>Ga0209990_10000647_pt1 | contig 33698 bp, 31 predicted proteins | sample NOAtaG_6_FD_187304 | JGI IMG/M metagenome (GOLD analysis project Ga0209990, IMG submission 187304) | Freshwater lake microbial communities from Lake Erie, under a cyanobacterial bloom - NOAA_Erie_Diel5S_2200h metaG (SPAdes) (version 2) | ecosystem: Environmental > Aquatic > Freshwater > Lake ...
GTTTCACCTAACCGCGATCGCACCATTGCCGAGCATTCGATATGCCAACCAGGTCTTCCATTTCCCCAAGGTGATGACCAAAAAGGCTCATTGGGCTTAGCCGATTTCCATAATGCAAAGTCAAAGGGATAACGCTTATAGGGTTCCTGTTCATCTACTCGACCACTTGCCCCTGCTTGCATATCTTCGAGTTTGCGTCCCGACAACTTGCCATAGCTAGGAAACTTCTGCACTGCATAATAGACATCGCCACCAGATACATAGGCATAGTCGCGATCAATTAACTGCTGGATCAAAGCAATAATTTCGGGAATTGTCTCTGTAGCGCGGGGATAATCATCGGCTTTGGCAATATTCAGCCTTGTTATATCTTCGTCGTAGGCGGCGATATACTGCTCTGCGATCGCCTGCATTGTGGTGTTATTTTCCTGTGCCTTTTTTAAGATTTTGTCGTCAATGTCCGTAATATTCTGAACATATTTAACTTGATACTTTGTCGCCAAATAGCGCCGAATCATGTCCCAAACCACATAGGCTCTGGCATGACCTAAGTGGCAGTAGTTATAGACAGTTACACCACAAACATACATTTTCACAATCCCTGCTTCGAGGGGAATAAAGTCTTCTTTGCGTCTGGTAAGTGTGTTGTAAATGCGAAGGGTCATGGATTTGAGTGTGTTTGAGTATCTAAGAAGCCGCGAGGTAATTATACAGCAAAGGCATAGAGTAAGGGCAATTCATGAATTGCCCTTACTCTATGCCTTTGCTATTGAGGATCTGTCTATTGATATGAATATTATTATGTCTAGACCATGAACAAAACATGAGGTTTAATAGAGATCCTAATTATTCGTTAGGGGACGCGATCGCTTAAAAACTGATATGGCAAAGCAAACTAAACAAAAAAGCATTGAAGAAACTCTATGGGATTCGGCTAATAAGTTGCGGGGTTCGGTGGAGTCTTCGGAATATAAGCACGTTGTTTTGGGGTTGATCTTTCTGAAAAAGGCAGCAATTCTCATTATGACTTTTGATTTGCCTAAGCAGTCAAATTTTGAACGAAGGAATCTGCTTTTCAAAGATTGCTATTGCGAATATTCTCAATAGTTACCGCCAGATCAAGACAAAGTTTTCATAATGAGAATTGCTGTGAAAAGGGTGCTTTGCTTGACAATTACTATTCGCGTTTGAGTCTGGATGTTAGTAAGTTGGCTTCTTTGTTGGATACGATCAATAACATTAATACGGTTCAGGATAAGCAACAGGATATTGTGGGGCGGGTGTATAAATACTTTTTGAGTAAACTTTTTGAGTAAGTTTGCTTTGGTGGAAGGGAAGGGCAAAGGGGAGTTCTGCTAAGGTGTACTCACAAGTTTAAATCCCCCCTTTAATTCCTGCAAAGCGGGAAAACTAGAAATCTTCTCCCTCCGCTTAGCTAGGGGAGGGTAATTATAGCTGTTGCCATTCTTGTTGGGACATAAAACCAAAATAGTGAGAGGCGGCGCTTCTCACTATTTTGGTTTTGATTTGTCTTGATAAAAGTGGCTAAGGCTATAATTAAAAAGCAGAATTGACTCGAAGAGTCAATTCTGCTTTTTAATTAATCTCTTCGCGTTTTTCTCGAAAACCTAACTCGATTAAAGCTTTGCGAATCTTTGCTTTAGAAGGTTGAACTTTTGGCATAGAAAGATTAAACTCGCGAGATGTTTCTAACATTTGCCTGATTAAAATATCTAGCAAGTTGTCATCTACATCATCAGGAGCCTGCTCGATCCTGCCCTGATATGCCAAGGTATAAAGCTCTAAATGATGCTTACCCATTATTTTTGCCAACTTCCTTAAAGTCTCGGGAGTTGGACAAGTTCCTTTAAAGCAAGCTCCTCTGAGTCTTGGTTGTGGTACGCCTGTTAATTCGGCAAGGTGATTCATACTAATGTCTTGCTCTTCTAAATATTGAAGAACATATAGCCCTAGGGGAGAGCAATCATCAGTTTTGACTTGTAACCTTGGTGGCATCGCTTAATATAAAAAAAATTTGTTAGATTTTCAAGTAACTAGTTAATCTAACAGAAATGATTTTATACCAATTATTAGGCGCAGGGACAATTCATGAATTGTCCCTAATTATTTTATCGCCAAGTACCATGAAAACCCATTGGTACAATACTGGGCAGAGCTAGACGACAAACTGGTTCTTGTTCAAGGCGATCGCTATCAAATACCCAGACTTCTGAACATTCGCGATCGCCATCAAATACAACAGTGATCACATAGCCATTGTCAGGATTGGATGGATCAGGTGCAAAAATTGGCTCCATCGGATAGCGATTTGTGCCGAGATTAGCTTCGGTGAGAGTATGAGTTTGGTTGTCATAACGAGCGATCACTCCAAATAGTTCTTGATTAATGACGGCATCAGGTCGATGAATGGAAAGATAGGTATAGCGAGAGTTTTGTCCAACTTGCGAAGGGGCGACAATAGGAAATTCAGAACCGCGATCGCATAATTGCGAAGATTCCAGAAATTTGCCTGTGTTTGGATTGAGGCGCATTTGCCAGAGAGTGCCTTTTGCCTCGGTTTTAGTTTTGCCAGAGGCGATTTCTTTGAGATATTGATTGGTAGTAAAATCTGAATAGCGAACTAAATCAAAGACAAGATTGCCATCGCCATCGCTATAGCCATTACCAAAATGCCATTGATACCAAGGCTCAGCGATATTGCGACTGACTAATTCGAGATTGTGGCGATCAAATACTAAAATTTCTGTTCCTTCTTCAGGTTTCCAAGCTAATGAATCGCTATAACTCTTTAAATTCAGGAGCAGAGGAAATGGATTCATCCGCAGAGGTGGTACACAGAAAATTAAATAATCCCCAGCGAGGACAAAATCATGAATCATTGATAGTCCTGCCAAAGTTGCCTGATTCTTTTTGATCAGGTTGCCATTGCGATCGCTGCGATAAAGATGCAAAATCGCATTCTTACCATAGGAAACCCCAAAGTTAAAAATCTCACCAGTATTGGCATCACGCTTAGGATGAGCCGAATAGGGAAGTCGATTTTCCAAACCTTCGAGATTCTCTATACCATTGGTTTCTAAAGTTTCCAAGTCTAGAGAATGCGGTAAGCCACCTTCCCATAAAGCGAGAAGTTTGTCAGGCAAAGCGAGAATAGAGGTATTCGCCACATTCTTAGAAGTCTTGCCGAAACGTTGCCACCATTTGCCTGTGGCGGTCATGCCATAGTTGCCATAAATCAATTTACCAGCATTTTTTTCTTCGAGATATCCTGCTGTTTGGACATAGCGATAGGTTGCACGCGCTTGTCCTTCAGCAAAATGTACTGCCAGAATTGCGCCATCACCATCAAACCAATGTCCCACATGAAATTCACCACGTTCTAATCTTGCGGGTCCATTGCGATAGAGAGAACCTTTGAGATTTTCGGGGATTTGACCAGAGATTGTGGAGAGTTGAGTGAGCGGAAATTCGCTAGCTGGTTTAGCGATCGCCTTTGCCCAAGATGTTTGCTGTACTTGTTTGTCAATAGTTGTAGTCATAGTTTTCTCGTTAATGGATTCTAATGGATTTCAAGAAGAATAAGGGGTTCCATCTTTATGGGTAAACTGCCAGCCTTGTTCGGTCGCAATGGCAACAAGATTTTATTTGATGAATTTCTTTAAGGTAGCGATCGCCATTGTGTAAGGCGGATACCGAAGCTTAATGTCGAAACGGAACGAATTTTTGAGTACACTCTTGCGGTGAGAAAATGTATCAAAGCTAGACTTACCGTGATAGCTGCCGATACCACTATCCCCGACTCCACCAAAGGGAAGTTCTAGGTTGACATAATGGACAATGCTGTCGTTGAAACAACCGCCACCGTAGGATATTTCTTGGAGAATGCGTTCTTGATTTTGCTTGTTATTAGAGAAAAAATAGAGCGCAAGTGGTTTAGGATGAGTCTTAACAAAGGCGATCGCCTCTGAGAGTTGGTCATATTCCAAAATTGGCAAAATTGGTCCAAAGATTTCTTCGGACATAATTTTGGAATTAGGTGACACATCATCAATTAGTGTCGGTGCGATAAAGCGATCACTTCTATCGTTTTGTCCACCAACTAAGATTTTACCTTCATCTAGGAGACTAACAAGGCGATCAAATTGTCGATAGTTAACGATTCTTGCTAAGTCTGGGCTTTGTTGGGGATCTTCACCGTAAAAGGTTTTGACAGATTTTAATAACTTCTCAATCAGCGCCGACTTGATATTCTTCTGAACTAAGAGATAATCAGGTGCAACACAGGTTTGTCCAGCATTAAAGAATTTACCCCAGATAATCCGTTTTGCTGTGATTTCCAAATTACTATCGTCATCAACAATACAGGGGCTTTTACCACCAAGTTCTAATGTTACAGGCGTGAGATGTTTAGCCGCCGATTCCATCACAATTTTACCGATCGCAGTTCCGCCTGTAAAAAATATATGATCAAATTTTTCAGCAAGTAGAGCTTGATTAATGTCGATACCACCTTCGATTGCAGCGATAAAACTGGCATCAAAATTATTGTTAATGATTTGGGCAATCGCCTTCGATGTATGTGGTGTTTGCTCCGATGGCTTGAGAATGGCGCAGTTCCCAGCCGCGATCGCGCCGATAAGTGGTTGAATCATCAGCGCAAAGGGATAATTCCAAGGAGCAATAATGAGAACTACGCCTAGTGGTTCGGGATAGATAAAACTGGAACTAGGGAAAAAGGTTAATGGCGTTCCGACTTTTTGCGGTTTCATCCAAGTTTTGAGATGTTTTAATACATATTCAATTTCAGAAAGAACACAAAAAATCTCGCTAGTGAAAGCCTCGGTTGCAGGTTTGCGTAAATCTTGGTGAATTGCCTCAAAGATCAGGTTTTCATTCTTTGCGATTATTTTGGCAAGTTTCTGCATCTGACTAACCCGAAAGTTATAATCCTTAGTTTTTCCCGTAGCAAAGAAATCGCGTTGTTTAGCGATCAATGCTCTTATATCAACGCTGTTAACATCATCAACAGTTATCGCAACCATAATTTCACCATAATTTATTAATTAAAGACGGTTCTTTTTCGATCCCCTGCAAGGGCTATTGTTGATTTATATTCAATCAATTTAACATACACTTAGTTGAATATGCTAAATAATGTATACTAAACTAAGTGCATATGTCAACCCCTCTTCAAATAAATTTCAAACCTATATCTCTAGCCCATGCCATCTTGGTTTCCCTTGTTTGCGAACCAAAAAGCGGTTACGCCCTCGCCAAACAATTTGATGGGACAGTGGGATTTTTTTTGCAAGCCACGCACCAACAGATTTATCGTGAATTAACAAAACTAGAGCAGCAAAACTGGATCGCTGCTGAGGCGATCGCCGATTTCTAGATAAGTAGCTACTTGATCGGAGTGATTATAAAGACAATGCCCGTTTGGCTCACCCGCAGGGAATCCCGATGCTTGCCCTGCTGACAAAATCGCTTCGCCTTCATCAGTAATCAGAGTTAATTCACCTAAAAGAACATAAAAGAACATAGATGAACTCGTCCTGTTTTGTATACCAATGACGGAGCGCCGATCGCGATTTTGGTGGAAGTGTTGTCAAGTTCACACCAAAGTTTTTCAATCCTGCTGCGTCACCTAAACGCTTCTTTTCACGTCCTGCGACTACGGGTTTAAAGCGATCGGGATAGTTACTGCCTGTGCGACTAGGTATTTGGTTAGGATCGATGATATTCTATAGATGTAGGATTGAACTTTCTCTAGGTTGCAGCAACTTTCTCCATAGATTTACGAACTTCATTTTTTACTGATTCATATTCAGCTTGTGTTTGTAAATATTGCTGATACCATGCAATTGTATTGCGAATTGCTTCACGATGAGGAGTGGCAATATCGCCAAATGCATTGACAAACTTAGAACTGTCAACAACAAATGGATTCTCAAATTCATACATCATCTCTACTGTTTCCGCCGCTTCAGGAATGAAGATTCCACCAATTCGCAGCATCAATTTACCCATGCCATTCATTTTTGGTGGTAGTCCCAATTCTTCAAAAAGAATATTCAGCATTTCTCTTGTGGAAATCGTGGGCGCGTTGGGAACATGCCAGACTTGCCCGATCGCTTCATCTCGCTCTCCCAAAATGATCATCGCTCTCGCAAAATCTTGAATGTAGGTATAGGTATGAGGTAGATCCAAGTTGCCGATCGCTTCGGCGATCTTGCCTTGTAGGGCAGGAATAAACACGCGATCGCCAAATACTGAATTGAGAACACCTTCACCATAAAAATCAGAGGATCGGGCGATCGCTACTTGGGCTTTTCCTGCACGATGAGCATTCATCAAGGTTTCCGCAAGTTGAGCGCGGATCTTACCCTTATTTGTAGTTGCGGCATATGGCATATCTTCGCGCATCGGTTCTTTGACTTTGCCATAGCCATAGAGATTATCGCCGTAAATCAGCTTTGCACCACTAGCGATCGCACCAGCGAGAATACCTTGCTGTAAGGGAGGGAATTCTTTAACCCAAGCTTTGAAATTGTATTTTGGTCCCGCACAGTGATAAACCACCTCTGCACCTTGGCAAACATTCTGCGTGAATCGTGGATCGGCAGCATCACCGATCACAAATTCCACGCCTTGAGGCAAATTCTCCTGATTGCTGCGACTTACCATCCGTACTTGCTTGTCATCTGCAATAAGTTGCTGTGCGATCGCCTTACCTAAAGCACCTGTACCAAAAACAATTTGAAACTCTTGTTGAGAAGTGTTCATGATTTTGTCTCCTATCAATAACAAATTGGCAGCTATATTCAACTAAATTAATATGCACTAAATTGAATATAGGAGATAATATATATTCAATTTAGTGCTTACGTCAACCTCAAGTCTAGTTAATTTTCAAAAATATGTCCCTTGCTTAATTGGGGTCGATGATGGTCATAAATATTTTTCACCTAAAGTTCCTACTTGTTTTAACCACTTCTGTCTTTGGGCTAGATCGGAAGTCTTAACGCTACCAACGGAAGTAATTTTTACTGGTTTGATACCGCAAAATTCAAGGATATTTTTTTTCATTGCCGTATGTCCTGGTTGACCATAGACAAATCGGTAATACCAAGATGGTGTATCCATTGTGACGATTAGTCTGGCACTTTTTCCTTTGAGAAGTTGATCCCACCAAACGGAATCTTTCTGATACTTGAAAGCAAATCCTGATGTGAACACGCGATCAATAAAGGCTTTCAGTAAAGTGGGCATTGTTCCCCACCAATTCGGATAAACAAAAACCAGATGTTCCGCCCAACGAATTTCATCTTGAGACTTCAGCACATCCTCTTCGAGTTCAGGAATTAACTTAGATTGATATTCGGGTGGGTTGAAATTAAACTCTAAGTCATTGACCACAATCTCATGCACTTCTGCACCAGACGCGATCGCCGCTTTCTTATAGGCTTCTGCAAGGGCAGAACAATAGCTAGTTGGGTTGGGATGCCCTTGCACAATCAAGATTTTTTTATTCATAGCTCTATTTTAAGCTTGTATTTGTATTCAACTAAGTTAATATTGAATTAGTTGAATACATCAAATAACGTATACTCAACTAAGTGCATATGTCAACCCTAGTTCAAATAAATTTCAAATAAATTTCAAACCTATGTCTCTTGCTTACGCCATCTTGGTTTCTCTGATTAGCGAACCGAAAAGCGGTTATGACCTCGCCAAACAATTTGACGGGACGGTGGGATTTTTCTGGCAAGCCACACACCAACAGATTTATCGTGAGTTAACTAAGCTAGAGCAGCAAAGTTTGATCGTGGCTGAAGCGATCGCCCAAGAAGGACGACCAGACAAAAAAATATTTTCAGTTTCTGATACGGGGCTAGTGCATCTGAAAACATGGCTGCTGCAATCTAGCGAAGTTGCAACCGTGAAAGATGAATTTTTACTTAAAATCTATGCGGGTTATCTCATTCCCGAAGAAGCAATGGCTCAAAAGATCACACATCATCGTCAATTGCATCAGCAACAACTAGAAAATTATCAAGCGATCGAGCGTAACTTTTTTAGTTCACCTCAAGATTGTCCCAAAGAGTCTCGTTTTGCCTATTTAACACTCCGCCGAGGGATCAGCTTTGAGCAAGGCTGGATCGATTGGTGTGATGAAGCCTTGAATCTTGTAGCTACTTGGCAATAAAAAATTTCAAACCCTTAAGGTTTCGACCCGCAGGGTCGAAACCTTAAGGGTTTGGGTCATGGTTACTTAGCTGTACGAGTGGCGATCGCTAGGCTAAAATTTGTAAAGCAGTAAGCAAAATAAGAAATAAAAATAAAATCTAAAAAGAAATGAGTGAAAAGATTGTATGGACGACTGAAGCCGAAGCTAAGCTTAAAGATATTCCTTTCTTTGTTCGTCCTTTTGCCCGTAAAAAAATAGAGAAATATGCTCAAGATAATAGCTTCTCGCCAATCACTGTGGATGTTTATGACCAAGCAAAAAAAATGTTCAATAAAAAATATGATCAAATGAATTGAAAGAACCTACCTCCAGCAATTCTTATTATAGAAACTTTTTTTGGAAGCTCTATGTATTAGGAAAGCTTTCAAAAAAACAATCTTTTTGGTTTTACCGCCATTAGCAAATTAGTTTCATAATGGGAAATGAGGTAATGCATTTCACAGAGATGTATTACCTCATTTCATTTAACGAAAGATTATGTGCAAGTTCTGACTTAGGGCTTACAAAATATGAATGAAACATCTGGGCATTCAGAAGGGGAATCAGTCTGGAAAAGACTGCGACATGGAAACATCGCGACTTGCGAAGAAGCATTGAATTTTTTAGTAGATATTGAAGGCAATGTGCATTTATCTTGGCTTGACCAAGATCTCACGCACCGTTTCTTTCGGGAATTTGAAGACCGCAGCATCTTACCGCCAGTAATTCCTCTGCTACTCTGGCGCAACTGTTTTTATATTGGCAGTCCCAAGCCTTTAACTGATGAACACATTAAGTTGATCAGCGATCGCACTTTGACCGAGATCAAAACGATCAAGATTACAGCGACGAGTTATCGCGCATGGTTTCGTCGCCAAAATATTCCTAATCCTAACGAGATTCATTCGGCACAAGCGATCAATCCGCTTACAGGGGAAACTGAGCAAGTTGATATTGTGGAGGCTACGGATCTTTATCTATCTCAAGCTGTCGATCAAACCCGTCGGATTAATGCCTTAATGTCGATCGCATTACAACATCGCGCTAGTGACATTCATCTGGAGCCAACTCCCACGGGTTTAAGAGTCCGCTTTCGTATTGATGGCATTTTGCGCGATATCAAAACCTTGCCCCTCGAAATTAGCCGCAAAATTATTGTCGCGCTGAAAGTGATGTCCGACATGGACATCGCTGATAGTCGCCGTCCTCAAGACGGACGCATTGGCAAAGAATATACCAGCGATGAGAGTCTGCATCGCAATCTCGATATGCGGGTGAGTACATTGCCCTGTGTCTGTGGTGAAAAAGCGGTAATTAGGCTTTTGCCCCGCGACAATCCTTTCTCAAACCATCTAGAAAATTTAGGATTTAGCGATCGCACCCTAAAAATTTACGATAGTTGGTTACGACAACCTCAAGGGCTTATCATCATGACTGGTCCAACGGGTTCGGGCAAAACTAGTACCCTTTATACAAGCCTGCAAGCGATCGCTCAAGAACATGTCAACGTGATCACCGTTGAAGATCCTGTCGAATATATCTTGCCAAATATTACCCAAACCCAAGTTTGCGAACCTGCTGGCATGACTTTTGCCGCAGGGTTACGAGCGATTTTACGCCAAGATCCTGATATTGTGATGGTAGGCGAAGTCCGAGATCCTGAAACCGCTGAAACCGTTGTCAGGGCGGCTCTAACAGGGCATTTGGTGTTGTCAACAATGCATACAAATGATGCGGCTAGTGCTATCCCTCGCCTCAAAGATCTCGGTCCAGATCCAGGATTGATTAGTGATGCTTTATTGGGTGTGGTCGCTCAGCGGCTAATTCGTAAAAACTGCCCTCATTGCTCAGTGACCCATCACCCATCTTTGTCAGAGCTACAATCTCTCAGGCTTGATCGCGAAGATATTGATTCTAGTCGTTGGCGCAAAGGTAAAGGTTGTGAAAAATGCTTTTTCACTGGTTATATTGGGCGAGAAGCTGTGGTCGAATTGATCGATATTGATGATGCTTTTCGCCAAATGATTTATGAAGGCACGATTACCCAAGTGAATCATTATCTTAATGAAATTGACTTTAATTCATTTCGCCTAGCAGCGATCGACAAACTAAATGCTGGCATAACTACAACTGAAGAAATTTTGCGCGTCTTACCCCGTAGTGCTATCTACCGAGTCAATTCCCCCATTTCTTGCTAAGCGCGTATCAAGGCTGTTAATTAATAAATAAAAAGCCGTGCTTTGCGCGGCTTTTTATTTATGGACTTACACAAAATCACGCAATGTAGGGGCAATTCATGAATTGCCCCTACATTGCGTGATTTCCAATATTTATGGTTGAACTTTTACGCCACGCCAAAAGGCAATATGACCTTTGATCTGTTTTGCCGCATCCTTTGGCTCAGGATAGTACCAAGCTGCATCCTTGTTCGTTTCGCCATTAACCTCAACACTGTAATAACTCGCCACTCCTTTCCAGCCACAAGTTGTATGGGTATTGCTAGGCTTGAAGTATTCCATATTCAGTGCATCAGCAGGAAAGTACTGATTGCCATCCACAACTTCACAGCGATCACTTTCCGCAAGCACAACACCATTCCAAATAGCTTTAGTCATAAATTTTAGAACTTTGTAATTATTTTATTTGTTATTGTAATGTCTGATAGACTCAGCTAGTCAACTTTAGCGTTACTATAATTCTCTAGGCATAAAATACTAAATATCCAAAAAATTGTTTAGTTTTGATGTAATAAGGCTTGAGACATGCTTTTAATCACAGTTGGGACAGAACAATACCAATTTAACGCTCTAATGCATTGGATAGAGTTGTTAATTAAGTACCAACTAAGTAAATGAAGATGTATTAGTCCAATACGGTTTTTCAACACATTTATTCTGATGGCTCGAAAGCTTATCGGAATTTATCTGAGAATGAATTTTTAAGCTTTGTTGATCGAGCTAATTTAATTATTAGTCATTGCGACGAAAATATTGCTCAGCTAAAAGTGTTGCAAAGCAACACTTTTATTTTTTTGATTCGGGTTTGAACGCAAAGCATTGTATTCTTGTAAGCAATACACAGCGTCATATTCAAGAGATTATGGAACAGAATTGGTCTCAACTGCTAAAGCAGCTTATGGATAGACAGACCTTATTGAGCGAACAGGCTACGGCGCTGATGCAGGGTTGGTTAGAAGGAGTGATCGCACCTGAGTTGTCGGGGGCTATCTTAACCGCTCTGCAATTTAAAGGGATCGAAGCTTCTGAATTAGCTGCCATGGCAAATGTACTGCAATCTCAAAGTGAAGGGCAAAAGCTTAAAGATCAATTTGGTCATATTGTCGATCGCTCCAAACCTTTGATCGACACCTGTGGCACTGGTGGCGATGGTGCTTCGACTTTTAATATTTCTACTTCTGTGGCTTTTGTGGTGGCGGCGGCAGGAATTCCTGTGGCGAAACATGGTAATCGAGCGATTTCTAGTCGCTCTGGCTCAGCTGATGTTTTAGAAGCGATCGGCATTCACCTTAGCACATCCACAGAAAAGATTTACGAAGCTTTACCTGCTGTGGGAATTACCTTTCTATTTGCACCTAGTTGGCATCCTGCAATGAAAGCAGTTGGAGCAATCCGTCGCAGTTTAGGTGTGCGCACCGTGTTTAACTTGATAGGACCTCTGGTCAATCCACTTCATCCTACGGCTCAAGTTTTAGGGGTTTATAACAAGTCCTTAACGCATACTGTCGCTGAAGCATTACGGTTGCTTGATCGCCAGCAAGCCGTGGTTTTACATAGCCGAGAAGGTATGGATGAAGCAGGTTTAGGCGATCTTACTGACATTTCATTTTTGCGTGACGGTATCGTAACTGAAGAAGCGATCGCACCTCAAGAATTAGGATTAACTTCTGCACCGCTTGAGAGCCTAAAGGGTGGCAATGTTCAGGAAAATGCAGATATATTACGTGCAGTTCTCCAAGGCAAAGGTAGCCAAGCTCAAGCTGATTGTGTCGCCCTCAATAGTGGCTTAGCATTACGAATTGGCGGTGCTGCGAGTACTTGGGCAGAAGGTGTGAACCTAGCCTCAGAAATCCTGAAAAGTGGTGCAGCATGGACAAAAGCAGAAGCATTGGTAAAATTCTTGCAATAACGAATAAATGGCGGTGCTTTGCACTGCCATTTATTCGTTTAGATTTATGGAAATAGATTATATTGCTCTGTTTGTCTCAGATGTAGCGCGATCGCTGATTTTTTATCGTGATGTTTTGGGCTTTATATTTGAAAAACCTGCTAAACCTGATGGCGCAGAAGGATATAGCGGCAAACTAAAAATTGGGATTTACGATCGCAGTTGGTTGCCAAAATTATTTGGCGATCGCGGTAAGCAGATTATCAGTGGCAATCCATTTTTGCTATCAATGACCGTTGATAATCTCGATCAGGTTTATCAGCAAATATGCGATCGGCAGACAAATATTTTAGTAGACATCATTTCACCGCCAACTTTGATGCCTTGGGGACAAAAGATTTTGTTTTTAAGCGATCCTGATGGCAATATGCTCGAAATTGTCCAATCACATCTTAATCAGGGTTGCACGGCTTCGCCGCGCAACCCTGATTAAGATGTGATTGAGATGCGGTGCTAAGCGCCGCATCTCATTTTTTGAGTCATAATTCATGTACGATTCTATATTGCATCTATTTTTCTGACTGAGACACTTGTGCCAAAACCGTTACAGCTAATGTGGGCATTGTCTGGACTGTTGCTGACAATTGCTAGTACGTTCATTCAACCCTCTATGCTCTTACCCTCCCTCACAGTTCAGGGCAATAATGTTGCGATCGAATCGATCAGCGTAACTATGCAAATTGGCGCTGTTCTTCTCACAGGTTGTCTCGGTGGACGTTACGCTGCGCTCTTGTCGCAAATCACTTATATTACGTTGGGCTTAAGCGGATTTGGCGTATTTTATCAAGGTGGTGGCTTGAGCTACCTTAAGTCTCCCGCTTTTGGATATTTGCTAGGATTCGTTTTTGGCGGATGGCTTTGTGGATTTCTAGCTTTTTTGAGACCACCAAGTTTAGCGCAGATGGCAATTAGTTGTTTTGGGGGATTAATAGCAATTCACCTGATCGGCATATTTTATTTAATTGCAATTCAAATGCCAAACTTTACAGCGATTCAAGCTTCATTTTGGCAATATTCTATCCAAGTTTTATCAGGTCAGTTTTTAGTTGTGTGCGCCACTATTGTGATCGCCACAATTTCCCGAAAATTATTGTTTTACTAAAAAAATAGTAAAGCAAAAGAGATTGCCCCAAAGGGGCAATCTCTTTTGCTTTTAAAGACTGACTAAATTATCACGATGAATTACGGTTTCTTCTCCATCAAAGCCTAGTAATTTAGGAATATCTTCTGACTGAGAACCGAGAATGCGCAGAATGTCACTGCTACTGTAATTTGAGATGCCTCTGGCAATTTCTTTACCATCACGATTGCATAAACTAACAGACTCATTTGCTTCAAACTTGCCATCTACTTTGGTGATTCCCGCGGGTAATAGCGATCGCCCTTTGCGAATAACCGCAGTCACTGCTCCATCGTCCAAAAACAGCTTGCCCAAAGGAACCATGCCATAAGCAATCCAACGTTTACGCGCATTAACCGTTTTGGGTTGAGCCGCAAATTGTGTGCCAAAGTTCTCGCCACGAAGAATTGCCGACAGGCGATCGGGGAAAGCCCCTCGCGTAATTACGGTACGAACTCCTGCCGCTGAGGCGACTCGAGCCGCATCAAGCTTTGTGGTCATGCCACCAGTTCCCCATTGAGTTCCACCACCCTGCGCACCTAGAGCCTGCTTCTCACCGATCGCTTGCCTAAGTTCTTGTAGTTCTGAATATTCCACAAATTCAATTGGCTTAGCCTCAGGATTTTGACGAGGGTCATCAGTATATAGGCGATCGACATCGGTTAATAGAAATAACCAATCCGCTTCGACCAAACTAGCAACCAGCGCTGAAAGTGTATCATTATCACCAAACTTCAATTCGTCAACTGCAACCGTATCATTCTCATTCACGATTGGCACTACACCCATCTCTAGCAACTCATGGAAAGTAGCATGTACATTCATATAATGCTGCCGCTGAATTAGATTGCCACGGGTTAATAAAACTTGAGCAACAGGTTGTTGTAAAGAGCCAAAAAAGTCATCGTAAATCCTGATTAAGCGACCTTGCCCCACAGCAGCTACTGCTTGCTTTTTAGAGATTTTGCGAGGACGTTGTTTCAATCCGAGCCTTCCGCAGCCAATTCCCACAGCTCCCGAAGAAACTAAAACAACACTATGCCCCTCCCGCCGCAAATGTACGATCGCTTCAACTAATTTGGCGATTGTCGCTAGTTGTAAATCACCTGATTCGGGATGACTAAGACTAGATGTGCCAATTTTAATAACAATGATCTGCGGTTGCATCTGCGGTTGCATTTGTAAAGTGTAGGATAAAAATCGCTAGGTTTTTTATCCTACAGTGCTTTGTGCTGAAATAAAACTCAATATTTTTGTCGAGAATATTACCTTGCAACACTCTTGACAAAAATATTGAGTTTTAATAACCAACCGCAGCAAGATCGGGATGGAAGCTACCAACCTTGAGTCGATGTACTTCTGTTTCCATTACTCCATTAGGATAAAGCCTTAGATGACGAAATCCAGGTGGCTGACTATCGATTTGGAACTTGTGGTTTTGAGGCTGAAATTGAATACAGGTCGAAGGTGTCACCAGACATCGTACCGAGTTATGGGGTGTTTCATAAATTTGGTCAAAGTCTTGATGAGCATGTCCATTTAAGACAACTTCTATTTGGGGATGGCGATCGCAGATTTCCCAAAATTGATCTTGATTTTCTAAACAAATCCCATCGATCCATTGAGAACCTAATGGTACAGCAGGATGATGAAAAGCAATTAAGGTCGGCAGATCTGGATAGGTTCTTAGCATATCTTCTAGCCACGCTAATTCTGAGTCTGCTAAGTATCCATGTACTGCACCAACAACGACAGAGCTAAGTAACAAAATTCTCCATTTTCCGACATCTAAAGATCTGCTTAGATGAACGTATTCACTAGGTAAGTGACTTTGCATTAAGGGCAAATCATCATGATTACCTGCTAAACAATAAGCATGAATACCAAACTTATCAAGCGATCGGCGCAAGCGATCATAGGATGCAGCCGTTCCATCTTGAGTTAAATCCCCCGTCAAAAGCAATAAATCAGTTTGTGGTAAAGTTCTTTTTATATCCGTTAAAACTTCTTGGAAAGAAACTTCTGTCTGAATACCAACCAAAGAAATTTCGATATCTTCAAATAAATGAATATCTGTTAACTGTACAATTGAAACGAAACTACCGTAATTCATCTTGTTTTTCATACTACCTAGCTCGTCTAAATAAGCATTGAGTAGCAACTATTTATTTCCGTACCAATTTCTTAAAATGATGTAATTTGAGAAATCAGCAACTGCTCAGCCCATAGAGCAGATAATTAGACTTGTAATCTGTTTAGATATTTAGCTCTTTTTTGGAATATCTTTAGACATTATCAAAAAAGTAGAGACAAAAATCATATCTCTGTTTACTAACTTATGATATTTGTAATCGGTTGAATGTGATTTATATCACAGCTCATTTAATTTTATGATCTTTGGCAAGTCACGTACTTATAACGATCCAATTCATGGTGCGATAACTCTTGATAGTAGCGATCGCACTGAATCTTTATTGATTCAATTGATTGACACGCCTGAATTTCAGCGGTTGAGACGGATTCGTCAGTTAGATATTGCTTATTTTACCTTTCATGGGGCTGAGGGTTCTCGTTTCACGCATTCTTTGGGAGTGATGGCTTTGACTCGTCGTGCTTTTGATGTGATCGCCACTAAATATCCTTACCTTGCAATCCATCGGACATTGGTCTTAGTAGCGGCTTTACTCCATGATCTTGGGCATGGACCCTATAGCCACGCATCGGAAGAAGTTTTTGGGAGTAATCATGAAACATGGACTTTGCGATTGCTAAAGTTCCGCCAAACTGCTGAGGTTCTGAATAGCTTCTCAACCGAGTTAATTGCGGATTTAGAAAGAGTATTTACGAAAAAATATTCCGTGCCATTTATCTATCAGCTAATCTCTAGTCAAATTGATTGCGATCGCCTTGATTATTTAGAAAGAGATAGTTATTTCACGGGTGCTAAGTATGGGCATTTGGATCTTGATCGGATTTTACTGGCTTTGCGTTTTGATCCTATTTCTCAAAACTTAGTAATTGGTCGTAAGGGAATTGTCGCGATCGAGCATTATTTGACGGTGCGCTACTTTATGTATTTGCAGGTCTATAACCATCCCAAAAATTTGGCGGCAAGATTTTTATTAGAAAGGATTTTTCGCAGAGCCAAAGTCTTAATTGGGACGGGTGACCAAGAGCAAATATTTAGAGATTCTACGATGACGGCTTGGCTAACAAAAGAGCCGCAATCTCTGACTTGTGAGGAATATTTTGCTTCCGATGACACAGTTTTTAATTATCACATCCATCGATGGCGGGATAGTAGCGATCGCACGCTTGCGGATTTGTGCCGCCGTTTTTTAGACCGCGATTTGTTGCGTGCTACGGATATTTCACACTTAGATGACATTCAGCAACAAGAGAGTCTCGATAGTTGGCGAGAGAAATTGATTGCTCAAGGACTAGAACCTAAATACTACTGTGGCATAAGAGTGTCACGGACTAAAGGCTATAGCATTTATAAGCAAGGGATTAATGTCCAGACTGAGCAAGGTTTGCAGGATATTGCGCGATTATCATCACTAGTACAGGCGATCGTCCAGCCAATTCAGAGAGCATGGCTAGTGCATCCATAATTACACCCCCAAAACCCTAGGAGCACAACCTTAAGGGTTTGGTGGTGTAATTATGGATGCATATCTACTTTATCAACCTTGCCAACTAGCCAATAGGTTGTCATTTCGCCTTTTCCTTTAACTGGAATCAAGCCACGTTTCTCAAAATTAAATTGTTCACGTAAGCGGGAGTATGTCTCTTCAGTGACCTGAATAGCATTTGCTGCACCTAATGATTCCATCCGACTGGCGACGTTGACAGTATCGCCCCATAGATCGTAAATAAATTTCTTCGTTCCAATCACTCCAGCAATTACAGGTCCAGAATTAATGCCAATTCGCATCGAAATTTGGATACCTTCCCGCGATTTAACTTGAGAGATAGCCTTTTGCATATCTAGAGCCATACTAGCGATCGCAGCAGCATGATCGACTCTAGGTTCAGGCAATCCACTCACCACCATATAGGCATCACCAATAGTTTTTATTTTTTCGAGTTTGTATTGATCACACAAATTATCAAACATTGAAAAAATGCGATTGAGGAGACCGACCAGTTGTACAGGTGACATGTGACTGCAAATTTCAGTGAAGCCAACAATATCTGCAAACAAAACTGATACCTCCTCAAAGCCATCCGCCATGTAAGCACGACTATGCTTAAGCTTTTTGGCAATCTTTTCGGGTAGCATATTCAGCAGCAAACGCTCCGAACGCTCTTGTTCGGAGCGGAGTTCTTGTAATAAGCAAATGCGCTCAGTCACATCACGAAAATACCAAACCATTCCATAAAATTTGCCCTCAGGAGAATGTACCTGTCCTGAATAGCAATCAATCACGCGGCGATCGGCAAGATAAATCTCGCGTTGAGTGTATTTTTCAGGAGAATCATAGGCATTTTCAAGAGCCTCAACCAAGCCATCGGGTAATTGAAGATGGTGTTGCAATAGGCTAAGTAGTCCTCCATATTCCACCGATTGCAGAACTGAGTCAGGAATTTGCCATAATTCACAAAATTGATTGTTATAGCTAACAATACGTCCTTGCTCGTCTACTGCCAAAACTCCGTCAAATGAAGTTTCACGCTGAGCTTTTAAAAGTGAGTTACTACGCTGTAATGCTTCTTCAAATTCTTTGCGCTGGGTAATGCTTGACAATTCACGCGATCGCACTAGTGAAATTGCTACCTGTTGGCATAGCGATCGCAAAACTAGTAAGTACTCAGCTTGCAGTATTAGGTTGCTATCGTCATCCTCTAAATAAATTGCTCCTAATAATTCTCCTGCCTCGCATAGAGGTAGACATAAGCCTGCTCGAGGAAAATGCGCCAACCAATATGGATCACCAGCAAAATGTAGATCAGGATTATCTTGATTCCAGATTGTCTCTAAGCAATTATCCAAGGTATAGCGCACCATCAACATTGGCAAACTAGAAGGCTCAGCACATGTTAGAGGTAAGCACTGAGCTTGGGCTGTCTCTAAATCTGGTGATCGCTCAGTGCTTAGGGCTGCAATTGTACATTCTTGACTGTTTGCTAAAATGACAACGCCAAACTGAGCTTTTGACAGCCTTAATAATGCAGAGAGACTCAGCTCAAATAGCTTTTCAACGTCTAACTCTCGTGCGATGTCTTGTGCCGATTGGAATACGGCAGCAAGATTAACTTGTGACTGATTGGCATTGTTTGTTGCGCTCATCAATTTTATTTATCACTAAATTTTGAGGGCGAATAATTGATCTGCGATCGTAATGAGAACAATGACATATATCAATCAGAGCCTGAAAAACTTGCTCAACCGTAACCCAAATCATCGATTTGTAGCATCAGACATTTTACTGAATATCTTGCTCAAACAAGGAAATCGACCGCTATGCGGTCGATTTCCTTGTTACTCTATTGTACGAGTTAGCAACACTGGCACTGTCGCATTGACTCGCACATAGTCAGATACTGAAGAACCCAACAAACGATCAAGATCGGGTAAACTGCGAGCGATCGAAGGACGGCGATCGGGAGAACCAACCATCAAGAGACTAGTATTAGACTCATCAGCCAGTTTGCAGACTTCTTTTCCTATGTCACCATAACTAATAAAGGAACGTGATGGAATATTCATCCGTTTAAGTTTAGCGCTAGCTTCAGTTAATACAGAATCAGCATTGGCATTGGCATCTTCCTTGCGCTTAACCACCCTTGCTAAGAAGATTTCCACATCCTTCGCACCGCTTACAAGTTTGATCGCAAGATCAAGGCAGTTGTTGGATGAAGCAGAGCCATCGACGGAAACCATGACGCTACGGATGGTTTTGATGTATACATCGTCTTTGATTAGCAGCATTGGTGCGTCAGACAATTGAAAAACGTATTGACTGACTGAGTTTGCCAAAATTGCTTGTAATCGTCCCATACCGCGAGATCCCATGATCATTAAGTCGGGTTTCAGATCTTCGGCTACTTTGCACACAACATCTTTGGGTTCGCCTTCTTTGAGCATCGATACAGTGGTATTACCTGATGTCAAGCGCAAACTTTTTACTTCTCTTTCGACAATCTTTTCACCTGCGATGCGATATTCCGTAACCGCTTCCGAGTTAGTTGAATTGGGGATTACATGCAATACGTTAATTTGTAAAGTTTGCATACTAGGCAGGGCTAGCAGCATATTCATCATTTCGCGCGATCGCCCAGAACCATCAACAGCTAATAAAACTTGTTGAAACATATTTTTAGGTATTTAATGAATTTGCTACATCTTGAGTAAAGCTTAATTACAAGATGATCGCAGCAAAACGTTGAGATTCTTAAAAATTAAGCCCCAAACAAGGGGCGCTAAGCGCCCCTTGTTTACAGGGTAATGATTTGATTTGCGATCGCTGACTTTTCCGCAGCATTGGCAACTGCAAGGGAATGCAAGATACTCTCATGGCTGGTATAAAGCGGCGTACCTGAAAACAGATGCAAAAGAACGTTTTCGGTGTCTTTCTTAAACAAACCTCTTGTCGTTCCTGCGTCAAGCTCTAATGTTCCATCCGCCGTAATTAATTTCCCTTTATCCCCAGCAAAAATTAGCGCTCCGTCACTACCCTGCAACTCCATAATCCGCTCTGGCTGCCAAAAGTTTTCGCCTTTACTGTAGCTGACATCGGCAATAACTCCATTCTCAAATTGAAGTTGAGCATTGCAGACACAGGAAGTAAAATGACGCGGTAAATTGTCACCACTATAGCGCAACTGACAAGAGACAGCCTTCACTTTTCCGAAGAGCACGATAATTCGATTGAGGCGTGAGACCGCTGCTGTTAGGGGAAATCCAAACAAGTCTGGCTTGTATGTCCATTTATCAGGGACAGGACGTTGCGGACTTTTAGTGGAATATCTTGCATAGAAGGGAGTGCCAATTTTAGCTAAATATTCCATCACCAATTGATGCACACCGCCCAAAAGTTCAATATGTTCGATATGCAGCATTAAGTTCTGTTGCTGGGCAAGTTTTACCAATTCCTCTGCTTCAGAAAGGCTAAATGAAAGGGGATACTCTACAATCACATGCTTGCCCGATCGCAAAGCTTGTCCAACTACTGCCGCGTGATCTCGATTAACATTACAAACCACAACTAAATCAAGATCAGGACGCATGACTAGTTCTGACCAATATTGATGAACATTGACGATCTCAAATTCTTGGGCGATCGCTTGTGCTTTTTCGAGATTTCCTGCGATCGCGGTCACGACAAGACGCGGATCTTGACTGAAGATTTCGGTGCGTAACTTGGCAACAAAGCCCGAACCAACTATGCCTACTCGTAAAGGTTGATGAAGAGTCCCGTAACTGGTCATGATTTGGAAGTTATGTAATTATTGCAAACATGGAAGCCCTGCACTCAAGTGCGGGCTAAAAGCTCAAACCCGTTGAAACGGGTTAATTTAAGATAATTCTTCAGTCTGCTGAAGCAGACTTGAGTTTTTAGCCAAGAACTTGAATTCTTGGTTTATTTGAGGCGATTGAGCTTAGAAGGAGGCAAAAGTTTGCGTTCAGGTGCAACTTTTTGACGAGGCGATCGCACGTAAAAAAATTTGCGTCCTGTTGTCTCGTTCACCCAACGCGCAAAGCGACTCCAAACTTTTTCTGACAAATATTTCTGAGTAACGACCGCTAGCCCAATGACCACTGCGATCGGAAATACGGAATCAAAAGGATTTCCGTCACGACTGCCCACAAATAGTAGAACTACTGAGGAAATCAGTGCAGAGATTAGTAAAAATTGAAATTTAGACATATGTTTCCTACAGTGTCGGTCAAATATAGCAATTTTTGATCAAGCGAACCAATAGATTTTTTACAAGTGTTGCGAAGCAACACTTGTAAAAAATCTATTGGTTAGGGGTTGCAGACAAAATCTAACGAGTTTTAAACGTTGTACCATCTTTAGCGATCGCTAGACATTTAGTAATAGCCGTTACACCAATTGCTTGCCATGCTTGTTGCATTGCTTGGGCGACTGATTCTATTGTACCCATTGGGGCTAAAGAAAGTAGTGTTGGGCCAGCGCCACTGATTACCATGCCATAGGCTCCTGCTGTGATCGCTGCTGTCTGTACATCCGCCATACCTGTAATCAAGCTTTGGCGATAGGGCTGATGTAAGCGATCCTGAAGTCCTGCCTTAAGCCAACTAGCTCTCCCTGTCTGAATTCCATGCGTTAACAATGCCAAGTGAGAAGCGTTGAAAACTGCATCATGCATTGAAAATTGTTTCGGTAAAACCTTGCGTGCTTCGGCAGTCGATAGCTCAAAATCAGGAATCGCGACAGCGATCGCAATATCTTGATGCCATTGTAGATCGCAAAATTCCCAGCCATCTGCTTGATTTGATGCCATCAGTTGACATCCGCCGAGCATCGCGGGAGCCACGTTGTCAGGATGTCCTTCCATGGCGATCGCTAAGTCCAATAACTCCATGCGATCAAGTGGTGAACCTGCTAACAGGTTCGCGCCAAAAATGCCACCGACAATCGCAGTTGCTGAACTACCCAAGCCTCGCGACAGTGGGATGGCTGTATCGGTATGAAATGCGATCTCAGGAATTGGGCGATCGATATGCTGATAAAACTTAGCAATACCCTGATACACAAGGTTTGTCTCGTCTCGTTCTACTTTATCTGCGCCTTCGCCCGATGCGGTGATTGTGAGGTGATCGGCTAGGGAGAATTCAAAACGGTTATAAAGTGATAGCGCAGCACCAAGGCAATCAAATCCAGGGCCAAGGTTGCCTGTAGTAGCAGGAACGGAAACTTCAAAAATGGTCATGTTGAAAATCTAAAATATGCAGGAGCCAAGAAATACTCGTCCACGTAGGACATTATATAGCTCGTGGCTATTCTGCATTGAAAACATGAGCAGATTCTAACTCCCCCTTTACAAACTACCATGTACACACGTCTCAGTTTGTCTGTGAAATCAAAGGAATTACCCCACCCTAACCCTCCCCTTGCAAAGGAGAGGGAACAAGATTTCTAGTCTTCCTCCTTTGCAAGGGGGAATTAAAGGGGGTAATTCCGACTTGTGTGTATACGGTAGCCTTTGTAAGTGGGAGTTAGAGGGGGTAAAAAACTTCTCAAACAGGCTCTTAGACAGTAGTAACTAAAACCTAAATGAGAGCTGCGGCGCAAAGCGCCGCAGCTCTCATTTAGGTTTTATGAATATTTTAGCGTTTTTGAAAATTGGTATAAAATTTTGATCGAGCACATTGAGAAAATGTAATGAAAGCCAATATCAAAAAGAAATTCAAAGCATTATCAAGTCCCAAATTTATTGGCTATGCATTGATTGGCGCGATCGCAGCTTTGAGTGCGATCGCGACGGGCTTGGAGCTAAATGAAGTCCAAAGTCTCGAACGACAGACCCAATCAGCATTTTTTAACTGGCGTGGTCCGATTGCTCCACCTAAAGATATTGTGATTTTGGCGATCGACGATCTCTCATTACGTCAAGGCGAATTTTATGATCCCAAAACCCATCCATTTTTAGAACCATTTCGCACGACTACATGGAAACGGGTAGTTTATGCCCAAGCTCTCGAAAAACTGGTTAAAGCTGGCGCTAAAGTCGTTTCCTTCGATATTTTATTTGTGACTCCTGGAGATCATGGGGCTGCTGATGATGGTAAGTTCCAATCCGCGATCGCGAAATACGGCGAGAGAACAGTATTTGCAGCTAGTTATGAATTTACGCAAATTGGTGAAGCGAATATTATGCAGCTTGCCTCACCTGAAGGGATTTTTCAATTAAAGCCAAATACACTAGGACTAATTAATTTTCGTCCTGAAGTTACTGATAATATTCACCGTTTGGGCGTGCAGCCGCCAGCAGATAGTGGGTTACCGATTGTGCCAACTTTCGCTGCCGCAAGTCTAAATGTAGCGAAGATTAGTTATCCTAAACCCAAGGGCGATGGAATTTATTTCTTTGGTGGTGCGGATACATGGACAAATGCTCGACAACAGATTCCCTTTTATTATGTGATCGATCCATCCAATTGGAATAGTGAACAACTTCAAGGCGGCAAATTTTTTAAAGATAAAATCGTTCTAATTGGGGCAACGGCTGCATCAAAACAAGATATTCAAAACTCAGCGATGGGGAGAATGGCAGGAGTAGAAATTCATGCCAATGCGATCGCTACGCTCATGCAAGGAAAAAGCATGGCTGGGTTATTTGCTAACCCAATGCAGCAAGGTATCTTTACGTTGCTATTTGTCGGTATATCAGGTGTTATCCTCTGCCGATTCAAGCGACCAACTACCCAGATATTAACGTCTTTTATCATTGCGATCGCTTGGTTTGGGATTGGATATGTCAGCTTTATTTACACTAGTACGATTTTGCCTGTAGCAATTCCTGCAATCGCGATCAGCTTAAATGGAATAGCACTTTTAACTACAGGGTCGATCGCGGCTCAAATTGATAAACTATTGCTACGACGCACTCTAGAGCGCTATGTCGCTGCACCAATTGTCGAAGAAATTATCAATCAGCCAGAAGGTTTTCGAGATTTACTTGAAGGTCATACACTCAAAGCAGCCGTTCTCTTCTCAGATATTCGTGGCTTTACGACCCTCTCTAGTCGCCTTCCCGCAAAATTACTAATCCAACAGCTCAATACTTATCTTGGCGGTATGGTGGATGCGATTTTGGAGTATCAAGGCACAATTGATAAATTTATTGGTGATGCAATCATGGCGGAATTTGGCTCACCTGTCTCACGGGGTGAGAAAGCCGATGCGATGAATGCGATTAACGCAGCTCTAAATATGCGATTAGCCTTAATGGAACTGCGTAAGGTCTGGCAAGCTGAAAACAAAATCCCTTTCTCAAATGGAATTGGCATTAATTACGGAGAAGTAACTGTTGGCAACATTGGCTCTTCGCGCCGACTCGAATATGCGGTAATTGGTGATACGGTGAACGTGGCAAGTCGTGTCGAAGGGATGACTAAGGAGCTTGAGACAGATATTGTCATTACTGGTTCACTTTACGAAATTGTTAAGGATGAAATCGATGTTGTTGATTTTGGCGATCATGCACTCAAAGGTCGGGTTGGCAATGTAAGGCTTTATGGTGTGATTGGTCTAAAGGGTAGCGATCGCCAAATTTATGATCAAGTCCACAACGATCTAAAGCGACATACTACGGTGATCGACATCCTCAAAGGAGAGCCGCTACCACCATTGGGTTGATTAAAAGTGTTGCTTCGCCACACTTTTAATCAACCCAACAATTTGCGTGATCGCATTAGCATCTTCGCTCTTGTTCATATTCTCGATATACTCGTCACGCCGACTATCAAGCTCAGAGATCGCCGCTAATAAGCTTTCACTAGTCAAATCTTCTTCAAACAGAACTGCACTATAGCCACGAGCTTGAAAAGACTTCGCATTGAGGATCTGATCGCCGCGACTGGATAATTTTGATAGAGGAATTAGTAAATTTGGCTTTCGTAAAGTCAAAAACTCAAATACGGCATTTGCTCCTGACCGCGACACAACTAAATCAGCGATCGCTAAAACATCCGCAAGTTCTGTTCCTAAATATTCAAATTGCTGATAGCGTGGATGTTCTTTGAGATTGCTATCTAGATTCCCTTTCCCACAGGCATGAACAACTTGATAATTTTGTGTAAGAATACCTAAAACTGAACGGACTGCTTGATTGATTTTCGCAGAGCCTGTACTGCCGCCAACTACAAATAGAACTGGCAAATCGGCATTAAATCCACAGAATGCTCTTCCCTTCTCTACATTCCCTTGGAGGATTTCTGAGCGAATTGGTAAACCAGTGTGTTTTATCTTTACAGCGTATTTCGCCAGATGTTTAACAGTCTCAGGAAATGTGACACAGACTTTGGTGGCAAAGGGAATTGATAGGCGGTTAGCTAAACCTGAGGAAAAGTCTGACTCGTGGATAATTACAGGAATCCGCTGTAGCCAGCTAGCAAATATAACAGGAACGGTGACAAAGCCACCCTTTGAAAATACAACTTTGGGCTTGATTTTGGCGATCGCAAAATAAGCATCAAATATGCCTTTAATTACTTTAAAAGGATCAATGAAGTTCTGCCAAGAAAAATAACGTCTTAGTTTCCCAGACGAAATACCATGATAGGGAATACCAGCTTCAGCAACTAGCTGTTTCTCAAGCCCATGGTTAGAGCCAATATATACAACTTCCCAGCCATCTGCTTCAAGACTCGAAGTTAAAGCAAGATTTGGGCTTACATGACCAGCCGTGCCGCCACCCGTCAGTACAATTTTAGGTTTCTTTGCTAATTTCTGATTAGTTGCGCCCACAGGTATTTATTGTCTCAAGATATTTGATTATTGAGAATACTGATAGGACTTACGCAAAAATGGCTTAAAATGCGTATTTCGTCTTTCATCTTTCATCATAGGGGCAATTCATGAATTGCCCCTACATTTCGTTCTTTTGCGTAAGTCCTAACTGAATTATTCATTGCAAGTATTGTAGCGATTTCATGGCAATTTTCCAATATACAGTGCCATGCGCTTCTTCAACCCGAACGAATAAACTGTTTGAAAGTGTTGCTTCGCATCACTTTCAAATAATCAAATCCAAAAGACGAGCGGCGGCGCAAAGCGCCGCCGCTCGTCTTTTGGATTTGATTTAAGCCAAATCAAAAACTAAAATTTCAGCGTTTGCTTTACCAGTCAATTTCAAATCACCAATCTGATCGCTAGAAATAGCATCGCCAGCATTTAGCAAGCGATCGCCTACTAACACAGAGCCTCTGGCGACCTGTATCCATGCATAGCGATTTTGACTTATTGTATGTGTTACCTCAGCGCTATCTTCGAGAATAGAAGCATAAATATAGGCATCTTGATGAATAGTGACTGAGCGATCGCGTCCATCGGGTGAAGCAATCAGCCTTAACTGGTTAAGCTTTTCCTCCCGTGCGAAAGAGATTTGTTCATAACTTGGCTTTACGTTTTCTTGATTTGGCAGAATCCATATTTGTAATAAATGAGCTGATTCCGTTGCCGAAGGATTAAACTCACTATGGGTGATTCCAGTGCCTGCACTCATTCTTTGCACATCGCCAACATGAATGACTGAGCCGTTGCCCATGCTGTCTTTATGCTCTAAAGCCCCATCAAGCATGTAAGTAATAATTTCCATATCGCGATGGGGATGTGTTCCAAATCCTTTGCCACCAGCAATCTGATCTTGATTAATTACCCGCAATGAGCGAAAAGCCATATGCTGCGGATCGTAATAGTTAGCGAAGGAGAAGGTGTGATAGCTATCGAGCCAACCGTGATTGGCATGTCCTCTTTCTTCTGATTTACGAATAGTCAACATAATTTTTATCTTTGGTAGTTGTTTTTCATAATTTGCAGCGCCAAAGGCACTGCAAATTATGAATTAAAGTTTTGTATGCGCTCCATCACAGAATGGCGCATTGCCTGTATGTTTGCATAGACAAAGTGCAACTTTCTTAGTTTCGGTCACTTCAAAGGCAAGAGGTGTAAATTCTGTTCCTTTATGTGCGCCATTACAATATGGTTGGACGTACTATATGCAGTTTTCATTTGAGTGCGTCAAAAAAACGTAGTGGCAATTCATGAATTGCCACTACGTTTTTTATTATGAAGAAAGCGCGATCGCGCTTTCTTTACTTGCCGCCTTTTTTTAGAGCCAAGATTACTTCGACTTCAGCAGTGTCTGGATTAGGATAAACCGCAGTTCCAGCTAAGCCACGGATAGATTCAATCAAAGCTTTTGCCTCAGGAGGAGTTTTTGCTTTCTCGGCAGGGGGGATGAAGGTTTGGAAAATACTCCAAGCGCGATCGGCATCAATGTAGAAGTACCCAACATTGCTAGTAGGTAGAGTGCTAACTACAGACTTAAAGGTAGCATCAGCGTCGATCGCAGTTGCAGGCTTCGGAACGAAGAGAGACACGATAGGAGATGCAGTAATGAAGATTGTGTCTTGTTGGCTCCATCCGTGAGAAATGATCGCGCCAGCTCCAGCCGCCGACCATTCTGTAACTGATACTCCACCGACATCTTTTTTGGCTACCGTTGCACCATTCTTGGATGCAAAATCATCCAGTTTCTTAAACAAGGATTCAGCAGCAGCACGGTTTGTGGTTTGTAGCATTAATAGAGGTGCAAGCCCTTGGGATTGAGCCAAAATTCCTTCTGGCTTTCCAGATACAGCCGTGAAAGCAAATTCGCCGTCCATCCAGCCAAAGATATCTTTATCAAGATCGATCGCCAAGGGAGAAGACTTCAGTTGCGCTCTAACTTCGTCGATACCCTTCTTGACTTCAGGGGTATTATCGGCTGACTTGACAAATTGCTCCCATGAATTCTTAATGTTAAACCCAGTAGTTAACATAAATGCTTGGGCAGGAATTTGACTAATAACCTTATTTGGTGAGTTCTTGAGAACAGCAATGGCAGCAGGATCAAACTTACCAGTTGCTTTAAAGCGAATGCCTGCATCATCGATGCCAAAACCCATATTGACAGATTTAATCTTTTTCAACTGAGCCAAAGTCTCTGGGGGAATTGTCTCTGCTTCAGGATTTAATGCGGCAAGCTCAGCAATCGATCCACCAAAGTTAGGGATATAAAATTGGACAACAGGATTTTGGATCTTCAGATCGTTGACACTTGCGGCACTTGCTAACGAAGCTTCACCCTTAAAGGTGTCGATCGCCATTTTAACGTCCTCTTCACGAGGACTAAGGATTAGGAAGTCGCCAACCATGGCAGTTTTGCCAGCCTTAGCACCTTCCCCATATTGTGTAATTTGTACGCCTTTGTAATCAGATTTAGTTTCTTTGCCGCCTGCTTTGGTCTTCACCTTGTCAGTCAAAAACTTCTCAGCACCAGCCTTGTCTTTGACCTCAATTACGATCAGTCCATTTGGTTCTGCCTTGACTTTAGGAGCGTCTTTGTCCTGAACAAACTGAATCGAGCCTGTGTCGCTCATTGGGACATAGCGATTTTGAATGGCTGATTGTGATTTGCTAGGTAATAAGCTAGCAGTTTTTCCAGAAGGCAAAATAGCGATAGTTACACTTTCGCCGATCCAAGGCTTTACATCTTTTTCGTAGTCAAAGTCACTTGAAGCAAGCCCTTTCTTGGCATCAGCGATCGCTGTGTCGTAAAGCTTTTTAGTTTCAGGAGACAAGAACTGTTCAATTTTGGAGAGAGCAGCACTGTCGGTTGATATAGAAACTGCTACCAATGACTGTTTAGGCACGACCGCCAATGTTCCCGCAGTGCTACTACCTATAGGAGGAATAGCTGGCTTATTGAGAAAGAAATAAGCGCCTATGCCCCCAGCAACTACTACAGCCGCGCCACCAATAACTGGTAGTAAATTTGGTTTTGTTTCAGTCATAAATGCATACCTCACACTTGTAAATTTCAATATGACAGTATAGAGCTTAACTTAGAGCTACCTATAGACCCGATTCACTCATATATTGTGAGTTAGCTCACATCAACCTCGCCTAAAGAAAAATTTTAAGGATCTGTTAAATCCTCTATTTGCCATTGGTGCGACACTTTCTAGCAGCTATTTTCATCGCAAACTAGTTACAGCAATTACCGATCAAACGATCTACAAGAAAAGTTTTGAAAGTGTTGCAAAGCAACACTTTCAAAACTTTTCTTGGTTTGGTATTGAGTTCAAAGCGCTGTAATAGGAAATTGATAGAAAATCTCTCCAAAGGATGAGGCTTAAAAATTCAGCAATCTTAAAAAATATTTTGAAGAGATTTGATTGATGTGGAGACGCATAGCCCTCCAACATCCCTCAAAAGTCAAGCCATGCTGGGATAATTTGCCATGCGTGGTTAAGAGATTTATCTAATATTTTGTAATTTGGTTCAAACTTACTGACTAATTTCCAGAATTTATCTGAATGATTCATATGAACTGTGTGGCAAAGCTCATGGATCAATACATATTCAACTACATTGGTTTCGAGGAATAGTAACTTGTAGTTGAGGCTGATATTGCGGTTGCCAGAACAGCTACCCCATAAAGTCTTTTGACTTCTTACTGCTGTAGTGCGATAGGGCAACTTAGCGCGGACGCTGACTTTGCGTAACCAACTAAACAAATGTTTCTCAGCCTTTTGTATCAGCCATTGCTTCAGGAAAAACTTGCAAGCTTCGACATCAGCTATATTGCCATTTACAACTAGCTTTAGCTCAGACTTCTTTTCTTGGATCGCGATCGCTCTTGATTTAGTAGGAGTCTCACGATACTCAATCTGCCATTCTTCACCTAGCGATCGCAGATTGATACTGTCAGGTAACTCATGGGGAGCCTGTGATTGAAAAAAAGCCTCGCGCTGTTCGAGTTTAAGCTGATTACGAATAATCCAATCGCGCTTTGTTTGGACAAGCTCAGGAACTTTCTGGCGATCGTAATCAACAGGAATAACGACTTCTAAACCAGCTTCTACAGAAAGAGAAAGGCGAACAGATTTGGCGCGATCGCTTACACGTACTGTGTAAGCTGGTAAATCAGCATTAATTAAAGATTTAGAACCAGATGCCATAGATTTAATCTTGAGCTTTAATCTTGAATCAAAATTGTGCCAGCAAATCGGGCATTTAAGCGATCGCGCTCACGGTGGGCATTACTGCGGTTCGTATAAGTCCGCACTTGAATATAGGATTTCCCTTTAAAAATAGTCACAAAAGCATCGGGTGCAAGTTCACGTATCTGTTTGACGGTGTTAGCGCTTACATTGGGAACTAGCACACGATAAACCTTAGCAGTAGAAGTAGGTTTTGAAGTTGGATTGGAAATTGGGACTGAATTTGTGGGGACAGAACTTGTAGAGCTTGTTGCTGGAGAAGCAATCAAAGATGCCCCAATTACTTGAGCTGCTAGCCCTTGCCCTCGAAGCTTTGTCGCGATCGCACTAGCACTCTGTTGACTTGATAGTGGGGCAACTAAAAGTACCGAACGATTGTTAAATGTTGCTAAAACTGCACTCTTTCCAGATAGACTCTGTACCTGTTGAATTGCCATATTTGGTTCTTGGTTGAGTTCCACTAAAACTACGGCAGCTTGTAAATTAGCAGGAATATCATTTACTTTAGCTGAGAAGGAATGTACAACGGCTTCTAGCCCTAATGCTCGTAATTGATTTGCTCGAAATGAGGAGGACTGGGCATTATCAAACCCACCAAAAAAAGTCATTGAAGCATTGAGGTAACCACAGGGTACTGCGGCAATCGCGAGAAATTCTGGTAACTGGGGTAATTGATTGGCTGGACGATCCAGTATGACGACGTAACGACGATTAGTTAGTTGTTGACAGGTTAGAGATCCTACAGACTGCGCGATCGCTGGATTACTGAGGCTGTTAGTTAAGGCAAGGCAAGTTAGAAAAATACTACTAGCGACAAAATTGGTGGCAACTGCCCCCGAAAATCTGCTGCTAAGTTTTAACGGTTTCATGCTGTTAAACCCATTACCTTTGGAGCCACTATTTTGATCATCTCTTTGATGACCAATTGCTGACCAATTTGCCATAGTTGAGATATACCACTATATGCCGTGAATTGTCATGACTAGAGCAAACTTTTTCGGTCTTGATACACAGATTATGACATTTTTTGTGTGCAATGGTCTTACTGGGAGCTATTTAGGCAGCTTCACCTATACTCTCGATAAATGTGTCATGGCAAAGGTGGTAAGCCAAGCACCTTGAGAAACTCGTTATGCTTTTTGGTTGCTTCATCAATTTTCTGCTTCACTTCCACTAGAGAGGAATTCACTGCTGATAGATCGACTTCTTCTTCGGTTATGGCGGTGCTGATATAGCGAGAAATATTTAGGTTGTAGCAATTAGTTTCAATCTCTTCCATGTCTACAATCCGAGAATAACGCTCCTCTGATCGGCGGAATTGGTAGGTATCGATAATCTTGTCGATATGCTCTGGTAGTAGGCGATTTTGGCGCTTGCCTTTCTCGAAGTGTTCGGTGGCGTTGATGAATAGGACATCATCGGGCTTTTTGCATTTTTTGAGTACCAGAATGCAAACTGGGATGCCTGTGGAATAGAACAGGTTTGCGGGTAAGCCGATTACGGTGTCGATGTTGCCATCTTTGAGCAGTTTGGTGCGAATCTTTTCTTCTGCACCGCCTCGAAATAGTACTCCGTGGGGTAGCACGATCGCCATTGTGCCTTCTGGTTTGAGGTAATGGAATCCATGCAGTAAAAAGGCGAAGTCGGCGGCGGATTTTGGGGCTAGTCCGTAATTTTTGAAGCGCACATCACCACCCAATGCTTCGCTGGTGGCGCACGTTGAGAAGTAGTGAGCCAGAGCCACAGGCAAAGTCAAGTATGCTATCGAGACGTTTCTTTTTGCCTGTGGTGGGGTCTTGGCTGTCGAGGGTGACGATCGCTGACAAGATGCTAGAAATTTGTTGAGGTGTATAAAATTCGCCTGCTTTTTTGCCTGAGCCTGATGCAAATTGTCCGATCAGGTATTCATAGGCATCGCCGAGGGTGTCGCTGTCGGTAGAAAAATCCTCTAGCCCTTTGGCGATCGCTTTGATGATGGTACAGAGTTTGGCATTGCGATCGCTGTACTTTTTGCCGAGTTTTTCTGAGTCGAGGTTAATTTCTGAGAATAGTCCTTGAAAGGTGCTTTCAAAGGATTCATTTTCGATGTATTTGAAGCCATCGTTAAGGGTTCTCAGTAGTTCATCATTCTGGGTGCGTGCCATTTCCGCAATGCTTCCCCAGAGGTGTTGCGGTTGGATTACATAATGCACTTTGCGGCGCATCTGTTTTTCAAATTCGGCAATGTCGTCTGGATTTTGGTCATACCAAACTTGAAGCGGCGTAGAGACCACCCCGTCAGGCTTTGCCTGCCACCCCTCCAGAGGAGGGGAATTTTTCTGCTTATTCCCCTCCTCTGGAGGGGCAGGGGTGGTCTTTATTGGATAGTCTGACCCTAGTTCTTTTTGGGCGGCGGTTTCGTAGTTGTCGGATAGGTAGCGCAGGAATATGAATACCAGCATATAGTCGCGGAAGTCGTCGGCATCCATCGCGCCGCGTAGTTGATCGGCGATCGCCCAGAGGGTTGTGCCTAGTTGTTTTTGATTTTGTTCAGTCATGATTGATAGAGCGCTTATTTGGTTGATGAAACACTTTTGTCATTAGGTGTTGTTATCATTCGGAGGCAAAAGTTTAGTATCCTTTGCTAGTTTTTTTTCTGCGGACTTTACTCGCCGTTCTAGTTTTTTCAAGTCTTCTTCGGGAGGCAAATTTTCTGGTTGAATACCGCGCTGTCCTAGCATATCCCTCACACTGGCGTTATTTTGCATATGCTCTTGGGTAATGTCGCGTTCACCCTGCAAGTTAGTCTGCTCCACATTATGATTTGTCATTTCAGTGGCAAGATTTTTGGCAGCGATCGTCAATGTGGGCAAAAAGTCGGCTAATGGACGGTTCTTAACAATGCCGTAGCGATCTTTCATGTCTTGGGTAGTGTAACCGCCAAATAGTGCTTGATCGCCTTTTGATCGAATCCGACCAAAGCCAGCATCATCTACGCCACGCTCAAAGATATTTTGGGACAGGGCTTTTTCTGATTCTCTTAATCGATCGCGAGCCTCTAGTCGGGCTTGCAAACGCATATGGTCTTCAATTAACTCTTGTTTGCGGGTTTGCACGGCAAAGTAGCTTTGAGCAAAGGCAATTTCTGGTTTACGCGGATCGCCGTTCTGTGCAATTAGGTAGCAGGCATAGCGGGTGAGTATGAAGTCATCAATTTCGCGCATACCACCTTTACCCACCTCGATCATCTTCGTGACACCACGAAAATGATCAGACACCTTGTACCCCGTAGCTTTACAGGATTCTGTAGCACGTTGGATTGCGGTCTGGAAATTTTCCCATCGGGCATAGCCTAAATGGGCTTGTAGATCGCGGGCAAACCAAAACTCAATTCCCTGTTCGTCTGTTCTTTGGGCGGC
>Ga0209990_10000650_pt1 | contig 33596 bp, 32 predicted proteins | sample NOAtaG_6_FD_187304 | JGI IMG/M metagenome (GOLD analysis project Ga0209990, IMG submission 187304) | Freshwater lake microbial communities from Lake Erie, under a cyanobacterial bloom - NOAA_Erie_Diel5S_2200h metaG (SPAdes) (version 2) | ecosystem: Environmental > Aquatic > Freshwater > Lake ...
AGTTATCAAGGAACAGTGATTGCAGTGACGCACGATCGCTGGTTTGCACGTGGCTTCACCAGATTCTTGATTTTCGGTGCGGAGGGGCAGGTCTATGAGAGCCCCGAGCCCGTCTGGTCCCATTAATCAGGCCCGATTTTGACCCCTTTCCCGCATGCGGGTAACCTTCCCCTTCTGCCTCCGCAGGTCTTCTGTAGAAAATCGTGGAGCGGATCCAATAAAGAAGTAAGAAGAAAGCGAGTTTGTCGTGCGTACCTTTAGTCCGACCCCAAACGACGTTGCACGTAAGTGGCATGTCATTGATGCAACCGACGTTGTTCTCGGTCGCCTAGCTAGCCATGCTGCAGTGCTCCTTCGCGGCAAGCACAAGACAACATTCGCACCTCACATGGATATGGGTGACTTCGTCATCGTTATCAATGCAGACAAGGTAGTTCTTACTGGATCAAAGATGGCCGACAAGTTCGCCCACCAACACTCAGGTTTCCCAGGCGGTCTTACTTCACGTAACTACGTGCAGTTGATGGAGAAGTTCCCAACCCGCGCTGTTGAAAAAGCAATCAAGGGAATGCTCCCAAAGAATTCCATCGGAAAGCAGATGGCCTCCAAGCTTAAAGTTTATGCAGGTGCAGAACATCCACATGGTTCACAAGCGCCAGTCCCTTACACATTCACACAAATCGATCAGACCAAGGTTGGTAAGTAATAATGAGCGAAAACGAAACCACAACTGCGTATAGCTCCAGCACTCCTGCTGGCGCCACAAACCGCGCTGCTGTTATTGCACCAGGCGCTGGCGTTGGTCGTCGTAAAGAAGCTGTTGCACGTGTTCGCCTCGTACCAGGTTCTGGACGTTGGACCGTCAATAACAAAGCTCTCGATGTTTACTTCCCAAATAAAGTTCACCAACAAGCAGTCTCTGAGCCACTACGTACCGTTGGCGCAGAAGGCAAGTACGACATCATCGCTCGTATCGATGGTGGCGGAATTTCTGGACAAGCTGGCGCGCTACGCCTTGGTGTTGCTCGTGCACTTAACGAGATTGATACCGATGCGAACCGTCCTGCATTGAAGAAAGCGAAGTTCTTAACTCGCGATCCTCGTGTTATTGAGCGTAAGAAGTACGGCCTTAAGAAGGCACGTAAGCGCTCGCAATACAGCAAGCGTTAATTTAACGTTTCACATATGGCCCTCTTTGGCACCGATGGTGTCCGAGGCGTTGCTGGCGTTGATCTCACTGCACAACTAGCTCACGATTTAGCTGTCGCTGCTGCCGAAGTTCTCACTGAAAGCGGTGAATTTGCGGGGCATCGCCCTGTTGCAATCGTCGGCCAAGATTCTCGAGAGTCCGGTTCCTACCTTGAAGCTGCAATATGCGAGGGGCTTACTGAAAGCGGAGTTGATGTCCGTAAGGTTGGAATTCTTCCAACGCCTGCAGTCTCATTTCTTATCACCGAATTAAATGCTGATCTCGGAGTGATGATTAGCGCTTCCCACAATCCAGCGCGCGATAACGGAATCAAATTTTTTGCCCGAACTGGGCGCAAGTTAGATGATGCGCTCGAAGCGAAGATCGAATCACTTCTGGGAAAACCTTGGCAGCGGCCTGCAGATATGGAAGCCGGTCGTTCTTTTGATGATTCTGAAGCTCGCGAGAAGTACATCTCTTATCTTTTGTCGACCATTCACACTCGATTTGATGGAATCAAAGTTGTCGTTGATTGTGCAAATGGAGCTGCATCTTTTGTTGCACCGGAAGTCTTGCGTCGCGCTGGAGCTGAGGTAATTACAATCTCCGCTAGCCCTAACGGTTTAAATATTAACGAGAACTGCGGATCAACACATTTAGAGAATCTGATTGCCAGAGTGAAATCTGAGAGAGCAGATCTGGGAATAGCTCATGATGGCGATGCAGATCGCATGCTCGCCGTTGATCATGAAGGAAATGTAATTGATGGAGATTACGTATTAGGAATTCTTGCTGATCACACAGAACTCCCAACCAAGGCAGTGGTTGGAACTGTCATGACAAATTTGGGCTTAATTCGTGCCCTAGAAAATCGTGGCGTTGGATTTATTGCAACTCCAGTCGGAGATCGATATGTATTGGAGAAGATGCTTGCGGAGGGCCACAGCCTTGGCGGCGAGCAATCGGGCCATATCATCATGCGCAAATTCGCTAACACTGGTGATGGAGTGCTGACTGCGCTGCACTTAATCTCTCATGTGGCGCAATCAAAGAAGAGTCTGAAAGAGCTTGCCTCGTTTATGGTGCGCTATCCACAAGTTCTCATCAATGTTTCTGGCGTTTCAAAAGAGAAGTTAGCTCATAATCAAAAAATCCAAGAATCAGTTGCCAAGATTGAGAAATCGTTGGGAACTCGTGGAAGAGTCTTATTGCGCGCCTCAGGCACTGAACCGCTCATACGGGTGATGATTGAGGCAGAAAACGGTAACGATGCGCAGCAATTCGCAGAGTCGCTCGCTTCACTAGTAAAATCAGAACTCTCGCTTTAACCATCCTGCTTCAAAAGGAGCTCACAGATGTGTGGGATTGTCGGATACACAGGTCCGAACCCAGCACTCTCTCGCGTCATTGAAGGGCTACGTCGTCTTGAATATCGCGGTTATGACTCGGCCGGCGTTGCGTTGGTTGCAGAAAAGAGCGGACCACTTGTTGTTGCAAAGAAAGCCGGCAAACTTAACAATTTAGAGAATTCACTAACTGACTCTTATGAGAAATCAACTGCGGGAATCGGCCATACTCGCTGGGCCACGCACGGGGGACCCACAGATACCAATGCTCACCCGCACATTTCTAATGATGGAAAATTAGCAGTCATCCATAACGGCATCATTGAAAACTATGTTGAACTCAAAGCTGACTTAGAGAAGCGTGGCCATACATTCACCTCGGAAACCGATACTGAATCTGTGGCGCATTTACTGAGCGATGAATTTGGAAAGAGTAAGAATTTAGCTGCTGCTATGCGCGCTGTATGTAAACAGCTGCGTGGTTCATTTACTCTTCTGGCAGTTCATTCAGATTCACCCGAAGTTATTGTCGGAGCGCGGAGAAATTCACCGCTGGTGGTGGGAGTCGGAACGAATGAAAACTTCCTTGCCTCCGATGTATCTGCATTTATCTCGCACACCAAACAAGCCCTGGAATTGGGCCAAGATCAAGTCGTCGAAGTGACTCCTAATTCAGTCACCGTTACTGATCTCAATGGTGGAGCGATAACCCCTAAAGCTTATGAAATAACGTGGGATGCGCAGGCTGCAGAACGAGGTGGCTTTACACACTTCATGTTGAAAGAGATTTTTGAACAACCTAAAGCCATCGCTGACACATTGCTCGGACGATTTGGCGCCGATGGTTCTATTGAGTGCACAGAGATTGAGAATTTAAAACTTGATATCGATCGAATTCTTATTCTTGCCTGCGGAACTGCCTACCACGCAGGGCTCATTGGAAAATATGCCCTAGAAGAGTGGGCGAAGATCCCAGTTGACGTTGAGCTCGCCTCTGAATTTCGTTATCGCAAACCAGTCCTATCTAAGAAAACTCTTGTCATCACTATCTCCCAATCGGGAGAAACGATGGATACATTGATGGCGCTGCGTCATGCAAAGGAACTTGGCGCACAAACTCTTTCGATTTGTAACACTATGGGCTCCACGATTCCTCGTGAATCAGATGGAGTGATTTATACCCACGCTGGCCCTGAGATTGCGGTGGCTTCTACTAAAGCGCTACTCACGCAAGTAATTGCACTCCACATCGTTGGTCTTTACTTTGCCCAAGAACGCGCAACCTTGAGTAAGAATGAGGTCTCAGTACTCCGTGAAGAACTACTTGCCCTTCCTAATAAAGTGGAAGAAATCCTTGAAACAGTCGAACCGTTACGTGAAATGACTCGTGGATTCAAAGCTGCCTCATCAGTCTTGTTCTTAGGTCGACATGTGGGATATCCAGCGGCGCTAGAAGGTGCGCTCAAATTAAAAGAGTTGGCATATATGCACGCTGAAGGTTTTGCCGGAGGCGAGTTAAAGCACGGACCCATTGCGTTGATTGAAGAGGGAACTCCTGTTATTGCAATCTTGCCGCCATTTTCGAGTGAGATCTCCGAAAAGATGCGGAGCAACATTCAAGAAGTGAAGGCTCGTGGCGCAAAAGTCATTGCGATCGCAGATTCCTCCACAACGCTAGATGTGCCGTACTTAATTCGAATTCCGACTTCACACGAACTCCTTCAACCCATTCTCTCGATAGTCCCACTCCAAGTATTTGCATATGAAATGGCGGTTGCGCGCGGCAACGATGTCGATCAACCTCGTAATCTTGCAAAATCGGTGACGGTGGAATGACCACTAAATCTGATGATCTATTCGACGATGTCGTAGATCAGCGCTACGAGCATCGCCGCCACGAAATGAATGTGGCGCTGCGCTGGACTGCAGTTCTCACTTTTGGATTCTTCCTTGTGACGCTTGATGTGATTAATCAAGGCTTGCTCTATAAGTTTGATAGGTACGTAGCTGAAATTGATCGTCCCAAATTGACGGGTTTGACGAATTTTATTGTTCTTCGTATCGATGACCTGGGATTGCGTTGGGTTACTGCATCGATTCTTCTTATTACAGCAACACTCATCAGTCGTCGATTCAAATCATGGCGACCATTAAATCTCTCAATTCTCTCACTAGTTTTCCTCAATGTATTTGTTGGAGCAGCAAAGATTGGATTTGGACGTTGTAAAGCGCGAGAGAATTTCGATGTTTGTATGTTTACTGATGGAATGGCATATCCCAGTGGCCACATTTCAAATGCACTCGTAACCTGGGGGCTCTTTGCCTACATCATCTTTAGATATACCCATCGCGCTCCCTTTGAAGGGCTCAAGCTTTACTGGCTCGTTGCAGTATTGACGATCGCTGTGGGTTCAGCGTCCTTAATCAGAAATACTCATTGGTTTACCGATCTTTTGGGTGGAATGTTCATAGGCGGAGCGATTCTGGTTCTTGTTGTTGCAATTGATCGATTCATTCCATCTAAACGTCAGCCTTCATAGGACTCACGAAGATGACAGCAGAAAATCGCGCTGAAGCGATTATTGATCTCGGCGCAATTGCATCAAATATCAAGCATTTGATGGCGATCTCGGGTAAGCCCGTCTTAGCTGTCGTGAAGGCAGATGCGTATGGACATGGATTGGTTCCAGTTGCGAAGCAAGCGCTTCAGGCTGGTGCAACCTGGCTTGGTGTTGCACTTTTAGAAGAGGCAGTAGCGCTGCGAGAAAATGGTGTTACCGCACCAATCATTGCCTGGCTCACGCCTATTTCCGATGACTTCGACAGCGCAGTAAAGAACGATATTGATATCGCGATACCTTCATTAGAACATTTACGCGCGATTATTGAAGCCGGTGTGAGTACTGGCAAAACTCCACGGATCCACTTAGAAGTAGATACGGGGATGTCACGTGGTGGTGCGCTCTTGGAGTGGAGCGAATTGATTCAAGCTGCAGCAAGCGCTGAAAGTTCCGGAAAGTTAAAGATTGTTGGAATCTGGTCTCACTTTGCGCGAGCAGATGAGCCAGGACATGACTTTAACCGAGAGCAACGTGAGAGATTTATTGCAGCAGTTGCAGAAGCTAAAGCTGTTGGAGTAAACCCGGACGTTATTCATTTAAGTAATTCTGCAGCAACTATTAATGATTCAGATTCGCACTTTGATTTAGTGCGACTTGGAATTTCTATGTACGGACTCTCACCAGATGTAAAAACAATGGGCAACTCAATAGAACTAAATTTAAAACCAGCGTTAAAGTTACGCGCCAAAATCCATCTTGTTAAGGATGTCCCAGCCGGTTCACAGGTCGGATATGGGGGAACATATATAACAAAAGTTGATACAAAATTAGGTGTGATCGCAATGGGTTATGCAGATGGAGTACCACGTAATGCAAATTCGCTTGCGGGCGTACTCGTTGGTAACAAAATGTCACCAATTATTGGACGCGTTTCCATGGACCAATTTGTTGTTGATTTAGGCAAGGAATCACAATCGCGCGCTGGCGATTGGGCCTACCTCATTGGCAGTGAGATGGGCGACAGTTACACTTCCGACAGTTGTTACACGGCGGACTCATGGGCTGCTGCGTGCGGAACGATCAATTATGAGATTGTTACGCGACTTGGCCCGAGAGTGAAACGTATTTACATAGATTAGGAGTTCACATGGCAGATCACGCCACTGTGCTCTCTGTCCATAATCTCTCAGTAAATTTCGGCGGACTAAAAGCCCTTAATGGAGTTAATCTCGAACTTCGTAGAGGTGAAGTCCTTGGTCTGATTGGACCAAATGGTGCCGGCAAGACAACAGTTTTTAATGCGCTCTGCGGAATCGTCACACCCGCATCGGGTTCACTTGAATTGTTTGGAAAGTCCGTTGACTGGCCTAAGCCTCACCAACTCGCTCGTCGTCGAATCGCGCGCACGCTTCAGGGCGTAGGGCTATTTCCCGATCTCACAGTTTCAGATAACGTCATGATCGGCGCGCACCGCTTTGCAGAATCAGGTCTCATTCGTGCATCACTTGGTACCAATTCCAAAGACGAGAAGCATTTGCGGGAACGCGCACAAGCCGCTCTTGAGCGTGTGTATGTTGGCAGCGTCTCTGATCGTCGCGCCGACACGCTTTCTTATCCGGATACCAAACGCGTTGCTATCGCACGTGCGCTTGTTGCTGAACCAGAAATTCTTCTTCTCGATGAACCCGCAGGTGGTTTAGGAGCCCAAGATATCGAGTGGCTCAACAGTTTGATTAATAACCTCAAGCTTCGTACCTCCATCATCATTGTTGAACACCATATGGATGTTGTGATGTCGGTTTGTGATCGGATCTATGTACTGAACTTTGGCGAAATCATCGCATCAGGCACTCCTCATGAAGTCCGAAATAACGAAGCAGTCATCCAGGCTTATCTTGGAACTCATTCGAAGGCGAAGTCATGAGCGGCCTACTCGTCACCCGACTTAATGTCTCTCACGGTGCTATCCACGCACTCCATGACATCTCATTTAGCGTTGAACCAGGACAACTCGCAGCAGTTATTGGTTCTAATGGCGCTGGAAAAACAACTCTGCTCCGCACACTTTCGGGTTTAAAGAGTGCGACATCTGGAACTGCCCAATGGAATGAACGAGAGATGCTTGGCGTAAAACCAGAAGATCTTGTACGTCGTGGAATTTCTCATGTATCTGAAGGGAAATCTGTTATTCCCGAACTCACTGTTAAGGAGAATCTTGTTCTGGGTGGAATTTGGCGCGCAGATAGAGCAGATACTGCAAAAGCTATTGAAGAAGTTGTAGAACTCTTTCCACGACTTGGTGAACGTATGTCTCAGAGTGCCGACACACTTTCTGGTGGCGAGCGTCAGATGTTGGCGATTGGTCGTGCGCTGGTATCTCGTCCCAAACTTCTGCTTTTGGATGAACCTTCACTTGGACTTGCGCCACTAGTGATTGAACAAATCTTCCAAACTATTGATCAATTGCGTCACAAGTTAGGCCTTACCGTTGTTCTTGTGGAACAAAATGCCATGAGCGCACTAGAAATTGCAGATATCGGAATCATCATCAACCTTGGTAGCGTCGTGGCTTCTGGCAAAGCTTCGGAACTCATCAACGATCCGGCGCTACGCGCTGCGTATTTGGGGTACTGATGCAAAAAGTTATAGAAACTCTCCTTATCGGACTCTCGACCGGATCGATTTACGCACTTATGTCGCTGGCTCTTGTTTTGGTCTGGCGATCAACTCGAGTTATCAACTTTGCTCAAGCCGGCCAAGCAATGTTCGCGACCTATATTGGTTTTGAGATATCGAGTCGATCAGGACTTTTCTGGCTTGGTCTCTTATTTGCAATTGTCGGTGGAGCACTTATTGGCGCAGGCGTTGATTACTTCTTCATGCGCGTGCTCTTCAAACATGCAAACTCTGGCCCCGCTGCTGTCGTTGCTCCCGTTATTGCGACTCTAGGTTTGCTCGGAATCATCAGAAGTTTTGTGGGATTAACGTGGGGTGGAGAGTTCAAATCAATTGAAGCTCCCGCTTCGACCGATGGCTACACAATTGGTGATACGACCATTCCTTTCTCTCCTTTAAACGCATTGATTATCGTTACTGTTTCGATAATTTTGATTGCGCTTGCAATTCTCTTCCAGCGCACGAATTTGGGCTTAGCGCTCCGCGCTTCTGCATACGCCCCTGAAATCGCACAACTCGCGGGCATTAGAACTGCACGCACCAGAACTATTGGATGGGCTATTGCTGGTGGCGTCGGAGGCGTTGCGGGAATGTTGGTTACTTCTTACAACTTCCTCACTCCGTATTCACTTGATCTCCTACTTGTCTTTGGATTTATCGCTGCAGTTATTGGTGGATTAGAAAGTATGGTGGGTGCGGTCATCGGCGCCTTAGTGCTAGGAATTGGACTTACCTTTATCTTGAATTATGTAGGAACGTCATTGGTATTCATTGGTGGATTTAGCGTTCTGCTCTTGGTTCTGCTCTTAAAGCCAGATGGAATCATGGCGAAAGGCAAGGGTCGCCGTGCGTAAGAAAATTCTCTTCTTTATTCTTCTTGGTTGGGTATTACTCATCATCGGTGATCGCGTTGATGAATTGCGCGTCTATCAAGGTGCACAGATCGCGATGTACACAATTGCGCTCGCCTCCATTGTTCTACTCACTGGATACTCCGGACAAGTTTCTCTTGGTAATGGCGCGATGATGGCAGTCGGTGGATATTCAGCAGCCTTAACTTTGAATAACTTACAAACTCCAATCTGGTTTGCATTCTTGATGGCGATCTTGGTTTCTTCACTCTTTGGTTCTCTTCTTGGCGCTGCAGCTGCTCGACTTTCTGGTCCATATCTAGCGGGTACTACTCTTGCGCTCGCGGTTGGATTGCCTGCAATTGCTAATCAGTTTTCTTTCCTCGGAGGAGAACCCGGCCTTCTCTTTGATGTGGGATTCCCGCCAGATCGATTTGGCGAAGAGTTCACGCAATATAAGTGGTTCTTCTGGATTGCCAGCGTAATTGCGCTGCTCTCCTTATTTATTACTTCAAATATTCTTCAGTCGCGGTTTGGGCGCACATGGCGAGCGATCCGAGGTAACTCCTTGGCCGCCGAACTTGCTGGCATCCACGCATCGCGGATGAAGGTCTTGGCCTTCACCATCAGCTCAGCTCTTGCTGGGTTAGCTGGAGCAGTTCTGGCCATGACGATAAGCCTTGTTGCCCCCGGGGCTTACACGCTCACGCTCTCCTTCGCTCTGGTAACCGGAGCGGTCTTGGCGGGCATTTCAAGCCTCCCAGGCGTCGTGCTTGGTGGCTTGATTCTGGTGGCGATACCTGAGATCGCCGATGCCCTCGCGGGTAATTTCGGTGATGCAGATAAACTCAACAACTATCTTCCCGGGCTCATTACGAGCGTATTGCTGATCCTCTCAGTCATATACACCCCAAATGGCCCAGGAGAAAACTTGCGTAAGCACCTCCATAAGAAGTCTGCGCATTAACTGGTTACTGCAAGGTAACCAGTAGATTAGAAGCCAAGTTCTACCCTCGATGGAAGGAAAACAATGATCGGAAAGACTCGTAGAAAGCGGACCTGGTTCGTTGCTGCGGTGCTCGCTGCGGGCAGCCTCTTTGCAACGGCGCTTCCAGCCAACGCAGAGACGGGAGTGAGCTCAAGTGAGATCAAGCTTGGAATTACTCTGCCTCTCACCGGAGCTGCATCGCCAGGCTATAACAAGATTGGCAATGCCATGAATGCGTACTTCAAGTACGTCAACGATAACGGAGGCGTTTACGGTCGAAAGATCACACTCGTCCAGAAGAACGATGAGTACTCACCACAGTTGTCGATTGCTAAGACAAATGAATTGATTCTCAAAGACAAAGTATTTGCTCTCGTTGGCCCACTCGGAACCGCTAACTTCACCGCGGTACACAAGTCAGTAGGCATCGCACGACGTGGAGTACCAAGTCTTTTCCTTAATACTGGATTTAGCGGATTCTCAAGCAAGAAGAGCTATCCAACATCCTTCATGATTCTTCCTTCGTATGCGATGGAAGCCAAGATTGTTGCTCAATTCCTCAAGGAAAACTTTGCTGGAAAGAAACTCGGCTTGGTTTACCAGAACGATGAGTTCGGAATTGATGGACTTGGTGCTTTCAGAGCAGCTGGTACTAAGTTTGATGTAACCGTTCCTTACACATCAGGAACCCAGAGCGCCGCTACTGCACAGACCTGGGTCTCCCAGCTCGCTGCTGGCGGAGTTCAAGTTGTGGTCTTCTTCGGCGTCACTTCAGCGACAGCACCTCTCCTTGGGGTAGCAGCTGCAGCGAAGTACGCGCCGCAGTGGATTCTTGGTTCCGTTGGCGCTGACCCATTGACGCTACGTGCACTCGGTGTACCTCTAGCAGTCCTTAATGGTGCGTTGACTATGGCTGGTAACCCTTCACCAAATGACACATCTGATGAATACGTGAAGCAATTCCAGGAGATCAATACCAAGTACAACACTGGTACTGCATTTGATGACTATGTACTCCAGGGTATGAACATCGGTCTTATGACTGTTCAAGCTCTCCGTGCAGCAGGAAAGAACCTCACTCGTAAAGGTTTGGTACGAGCAATGGAGTCAAAGGGTTCAACCTTTGCATCTGTTGCTTACTCTCCTCTAGGTTATTCAAAGACCAGCAACGTTGGACATACCGGTTACTACATGGCAGTTATGGATGCCACAGGTGACAGAAAGCCATTTGGTGGATCAGTAACTCTCTACACCACCGATAGCGGATCTGGTCCAGTTGTGAAATCCACATTCAAGCGCCCAGCAATGCCAGCGAAAGGATTGCCAACTAACTCATGAGAAACTTCAAATTCAAGCGTTCTCTAACGCTAGTAGCGGCTTCATCGCTGCTCTCACTCACCGTTGTATCTATTCCAACGGCTGCGCAAGCAACACCTGTCTGTACTACCGCTAACTTTGTAACAACATGCGTTGGTGCAACAAGTGATACCGCTCCATATTCCATGATGGTTCCTGCGAACTTCAACGGAACTGTCTATCTCTACTCACATGGATATCGTCCTAACGTTCCAGTTCCTGCGGGAATTCCTGGATACGGTGGATACACAGTTACAAACACTCCACAACCTGGACCAAACGCAACCGTTATTGGTGCGCTCTTGGCTAAGGGTTATGGCGTTGTTGGCTCCGGATTCGCACGTCAAGGTTGGAATGCAGACTCTGCAATCAAGACCAACGTTGAACTTGTAGGAATCTTCCAGAAGCAATTCACCAAGACAACAAAAGTTGTTGCATGGGGAGAATCTCTTGGCGGTTTCATTACTCAAGCTCTCGCTGAGCAGTATCCAAACCTCTTCAAGGCTGCGGCTCCTCTATGCGCAGCAAGCGATATCACTCCATTGATGACAATGGCTGGCGATGCGCTCTGGGGAATCAAGACCTTCTTTGATCCAACAATCAAGGGCGGTAATTACTCAGCAGGAGCTGCAGGTTATGCCGAAGCGATGGGTGACCTTGTTAAGGTCTTCACGGTAATCGGATCACTTCAAGCAGCATTTGCAGCGAATGCATCAACACCTGCATGGCCAGCAACTTCAAAAGTTCCTGATGCCATCAAGGCAATTCCTTCACGAAGCGCTCTTGTCATGATCGCTTTGATGTCTGGAGTTCCGATGCAGTCGGCAAACTTCGATTCAACATCAGCACCTTCAGTGCTCCCTGTTGCATCACAAACTTCATTCCAGCTAGCAATCAACCCTGCATTCGCAGCTCTCCAGAATGTCGCGAATGCCGCAGCCCTTGCTGTGCTGGCAACACATGACCTCGAGCTACAAGCTGGTGGTGCAGTATTCGATAACACTGCAACCGACTACGCAGCACGCATCGCAGATGAGCAATTCATTTGGAGCTCAGCGCTATCTGGTGCTTCAGGAACCGCTGGATTATTGAGCGTTCTTGCTGCTTCACCTCGCGCAAAGGCTAATCCAGCTGCTGTAGCAAAGATGCAAGCACTTACTACTCACTCTGGAAAAGTTGAAATCCCAACCATTCTTCTTACTGGTGTTGCAGATCCTGTAACTCCTGCTGGAAATCAACAATCCATCGTTGATAAGTACACTGCTTATTGGACAGAGAAGTGGACAGCAGCCAAGAAAGCTGGCGAGCGCAAGCGTCCAGTCAATAATCAGTTGACAATTTGGAACTTCCCTCCAGAGAAGTACACCAAGTACACAGCAGCCGGAGCACCTGACACCACAGCTCCAGCAGCAACTGGTACCAACCACTGTAACTTCACAACTTCTCAGTACATGGCAATAGCAGATCTGCTTGCCTATGCTGCAGATAATGGGAAGAACATGTCAGGTGGTGCATTGCTAACCAAGCTACGTAAGGCAGGCAATATGACTATTGACCGCAATTACACAGCACCACGTTTGAAGTACTACGGAAACTAATCTGTAAAACTTCAACAAGAAGTTAAAAGATGGGGCTCGGGAAACCGGGCCCCTTCTTATTTCTCGGCAATTCTCTCGGCAATTGTTCACAATTCGTTAGTCAATAGTTATTGGATTAATCATGCTGTAGAGATAGCCTCGCTAATGTGGCCACGTATGCAGAGCGTCGAAGAATCGCACGACTAGTCCACCGTTTTGGTTTTGGCCCTCGTCCTGGTGAATTCTCCAATCTTGTTTCTCAAGGCTTTCAAAGTGCTGCAAGCAAATATCTGACATCACCGGCGATAGATTCCTTCGCTGATAATCAACCGGCTCCTCAGGTCAAAGATCAAGGTCCGCGTCCAGCACCGAATAGCTCTGGTGTCGTTTCCTATGCAACTGAAAAACGTGCTCAACTCTCATCACTGACGTCATGGTGGCTAGATCGCATGGTTCTTTCCGAGCACTCTTTGCGAGAGCGTATGACGTGGTTTTGGCATGGACATTGGGCAACGTCATATCAAAAAGTTGATGATGCGCTTCCCATGTTTATACAGAATCAAACTCTAAGAAAGCATGCGCTAGGAAATTTCAGAGATATGTCTCGTGCGATGGTGAATGATGGGGCGCTGATTTTCTGGCTCGATGGACAGACCAACACTATTAAAGCGCCTAACGAGAATCTCTCACGAGAGTTGATGGAGCTTTTCACTCTCGGGGTTAACAGATATTCCGAGAGTGATGTTCGCGAAACAGCAAAAGCACTCACTGGTTATCGTGTCAATAAAACGAGTGGTGCGGTCACGTTTTTACCTCGCCAGCACTATTCAGGAACTATCAACTTCCTTGGAACTGTTGGTACTTTCGACGGAAATTCACTGAGTGATTACCTAGTAAGTCGAAATGATTGTGCGCTCTTTATCGCAGAACGCATGTGGTATCGATTTGTCTCTAGTTCAAATCCACTCTCCGATGTAAAGATTCCTCAATCTTTTGCAGATCGTGATATCTCCAAACTAGTGCAATTCATGGGGCTCCATCCTGCCCTTGATGATGCAGCGCATTCAATGGTGAAAAGCCCAGTGGATTGGTTTGTTTCGGTATGCCGAGCGCTGGAAATCACACCTTCGAAGTTCACTAATGCTGGATTGATTCGTCGCTTTTTAGACAATCTCGGACAAGTTCCATTCTTTCCACCAAATGTAGGTGGTTGGCCAACCGACCAAGCATGGCTCTCATCTTCCGCAGCGCAATATCGCATCCAATTTGCTACCGCTTTAGTTAAAGAAGGTAATCTCAATCCAATCTCAGAGCTGCCGACTTCACAGAGAATCTCTGCACTTGCGGATTGGTTAGGTGTCGCAAGTTGGAGCCAGAGAACAGAGTTAGCGCTGAGAGGCGCATTAAGAGATCCCGCTCGATTGACTCTTTTAGCTATTTGTTCGCCCGAATATGTCGTGAGTGCATAGGAGATTTCCATGGACACAATTACGCGGAGACAATTCTTGAAGGCGACTGGCGCTGGAGCACTTGGCGCAGCGGCAACATCATTAACTATGGAAGATATTGCGAATGCAGCAATCACAAGGCCTCTACCACTCGGCACGCCAATCCTTGTTGTTGTTACGTTATATGGCGGTAATGACGGACTTAACACAGTAGTGCCAGCTACAGATCCGATGTATCGCTCACTTCGACCAGGTATTGCATATAGTGAAAATGAAGTACTTCCTCTTGCCGATGGGCTTTTCCTCAATGGATCCATGACAGGAATGCATTCACTGTGGAATAAGAATCAAGTAGCTATTGTGCGTGGTGTTGGTTATCCCAATTCCGATCGTTCACATTTCACTTCGATGGCAATATGGCAATCAGGAATACTTGGCGCTGCAAAAACTGGCTGGCTCGGCCGTTGGGTCGAAACTCAACCTCAAGACCCATTGCTGGCAATTAGTCTTGGTTCAGTACTTCCCCCACTACTTGCGGGAACAAAAAGATCTGGTTCAGTTTTGCCGCTCGGTGGATTAAAAGTTCCAAGCGGATCCTTAGCTAGTGATTGCATGAAATTATCGATTGAAAGTAAGAACGATAATCTTCTGCAGTCGATGGCAGCTCAGAGCATGCGTGATCTCTTTACTGTCTCCGGTGATATCACTCCTATTCTCAAAGCGCCGGCGCCCGCTGCTCCCGATTTGCCAACTGCGATTGGTGGAAATGCAGGCGGAGATACAAACCTCACTCAACAACTCGATATTGTGGCAAAACTTGTATCAGCTGGTGCGCCCACTCGAGTATGGTCAGTATCGCTAGGTGGATTTGATACTCATGCTAACGAAAAAGGCGCACAATCGATTCTGTTGGGCGTTGTCTCACAAGGAATTTCCAAGTTCATGTCACAAATGCGTGCCACAAATCGCGGCAATGATGTGGTCGTACTTGTCTATAGCGAGTTCGGAAGACGCGTGAAGGCAAATGCGTCTGAAGGAACTGATCATGGAACATCAGGTCCAGTCTTTGTGTTGGGCTCGAGGATTAAAGGTGGACTCTATGGCGAGCAGCCATCGCTCTCTAATTTGAAGAATGATGATTTGGCAGTCACGACTGACTTCAGAGATATTTATGCGAGCCTTCTTGAAAAAGTTCTAGGTACGCCTGCGGAAAGAATTCTTGGCAATTGGAAGGGTCGCACGCCTTTTTTCAATTAAGGTGTGGTCAATTAAGGCGTAGTCAATTAAGGCGTAGTCAATTAAGAATTAGATAGTCGGTACGATTACCAGGTGTTAATCGAGTCGGTTGAGGCAATGCGCGATGTGGGAGCAAAACTTGCAACTCATCTTCAACCAGGCGACATCGTGGTGTTGCGAGGAAACCTTGGTGTGGGAAAGACAGCTCTTACTCAGGGCATAGGGCGTCACCTTGGAGTCAATGACGTTACATCTCCGACCTTTGTCATCTCGCGAACCCATAAAGCGAAGATTCCACTTATCCATGTCGATGCGTATCGTTTGCTGGGAAGCGCTTCTCAGGGATTTGAGATTGATGATTTGGACCTACAGACGGCTCGAGAGAACGCCATCACGGTGATCGAATGGGGCGAAGAAGTTGCAACGCGCCTTCATGAGGATTACTTGCTTGTTGATATTGCATTTGGAGATAAAGAAGATGAGCGAATCGTTGAGTTCGTAGGTAAAGGAAAGCGTTGGGAGAGTTTCCAGTTATGAATTCTCTCGTGATTGATACTGCTACCAACCGCACATCTGTGGGGCTCTTTGCTGGAAATGATCTGATGTATAGCGGTTTTCATGATGGAGCTACGGCGCATGCTGAAGCCCTGCCTAAGTTAGTTGCCGCGGCTCTAAAAGTGAATAACGAGGTGGACCAAGTAATTGTTGGAATGGGTCCTGGGCCATTTACTGGCCTTCGAGTTGGAATTGTCTTTGCCCAAACTTTTGCTACCGCACGCAATATTCCGTGGCGTGGTGCATGTTCACTCGATGCCATCGATGTTGATTCTGATTTATACATTGTTACAACAGATGCGCGACGTAAAGAAGTGTATTGGGCTAAGTATGCAAGTGGCATCCGCATCAAAGGTCCAGAAGTTGATGCACCGAGCAGCGTTGAAAGGCTTCCTGAAAAGAAATTTGGTTTTGGATTTACTGAAGATTTATATCCATCGCTGGCGCTATTGCTAGCAAAATCAATCACATCTCCGATCATGGAGCCCATGTACTTAAGGCGTCCTGATGCAGTACCAACGAGCGAGCGCTCATGATCAGCTACCGCGAGATGATTGCCCTCGACATTCCAGTCTTGGTTGGCATGGAGAAAGAGATCTATCCAGAAAGTCCTTGGAGCGCTGCACAATTTCGAGAAGAGCTTGCGGGAGTACCTAGCAGCCGTAAATATCTTGTTGCAACAGAAGATAATGAAATCATCGGTTACGGTGGAATCGCACTCGCTGGAGATGTCGCTGATATTCACACACTTACTGTCATTCCATCGTATCGACGTCGAGGAATTGCAACGGAGATACTTCACCAATTAGAAGCGTGGGCTACTTCAAAAGGAATCACGGCTTTCATGCTCGAAATGCGGGAAGGAAATTTGCAAGCCCAGCCGCTATATGAAAAGCACGGCTACTCCGTGATCTCGCGCCGCGATAACTATTACTCACCAGGTATTCACGCTCTAATCATGCGGAAAGAGGCTGGAAAATGAGCCAGCCACTCGTTCTCGGCATTGAGACTTCATGCGATGAAACCGCGGTCGGAATTGTTCAGGGACGAAAACTACTCGCCAATGTCATCGCATCTAGCGTTGAAGAGCATGCCCGATTCGGTGGTGTGGTTCCAGAAGTAGCTTCGCGCGCACACCTTGAGGCGATGCAACCCGCTCTTGCGCGGGCGCTGAAAGAAAGTGGAGTGGAACTTAATGACCTTGATGCAATTGCGGTCACTGCAGGTCCTGGCTTAGTTGGAGCGCTTTTAGTTGGAGTATCAGCTGCCAATGCTTTAGCGCTGGCACTTAATAAACCTTTATTTGGAGTCAACCACTTAGCGTCACATGTCGCTGTTGATTTATTGACTCATGAGCAAGAAATTCGTCCCACTATTGCTTTATTAGTCAGTGGAGGACATTCATCAATTCTGCGGGTCAATGACATCACAAGTGATATCACCTCATTAGGCCAAACCGTTGATGATGCAGCGGGCGAAGCCTTCGACAAGATTGCGCGATTATTGAATCTAGGTTTTCCCGGTGGACCGCTGGTTGATAAAGATGCGAAAAATGGAAATCAATTAGCGATTAACTTTCCACGCGGATTGACCCAAGCTAAAGATATGGCAGAACACGAATTTGATTTTTCATTTTCTGGCTTGAAGACTGCTGTTTCGCGATACTTACAGGCGACCCCTGATTATGTCCGCGCTGATGTTTCTGCATCTTTTCAAGAAGCCGTCGTTGATGTGTTACTTCAGAAATCTATTAAGGCCTGTAAAGAAACAGGAATTGATTCGCTGGTGATTGCTGGGGGAGTTGCCGCAAACTCTCGCCTTCGCGCGGTCGCCCAAGAGCGCTGTGCTGCAGCAATGATTGAACTTCGCACCCCGCCCCCAGCTCTCTGTACCGATAACGGCGCCATGGTCGCGGCGCTCGGCTCTCTTGCGATCTCGGCGGGACATCCCGCCTCCGCCCTCGGCATCGAGGCCGCCTCCGCCATCAGCCCATCCATCCCCATCTGGAGCTAGCCCAAGCTCGGATTTGAGAACGGGAATACTCGCCCCTAGGCTAGGCGTTAGCACTCGCCAGACGAGAGTGATAAATCGTCTGAACCCCTAGTTCGCAAGTAATCAATGAAGAAGGAGCTACAACGATGGCCATTGCCATTAAGCCACTTGAAGACCGCATCGTTATCAAAATCAACGAAGCTGAAGAGAAGACCGCATCTGGTCTTGTCATTCCAGATACTGCTAAAGAGAAGCCACAAGAAGGCACCGTTGTTGCCGTAGGCCCAGGACGTTTCGATGATGGAGTTCGCGTGCCAATGGATATCAAAGTTGGCGATGTCGTTCTCTATAGCAAGTACGGCGGAACTGAAATCAAGCACGGTGGCGAGGAATATCTAGTTCTCTCTGCTCGTGACATCCTTGCAGTTATCGCGAAGTAATAAGAGACGATAACTCAACATGGGTAAATCACTTCAATTCGACGAGAGCGCTCGTCGCGGTATGGAGCGTGGCGTAAATATCCTCGCTGATACCGTCAAGGTAACTCTCGGCCCTAAGGGTCGTAACGTTGTTATTGGAAAATCTTTTGGCGCACCGCTCATCACAAATGATGGCGTCACAATCGCAAAAGAAATCGAACTTTCAGATCCTGCTGAAAACATGGGCGCACAACTTGTAAAGCAAGTTGCAGAGAAGACCAACGATGTTGCCGGTGATGGAACCACCACCGCAACAGTTCTCGCACAAGCAATGGTCAAGGAAGGTCTTCGTAACCTTGCTGCTGGCGCACAACCAATGGGAATCAAAGCTGGAATTGAAGCTGCGGTTGCCTCTGTTGTCGACAAGCTTCGCGCTAACTCCACAAAGATCTCTGGCAAAGAGCAGATTGCAGATGTTGCAACCATCTCTGCCCAAGATCGCGTGATCGGCGACCTCATTGCAGAAGCGATGGATAAGGTCGGCAAAGATGGCGTCATCACTGTTGAAGAATCTTCAACAACTGGCCTCGAACTCGAATTCACTGAAGGTATGCAGTTCGATAAGGGATATATCTCCCCTTATTTCGTCACAGATCAAGATCGCATGGAAGCCATCCTTGAGGATGCTTTTGTCTTGATTTCAGCTGGAAAAATCTCAGCTTTGGCGGATCTCCTACCAATTCTCGAGCAGGTCGCTAAGGCAGGAAAGCCACTTCTGATCATCGCTGAAGATGTCGAAGGCGAAGCCCTTTCAACCCTCGTTGTAAACCGTATGCGCGGAGTATTCACATCAGCTGCTGTTAAGGCCCCAGGTTTTGGCGATCGTCGCAAGGCGATGCTCCAAGACATGGCAGTTCTCACCGGTGGCCAAGTTATCTCCAGCGAAGTTGGTCTCAAGCTCGACCAAATCTCTATCGATATGTTGGGTCGCGCACGTCGCATTGTGATCACCAAAGATCACACCACCATCGTCGATGGCGCTGGCAATAAGAAAGATGTGGAAGGTCGCATCGGAGAACTGCGTCGCGAAATCGAAGCCGCAGATTCAGATTGGGATCGTGAAAAGCTCCAAGAGCGTCTTGCAAAGCTCTCTGGTGGAGTTTGCGTCATCAAAGTTGGCGCCCACACCGAAGTTGAATTGAAAGAGAAGAAGCACCGCCTTGAAGATGCAATCTCTGCAACTCGTGCAGCTGTTGAAGAAGGCATCGTCGTTGGTGGTGGAGCCGCTCTCGTACATGCTGCAACAGTTCTTGATAACGATCTTGGTTATGAAGGCGATGCCGCAGTCGGTGTACGCCTTGTTGCAAAGGCTTGCCAAGAACCACTTCGTTGGATCGCTGAAAATGCGGGCCAAGAAGGCTATGTCGTTGTCTCCAAGGTTCGCACTTTGAAGCCAAATGAAGGTTTCAACGCGGCGACCGATGAGTACGGCGACTTAGTAAAAGCTGGCGTAATCGATCCAGTAAAAGTAACTCGTTCCGCACTTGCTAACGCAGCCTCAATCGCAGCGATGTTCATTACAACCGAAGCGCTTGTCTTTGAGACGCCAGAAGCAAAGAAAGACGAAGCTGCAGGACATGGCCATAGCCATGGACCAGGTGGCCATAGCCACTAGCTAGTTACTATCTAGAAAACTCTTCTAGAGAGGCCCCTGTCAGGTGATCTGATGGGGGCCTTTTCTCATTACACTCGCCCGATGAATTCTGAAACGGTAAATATCTCTGCAACAGTCTGGCTCGTTACGCTGTCAATCGTCTTCGTCGTCACCTTGGCCGATCTCGCCTGGGCCTGGTTCCGTCGTAACTCGGTGACCTCCCTTCGTGAAGCAGCTACCTGGACCGCGATCTATGTCTCTGCCGCAATCGCCTTCGGAATTTCGATGCGGAGCTGGAATGGACCAACCGCCTCTGCAGAATTCTTTGCTGGTTGGATTACCGAGTACTCGCTATCTATCGATAACCTCTTTGTTTTCTTGATTATTCTGACTCGTCTTAAGATTGAAAAAGAGAAAGAGCAGCTAGTCCTTTTATTGGGCATATTGATGGCCCTAGTTATGCGCGGCATATTCATCGTTATTGGCGCAGCCGTGGTCGAAAGATTCGTTGCAATCTTCTTCTTCTTTGGCGCAATCCTGCTTTGGACCGCCTACAAACTCATCACCGAAGATCCTGAAGAAGATGAGTGGCAGGAAAATCGCATCATCACCGCCTTAAGAAAGAGAGGTTGGTCAACCTTCACTCTCGCTCTCGTTGCATTGGGCACAACAGATCTTCTCTTTGCACTTGATTCAATCCCGGCAATCTTTGGTCTCACCCGCGACCCTTACATTGTTTTCATGGCTAACGCATTTGCTTTGATGGGTCTACGTCAACTCTATTTCTTAGTTGGAATTCTTTTGAAGCGATTGGTGTACCTATCCAAGGGACTTTCCATTGTCCTTGGCTTTATTGGAGTTAAGCTCATTATCGAAGCGCTTCATGGAATTGGAATCCACGACATTGCAGGCTTTAAGATTCCACATGTATCGCTCTCGGTTTCTTTAGGAGTGATTATTTCTGCTCTTGCTGTCACAACAGTCATTAGCTTGCGCAAGAATCCAGATCGCCAACCTGATCCACTCCAGAATTAAACTCATGGATTAAAAAACATAGTACAAACGAAAAAACCCCCGAGTCCGTGACATCGGGGGTTTTTCTTGTCGAAAGAAGTGTTACGCAGTAAAGAATCTCTGCTGACGCTGAGCCTTACTGATAATGTCCAAACGCTCTTCCTCAGTTAATCCACCCCAGATGCCATATGGCTCTTGAGCAGCGAGAGCATGTGCGCGGCATGCTGCGATTACCGGGCAGGATGCGCAGACCGCTTTTGCAGCGTTCTCACGAGCCTTGCGGCGGGGGCCGCGTTCACCATCTGGATGGAAGAACATCTCAGTTGGAAGGGATCGGCAAGCACCCTCATACTGCCATTCCCAATTTGTGGCTACCGGCTTCGGTAAGCGAGAGGTTTCGGACATGGGTGAACCATACAATCGCGCCATAGGTTGTTCAAGTACCTTGACCGTATATATCCATTTCAAGTCGCGGACCTCACATCATGCCCCCACTATTGGCTCGTGGCTGAGAACTCCCTGCGGAAAGAAGCCCTTGATGGCTCTGAAGCGCTCACTGTCGCGGCCGTTGCCCGTCGACTCGGAGTAGCCCCTGCAACGCTTCGAACCTGGGATCGCCGTTATGGGCTCGGTCCAACGGAACACAGCACGGGTGAACATCGACGTTACAACAATCAAGATTTAGCTCGACTCACGCTGATGCGCAAACTTGTGATCGCAGGCGTTTCACCGGCCGAGGCTGCACAACGCGCCCTGGCATTTGATGGAGAAGTTTCACCCGATGTAATTGCAAACTCCATCACTAACGATGTGGCAGTCCGTGAGGAATTAGTCGAAACTCTTATTCGCGCCGCTCGCGCTTATGACCGAAACTTCATCGAAGAGCTCCTTCGCTCTGAGCTCTCCGCTCGTGGCATCACCAATACATGGAATGAAGTAATTGTTCCGCTGCTCATCCTGATTGGCGATGAATGGGCAGAATCTGGCACCGGTATCGAAACCGAACACTTGGTTAGTGAAATCATCAAGCGTTTGTTGCAAGAAGCTAATTCATCAATTCATAATCCCATCAATGCTCGCCCTGTTTTGTTGGCATGCATCGGCGAAGAGATGCATTCACTTGCGTTATACGCATTAGGGGCTGCGCTATCTGAGAGAAAGATTGCAACACAATTTCTCGGCGCCCGTACGCCAATCGAAGCGATTAGCGCTGTTGTAAAGCGTTCTGCACCTCCTGCAATTTTCTTGTGGGCACAATTAGATAAGAATGGAAAGCCTGAAGTTCTTGGCGAGATACCAAGTATCCGTCCTGCACCACGCGTTGTCTTAGGTGGACCGGGTTGGAATCGCAAGGAAGTTAAGTCAGCAGTTCTCGTCGATGATCTCCTAGATGCATGTGAAGAAATCATGCGGGCAGTTGGAGCTTAATAACCTCCTCCATTAAGGTGGCGTGGTGAACGAGAACGTCAACGAAAAGGTCGCAATGTTGGGCCTCACCTACGACGATGTCCTTCTCTTGCCCGACGCCTCTGACGTTGTTCCTTCCGAGGTCGATACTCGAACCCAGCTCACTCGCGATATCTACCTCGATATTCCGCTGATTTCATCTGCGATGGATACCGTCACAGAATCAGCAATGGCAATCGCGATGGCGCGCGCTGGTGGGATCGGAATCATCCATCGCAACCTAGCAATCGACGAACAAGTCACCCACGTCAAACTCGTAAAGGGCGCTGGACTTCGCGTCGGCGCTGCAGTCGGTGTCGGCGATGATGGATTCGAAAGAGCTGAAGCGCTCATCGAAGTCGGAGTTGATGTCGTTGTTGTCGATACTGCTCACGGCCATCATCGCGCCGTCCTTGATGCGATTGCGAGAATAAAGAAGAGTTTTCCAAAACAAGAGATTATTGGTGGCAACGTCGCTACTCGCGCTGGCGCGCAGGCGCTCATCAATGCCGGAGTAGATGCAGTAAAAGTTGGAGTTGGCCCGGGATCAATTTGTACTACTCGCGTTGTTGCTGGAGTCGGTGTCCCACAAATCACTGCAATTATGGAAGCAGCTAAAGCATGTAAGAAAGCTGATATTCCTCTTATCGCTGATGGTGGATTGCAATATTCAGGAGATATCGCAAAGGCAATCGTCTCAGGCGCAGACACAGTTATGTTGGGATCACTTCTAGCTGGTTGCGATGAATCACCTGGTGAATTAGTGGATATTGATGGCAAGAAATTTAAGACTTACCGCGGCATGGGTTCGCTCGGCGCGATGCAAACTCGCGGTGCAAAGAAATCATTCTCTAAGGATCGCTATATGCAAGACGATGTTCTTGCTGAAGACAAATTAGTTCCCGAAGGAATTGAAGGAAAAGTTACCTATCGCGGACCAGTTGCCGACGTCGTTCACCAACTCGTCGGAGGACTGCGCTCTGGTATGGGATATGCGGGCGCCGAGGATATTGCCGCGCTCCAGAAGCGTGGTCGCCTCATCCAAATTACCGCAGCCGGGCTGCAGGAAAGCCATCCCCATGATGTGCACGATGTAGCTGATGCCCCTAATTACTATCGGAGCCGCTAATGGTTGATATCGAGATTTCGCCCGGCAAAAGAGCGCGTACCGCTTACTCTTTTGATGATATTTCCATTGTTCCCTCACGTCGTACTCGCGAACCAAATGAAGTTTCAATCTCATGGCAGATCGATGCCTATAAATTTGATCTTCCTTTACTGGCCGCTCCCATGGATTCAGTCGTTTCACCAGAAACTGCGATTGCTATCGGAAAGCTTGGGGGATTAGGCGTTCTCAATCTCGAAGGTCTATGGACGCGTTATGAAAATCCAAAGATTCAACTAGGTGAGATTTCCTCGATTCCTGCTGATCAAGCTACTCGACGTATGCAAGAACTTTACAAAGCACCCATTCGCCCGGAACTTATCAAAGAACGTATCGCTGAAATTCGAGCCGCTGGTGTGACCGTCGCGGGAGCACTCTCTCCTCAACGCACTGCAGAATTTCATAAAGCAGTGATTGATGCTGGCGTTGATATCTTCGTTATTCGTGGAACCACTGTTAGCGCAGAACATGTTTCTAAAGAAAAAGAACCGCTAAACCTAAAGAAGTTCATTTATGAATTGGATGTTCCCGTGATTGTTGGAGGATCTGCTACCTCACAGAGCGCACTTCACTTGATGCGCGCTGGCGCTGCTGGAGTACTCGTTGGATTTGGTGGAGGCGCTGCGCACACTACGCGCCAAGTTCTGGGCGTATCAGTTCCGATGGCCACCGCAGTTGCCGATGTTGCAGCGGCACGACGTGAGTATCTTGATGAATCTGGCGGGCGATATGTTCACGTCATCGCAGATGGTTCGGTTGGAAAGAGCGGAGATATTGCCAAAGCAATTGCATGTGGCGCTGATGCAGTCATGCTTGGTTCACCACTAGCGCGTGCCGAAGAAGCTCCAGGACGTGGTTGGCATTGGGGTACAGAAGCTCACCATCCTGAGGTTCCGCGTGGGACCCGAGTCCATGTTTCTACTGCTGGAACTCTTCAAGAAATTCTCCTCGGCCCATCACATTCTGCAGATGGATCGATGAATCTCTTTGGTGCGCTGCGCCGAGCGATGGCGACTTGTGGTTACTCAGAACTCAAGGAATTTCAACGCGTCGAAGTCGTTCTCAATAGAGCATAAAGAACTTCTGTTATGCAGCGCAGTAATCACGTTCTTGTTATTGATTTTGGTGCGCAATATGCCCAACTCATCGCACGACGCGTCCGCCAAGCAAATGTCTATAGCGAGATCGTTCCCTCAACGCTATCTGTAGATGAGATTTTGGCTCGAAATCCGCGCGCCATCATTCTCTCTGGCGGACCATCATCGGTTTACGAACCAGGAGCGCCAAAGATCGATCCACAATTATTCGAACATAACATTCCGATTTTTGGAATTTGTTATGGATTTCAAGCGATGGCTCAAGCTCTTGGTGGTGAAGTGCAAAAAACCGGAACCTCTGAGTTCGGTCGCGCCCACTTCACTGCGGACACCACCTCACATCTATTCACCGGTTTGGAACCACAATTTGATGTGTGGATGAGCCACGGCGATAGCGTCTCTCAGGCACCAACTAATTTTCATGTTATTGGAAACACCGCACACACTCCAGTCGCAGCATTTGAAAATGAAAGTGGGCTTTTATCTGGAGTTCAATTCCATCCAGAAGTTCTCCATACTTCTTACGGACAAGAAATTCTGCGCCGATGGTTAATCGATATCGTAAAGTGCAAGCCAACCTGGACTTCGGATAACATCATCGAAAACGAGATCATCAACATCAAGTCCCAAGTTGAGAATAAATCGATTATTTGTGGACTTTCCGGTGGTGTCGATTCCGCAGTCGCTGCAGCACTTGTTCAGAAAGCCGTTAGTTCCCAACTTACCTGTGTCTTTGTTGATCATGGATTGTTACGCGAGGGAGAGGCAGAGCAGGTAGAGCGTGACTTCGTAGCTGCTACCGGTGTAAATCTCATGGTTGTCGATGCGCGACAGAAATTCTTAGCCGCTCTGAAAGGAGTCACAGATCCAGAAGAGAAGCGCAAAATTATTGGTCGGGAATTTATTCGGACTTTTGAAGAAGCTGCCGCAAAAATTTCAGCGGAAAAGAAAGTTGAATTCTTAGTACAAGGAACGTTATACCCAGATGTTGTTGAATCAGGTGGTGGTACAGGAACGGCAAACATAAAGTCACACCACAATGTCGGCGGCCTACCAGATGACTTAGATTTCACTTTGATTGAACCTCTTCGTTCATTGTTCAAGGACGAAGTACGTGACGTGGGTAAAGCGCTCGGATTGCCAGAGGCGATTGTGTGGCGCCAGCCATTCCCAGGTCCGGGCCTAGCAATTCGAATCATCGGTGAAGTTACTGAAGAAAGACTTAAAGTTCTTCGCCGAGCCGATTTCATCGCGCGCGAAGAATTACACTTAGCAGGCCTAGATCGCGAGATCTGGCAATGCCCGGTTGTATTACTTGCTGAAGTACGAAGTGTTGGAGTGCAAGGTGATGGTCGAACTTATGGCCATCCAATAGTTCTCCGCCCAGTATCTAGTGAGGATGCGATGACAGCAGATTGGTCGCGAGTTCCGTATGAGGTTCTTGCAAAAATCTCAAATCGCATCACAAATGAGGTACGCGAAGTTAATCGAGTTATTCTCGATATAACGTCGAAGCCACCGGCCACAATCGAATGGGAATAGTGAAAGGGAGCGCGAGGTGAAGAGCGATATGAAAACGAAGTCAGCGGTCGTAACAACGCTGCTCTTTCTATCTTTCTTGGCCTTACCTACACCAGCTTCTGCGGAAACCAAAAAGAGTAAACCCACGACCTTAAGCACCTCTTCACCCTCTGCGAAGAAAGATAAGTTAGATAAAGTTAAATGCAAAGCAACTCGAGCTACTGCACAATCTCCAGCTCGTATTGCTCCACCAAGTGCAATTCTGAAGAAATTCCCTCGCACCATCACTCTTCAAACAAATTGCGGAGATATCGTCATCCAGACATTAGCTAGACAAGCTCCAATTACGATTACTGTGATGTCAGCCTTGGCAAATGGTGGTTATTTCAACCGCACGCTTTGTCACCGCTTAACCACTGAAGGAATTTTCGTCTTGCAATGCGGCGATCCAACTGCCACTGGAAGTGGTGGACCAGAGTTCCGTTACCGTGACGAGAATCTTCCCGCAGCAGGAAATTCGAATTACCCTGAAGGTGTAGTTGCGATGGCTAATTCAGGCCCCAATACCAATGGCAGCCAATTCTTCTTGGTCTATAAAGACACCACGCTTGGACCTAATTACACAATATGGGGTCGAATAGTGTCAGGGTTAGAGATTGTTAAATATATTGCCGAGGGCGGCGTAAAGGATGGCTCGACTGATGGGACTCCACTACGCACAATCTCTATCGATAAAGCCTCTGCCGCTAGTCGCGATTAATCAGTACTGATAACTTTAAAGATTTCTGCCACTCGACCTTGAGCTAAACCGTTTGCTTCGGCATTTCGCTCGCCCCAGCTTCTGACCATATTCTCTAGCTCTTTATTGTGAGCAGTCTGGCTGACGTGAGCATGTAAAGCAGCCATCTTCTTGGAGAAAGTTTCAGAGATATCAACGAAGTGATTGGGTGTTGGAGAGCCCGTTATCCAAACTTCCCGCACTCGCCAAGGTTCTAATCCGGCAGCTTTTAGTTCAGGAAACGCAAAAGGATTTCTGGCATCGGGGTACACGGCTTGGATTGCAGTTTCACCTGCGGCGAGGTGGTCTGGGTGGCTGGAATAAATCCGCTCCCAATTTCGCTCTGGAGATTGCACAACCATACGATCAGGTTTTGCAATACGAATTGCTTTCACAATCTCTTTTCTTAGTTCAATGGAGGGCATAAGCCAGCCATCGCGATAATTCAAGTAAGTAATCTCAGTTACGCCAAGTGCTCTACCTGCATCGCGTTGTTCCTGTTGGCGAACTTTTGCCATCTCTTCGACAGGAATCCCAGACTCTTCGCCACCTTGATCGCCATTAGTGATGATGCAATAGGAGACTTCAATTCCTTGTGATGTCCATTGTGCAATAGTTCCACCAGCGCCAAAATCACAATCATCAGGATGGGCCATAACAACTAATACGCGCTTAATTTCTGAATCGGGGAGCGGAGTCACCTGCCTATCCTAGACTTCTCGCCATGTCGGCGCGCTCAAACAAATCTTTACTTGATGGGTTAAACCCCCAACAAAGCGCTGCTGTCTCACATAGCGGTGGCCCACTCCTTGTTGTTGCAGGAGCTGGATCAGGTAAGACGCGAGTATTAACGCGACGGATTGCGTATCTCATGGCAGAACGCGGAGTCCAGCCCTTTGAGATTCTTGCGATTACTTTTACAAATAAAGCCGCTGGTGAAATGAAAGAGCGCGTTGCGAGTCTGGTTGGAAATCGTGCCAAGATTATGTGGGTCTCCACATTCCACTCAGCATGCGTCCGCATTCTTCGACAAGAAGCGGTCCGCTTAGGTTTCTCAACTACCTTTTCCATCTACGACCAAGCCGATAGTTTGCGACTTGTAACTCTTGTCATGAGAGACCTCAATCTTGATCCCAAGCGCTACAACCCACGCGGCATTGCATCCGTCATTTCAAATGCTAAAAACGAATTATTAGGTCCCGCTGACTATCGCAACGCCACCCAGAATAGTTTCGAGGAGGTTGTAGCCGAGGTGTATGCGATCTACCAACAGCGTTTGACGTCTGCCAATGCGATGGATTTCGATGATTTGATTATGAAAACCGTCGAAGTGTTACAGAAATACCCAGAAGCTCGGGCGCGTTATCGTCATCGCTTTAAACATATTTTGGTGGATGAATATCAGGACACTAACCATGCCCAATACATATTGATTCGCGAGCTCGTCGGAACCGATCGTGAAGGAGTTCCTGCGGCGGAATTATGTGTTGTGGGTGATGCTGACCAATCCATCTATGGCTTTCGTGGAGCCACAATCCGAAACATCATGCAATTTGAAGAGGATTATCCCGACGCCACCACAATTCTCCTCGAACAGAACTATCGCTCCACTCAGAACATTCTGAGCGCTGCGAATGCGGTCATCTCCCTTAATGAAGATCGCAAAGAGAAGAATCTCTGGTCAGAAGCCGGCAGCGGCCCAAAGATCATCGGATTCGTTGCAGAGAATGAACATCACGAAGCCGAATTCGTCCGCGATGAACTTTTCCGCCTGCAACGTGAAGGTCTCTCTAATTTCGGCGACACTGCGATTTTCTATCGCACCAACGCCCAATCTCGCGTCTTTGAAGAAGTCTTTATGCGCGCCACCATTCCCTACAAAGTTGTCGGTGGAGTGCGTTTCTACGAACGGAAAGAAGTGAAGGATTTGCTCGCCTACCTTCGCGTGATTGTTAACCCTGACGATGAAGTGTCGATGCGTCGCATCATCAATACCCCAAAACGTGGGATCGGAGATCGTGCGCTCGACAATATTGATGATCTCGCAAAGAGCGAAGGACTCTCTTTCTGGCAAGCCCTGAATCGTGCGAGCGAAGCGGGCCTCACTCCCAAGACCGCTACTTCAATATCTCAATTTGTTTCGATGATTAGCGCGTTACGTGTTCTGGTGGAAGCAAAACGTCCACCTTCAACAATCGCTGCTGCAGCCCTTGAACAATCTGGACTCCTTGATGAACTCCGCGATAGCCATGATCCCCAAGATGAAGTGCGCGTTGAAAACTTAGAAGAACTTGTCGCTGTCGCAGAGGAATATGAAGAACGTGAAGTCGATGAAGGCGAAGAGATCTCACTCTCGGGATTTCTCGAAGATGTTGCGCTCGTTGCCGACGCTGATGAGATTCCTGAAGGCGAAGATCACGGTGGTGTTGTAACTCTTATGACGCTTCACACCGCAAAAGGTTTGGAGTTTCCTACAGTATTTCTCTCTGGAATGGAGGAAGGCGTTTTTCCTCACTCACGAACTCTTGGCGAAAAGAAAGAATTAGAAGAGGAGCGACGATTGGCGTATGTAGGACTTACGCGCGCCCAACAACGACTCTTCTTATCACGCGCTGAGTATCGATCGTCATGGGGTGCGCCCAATTACAACCCGCCATCTCGATTTTTAGATGAAATTCCAGAAACTCTTATTGATTGGAATAAGAGCGAAAGTGGATTTGCTACGCCGCCAATCACGCGGAAGAGATTTGCTCCACCACCGCTACCGAAAGCGACCGGTAAGCAAACACATACTCTTGCACTTGAGATTGGTGATCGTGTCTCACATGACACCTTTGGCCTTGGTACTGTGATTGCAGTCTCAGGATCAGGGGATAAAGCAGAAGCCACAATTAACTTCGGTAGCTATGGAGATAAGCGATTGTTGCTCCGTTATGCGCCAGTAGATAAGTTATGACCCATGGACCTTTTTGAATATCAAGCTCGCGATCTATTCGAAGCACATGGGGTCCCAGTCCTCGCGGGTGCTGTTGCCACAACACCTGAAGAAGCTCAAAGAGCAGCTGAGAAAATTGGTGGCAAGGTAGTTGTAAAAGCTCAAGTAAAAATTGGTGGCCGCGGTAAAGCTGGTGGCGTGAAACTGGCAGAAAATCCCGCCGATACTTTTGAGAAAGCCAAAGCAATTCTTGGCATGGATATCAAAGGCCACACAGTTCACAAAGTCATGATTGCTGCAGCAGCGCCTATTGAAAGTGAGTATTACTTAGCAATTCTCCTTGATCGCGCTGCTAGATCATTTCTTGTCATGGCCTCAGTTTCTGGTGGAATGGATATTGAAGAAGTAGCCCATAAGACTCCTGAGAAACTAGCAAAAGTGCATATTGATCCTAATGATGGAATCTCTCAAGAAAAAGCGCTCGACATTGTTCGCAAAGGTGGCTTTCCATCTGATGTCGAAAAAGGCGTTGCTGATGTTTTAGTAACGCTCTGGAAAACTTTCCAGAGTTCTGATGCCACTCTCGTTGAAGTAAATCCACTAGTAAAGACCGCTGATGGTCGCATCATTGCCCTTGATGGAAAAGTTACTCTGGACGATAACGCTGCTTTCCGTCACCCAGACCATGAAGCACTCATTGATCATGCTGCTACGAATCCTTTAGAAGCACTCGCCAAAGAAAAAGACTTGAATTACGTAAAACTTGATGGCGAAGTCGGCGTCATTGGAAATGGTGCCGGACTTGTCATGAGCACTCTTGATGTCGTTGCTTATGCAGGCGAGAAGTTTGGTGGGGTAAAACCAGCTAACTTCCTTGATATTGGTGGTGGCGCATCCGCTCAAGTTATGGCCGATGGCCTTTCTATCATTCTTGGTGATCCTGCTGTGAAGTCAGTCTTTGTAAATGTCTTTGGTGGAATCACTGCATGTGATGCGGTTGCAAATGGAATCGTCCAAGCGCTCACCATGCTCGGAGACAAAGCAACCAAGCCGATTGTGGTTCGCCTTGATGGAAATAACGTTCTTGAAGGGCGAAGAATTCTTAATGAAGCAAACCATCCACTAGTTCAACAACTCGACACCATGGATGGAGCAGCCGCAAAAGCTGCAGAATTGGCGGCGAAATAACATGGCGATCTTCCTTAACGAAAATACAAAAGTCATTGTTCAAGGAATGACAGGATCTGAAGGCACCAAGCACACCCGTCGCATGATCGCTAGCGGTACAAAGATTGTTGGCGGTGTAACCCCAGGTAAAGGGGGACAGGTTGTAGAGATTGAAGGTACATCTCTCCCCGTCTTTAACACTGTTGCCGAAGCTGTTGCTGCCACTGGCGCAAATGCATCGGTTATCTTCGTTCCACCGAAATTCGCAAAGAGCGCTGTCATAGATGCGATTGATGCCCACGTTCCTTTGATTGTTGTGATCACTGAAGGAATTCCAGTTCATGACACCGCAAGCTTCTTTGCTTACGCCCAAAAAATTGGTAAGTCCCGCATCATTGGCCCAAACTGCCCAGGTCTTATTAGCCCAGGCAAATCAAATATTGGAATTACACCGGCCGATATCACTGGTCCAGGAAAGATTGGTCTAGTCTCTAAATCAGGAACATTGACCTACCAGATGATGTACGAACTACGCGATATCGGATTTACTACCGCAGTCGGAATTGGTGGCGATCCAGTCATCGGAACCACACATATTGATTGCCTCAAAGCTTTTCAAGATGATCCAGAAACTGAAGCGATCGTCATGATTGGTGAAATTGGTGGAGATGCTGAAGAGCGCGCCGCAGCTTTTATCAAGGAATATGTCACCAAACCTGTTGTTGGTTATGTTGCTGGCTTCACCGCTCCCGAAGGCAAAACCATGGGACATGCGGGTGCGATTGTTTCGGGATCATCAGGAACTGCAGAAGCAAAGAAAGTTGCCCTTGAAGCCGCCGGAGTGAGAGTTGGTAAGACTCCAAGCGAAACTGCAACGTTGCTACGTTCGATTCTTAAAGGCTAAGAGAGCTCAATGTCTGGAGTGCTGCTTGTTAGTTTTAAACAAGCAGTTCGTAGCATCACTCTCATACTTCTTCCTCTTGCATTTATTTCACTCGTTGCCTGGGCAACTGCAGGCAGCTCCACAGGAAATACCGCAGATCCACTGCGTGCAGCGCTCTGGTTCTTTCTGATTGCACATCACATTCCACTAGATCTCTCTCTTTCCAATAGCGCTGTTTCAGGCACATTTACTTATTTCCCTATTGGCGCATTACTCATTCCATTTTTGGCAATTCGAAGTGGCTATCGCAAAATTGTGGAGGAGCATGGTGAATTTAATCCACGAGGAAAAAGAAATTTAATTCTTGCCCTTTCACTGAGTTATGCGTTGCTTGGAACGATTCTCTCTTTATTTGCAACCGGCAGCACTGTGACTGCTCCCTCGTATCTAGTTTTTCCAATCCTCTTCATCGTCTCTGCTATTTCTGCCTTTCTTTCCAGCAATCTACTTCCAGACCATGGCTTGAAATTTCCGTGGCAGCGCGCCTTAAAAGTTTCTTGGATAGTTCTTGCTGCGCTCATTGGAGTTGGTGGACTGCTCTTCTCCATATCGTTAGCGTGGCATTTCACAACAGTTCTCCAGCTCACACAAGTTATCGAGCCCGGAATTTTTGGCGGCCTGGCATTTCTCGCAGTTCAAATTCTGTATCTACCCAATTTCGCAATTGCAGCTCTGAGTTATCTAGCTGGAAGTGGAGTGGTGATTGGCCAGGGTTCATGGCTATCGCCCTTTGTACATCGCATCGATGAAATCCCAGCAATTCCATTATTGGGCGGACTGCCGATTCAAGCTCATCCATATTTGATTCTTGTTGCTGGTCTTTTTATTGCATGTGGAGTTGTCATTGCTCGATATAGCGAGAGCATTTACTCCGACCCGGTTGAACAGCGTCGTTTTTATCTGGCTACCTTAATTTTTATTGCGCTCCTGACACTGGTTATAGCGCGGGCATCGAGTGGAGAGTTACTTTCATCGAACCTCCCTTCAGTGGGACCACAGTGGTGGTTGATGCCACTTCTGCTTACCTTTGAGGTAGCGCTTGGAATTGCACTGAAAATCTCCTGGCCGATTGTCATAAAGAAGATTCAAGAGTCACGAAGCTCAGTCAAGGAAAGTAGCTAGGACTCTTGCATTTAGACTTAGCGCTATGACCCCAGCGCTGATTCTCGATGGCACAGCAGCAGCTGCTTCCATCAAATCTGAGATTGCCCAGCGTGTAAAGAAGTTATCTCGCACTCCAGGCCTTGGAACGATTCTCGTTGGCGATGATGCAGGCTCGCACTCGTATGTTTCAGGAAAACATCGTGATTGCGCAGAAGTGGGAATCAACTCAATCCGAATCGATTTACCTGCAGATGCTAAGCAAGCGGATGTCATGGCGGCTATTTCTCAACTCAATAGCGCCGAAGAATGCACGGGTTATATCGTGCAACTTCCGCTTCCTTCACAGATAGATTCTGCTGCGGTTATCAATGCTATTGATCCCGAAAAAGATGCAGATGGGCTACATCCCATCAACTTAGGTAAGTTGGTGTTAGGTCACTCAGCTCCACGCCCATGTACTCCACGTGCGATCGTTGAATTGCTCTCAAGGAATCAGATTTCACTCAGCGGTAAGAATGTCACAATCATTGGCCGCGGAATTACGGTTGGACGCCCGCTATCACTTCTTCTATCTAGTA
>Ga0209990_10000653_pt1 | contig 33526 bp, 48 predicted proteins | sample NOAtaG_6_FD_187304 | JGI IMG/M metagenome (GOLD analysis project Ga0209990, IMG submission 187304) | Freshwater lake microbial communities from Lake Erie, under a cyanobacterial bloom - NOAA_Erie_Diel5S_2200h metaG (SPAdes) (version 2) | ecosystem: Environmental > Aquatic > Freshwater > Lake ...
GGAAGATTTTTTAAAACGTCTGGATGAAAAAGATACTCTTTAAAATAGTGATTATCTAAATTAGCAATTTGACCAATATTTTCTAAATTTTGATTTTTATTTTTGCTTTGCGCCAAAAACTGTAACAATAAAGATTTTCTAACTTTATCGTTTTTTCCTAAAAAACCTTGATAATTTTTTTGATCAAAGCCGATTCCAATATCAGGAGTACCTGTGCCAATTCCTTTAACATCAGTAATTCCTGTCTTTTCTAAAATCGCGATCGCTTCTTCAACAATTGTGCCACCTAAAGATTCCCCAATTAACTGGATTTTAGCGGTTGGGTCTTGTTTTTTTGCAGCAATAACTTTAGACGCTAATTTAACTGCGTCTGGATTGTAACCGCGAATAAGATAATTTTGTAAATATTTATTATATTGCTCTAGCAAAAAATTATAAATATCTTCTGGTTTGCTACTAGGATCAGAATTTGGATTGTTAACAGGAATAACATTAACGTTGTCTCTCCCAAAAAAATTCTTAATATTTTTTGCCGTGTTAACACTGCCACGGCCAGCGTTACCTCCAGCGCCTCCTACAGCAAAAACGTTAATCTTATTGGGATCAACTTTAACTGTTTCAGCTTTAGCCATTTCTTGAGCTTGTTTTACAGACTCGTTTTCAAGTCGTTCCTTGCGCCTAGCTTTTATCGTATTTTTAATTGCTTGCACTGGATCAGTGACAGAGGTTCCCGCAAATTTTCCAGCTTTAGCGAACGTAAACCCCGTTTTTTTTCCAAAACTTTGCTCAAATCCTTTAGCAATTTGCGCCCCAAATTGAAATAAAATTCCAGCGCCAAGAATCTGCAAGGGATTTCCTAACCCACCCCCAATCTTAATTTTTTTAATCTCAGACCCTAAAGCTTTAGCCAACTCCTGAGAATCTGTCTTACTCTGTTTTTCCCTGCTTAATCCCCCCTTAGTCTCGACAATCACCGATCGAGCAGACAACTGGACAAATCTAGTTTCTAGCCTGACATTTTTAAGTTCTAGTCGATCAGGAAATCCGAAATTATTGCGGGTTTGAGAGCGACTTCTCAACCCTTCTACCATCCGATCTAAAGCCGTTAACTGTAATCGCTGGTCATCGCGAATTACTCGGAAAATAGTTAACTGCTTATCGGCTTCTCTATCTACCGTTTCCCGCAACTTCTCAACCGAATTAACAATCGCCTGAAATCCTGAATAATCCCGAACTGCCATGACTATTACCCCAACTCTTTCAATCTTTTATCGATCGCTTCCTTATTGCCTTGCGCGGCGATAGCTGATTCCAAGAGGTTAAGTTTCCTTTCCTCTTTCTCAATCTCTACCGCCGCCTCAGCAAATAATTTAATCTGTCCGTAGGTGTATTCCTGAATTTCCTGCCAGGAGTGGCCAAATCGAATTAGCCTAGCGACTCGGATTCCCCAGTCGTCACCTCCGGAGTCTCCCCGTTGGGTTCTGCTGCTGGCCCTGGGTTGATTTTCTTGCCTATCCGGGAGAAAAAATCCTTATTCTGATCAATCACCTCGGATAACAAGGCAAAAACCTCATCATAAGTTAGCTCATCAATCTCTTCAGATTCCTTGCCAGAAACAAGGCTCAAAAGCTTAACAATATCGACTAAAACCGAGTAATCTTCCTCGCTTTTTTCGAGTAAAAAACTAACGATTGATCCGGTTGTTACATCTTCGCCTCCGAGAATAAATTGAACATATTTCTGAATAATTTCTAAGGCAGTGTTAAACTGCTTAAACTTAAACGGCTTAAGAACTAAGTCCCCGATGGAAGTATCGAAACTCCGATCAGGAATTAAAACAGAGAGTTGATTTTTTTTGGCAGCCATAAATAATAAAAAAAAAGGACGGTTTTGCCGTCCTCGCAATCGCTAGAGTTCAACAAAAAACCAACTTCAATTATACCGTAAAAATTCGATACATCCCCCCTTCATAACCAGCTACCGTTTCCAACGCTGGCTCATACAGGGCTTCGCCCGTTAGTTCCAATTGAGTCCCCGGGAAAGCATTTTTAATAAAATCTAGCGCACTTGCTGGATTAAAGCTAACCTTAAACACTTCAGCAACTATCGGAGTCAACTTGTCGGCCATATTTAAGCCATTAAATCGAACCCAAAGTTCGCTGTTTAAAGCCGTGTAACCACTAATTCGATTAATAGCACCAGCAATATAACTACATTGAACCTCTGTAGCATCAGCAATAGCGCTATTTTTAGGGATAAAAACCTCTCCTGTTTTTAAGTTGACATTGTAATCAGTTCCTGCGACAGCAGTGGGGGTTATGCTCGTAAAGCTAGTAAGATTTGGTCTATTTAGAAAGAAACTATATCCTCTATGAGCCGTATGCGCTTCGTTAGTAACAGTTCCTTGGGCAATAGTAGCACTTGTTCCGAATATTGCTTGAGCTAAATTCTCGACATCGACATTCTCCATACGGACTGTTACTTGCAAAGACTGGCCTGGATATAATACAATATCTTTCCTGTTTTTGCCAGTTTGTGACTCCATGTGTTCAACTTTTTGCACTGTTGGAGTAAGGACAAAACCGTCTTCGGGAACATTTCCAACAAAACGGGCTTTGTCCATTGGGCGCTTAGTTGTCGGATTAATTAAATCAAAAAAAACCTTTCCTTGTCCCAAAAGATACTTTGTTTCCTGTCCTGGAAAAATTTGTTGTGGTGCTACCATATTAAGCCTCCTATTTTTTTAAATTTTAACCTAAAAATCATCCTCGCTGCTATGGCTATCTATCACAAAAGGTGATTTACCGTTAACACTGCGATCATGATTAATTAAGTCAATCAATTTGTCCAGTTTTTGCTGATGTTTCGTGACCCGTACCGAAACACGGCGCACGTCTTCCTTAGCTGTCCCCGCCGTTTTATCAATTTGTTCTCTAAGTTCGTTTAGACTAAACTTAATAAGCTCAAAATCTTTGCTTAATAACTCAATTTTATTTTGATTATCTTTTTTAATATCCTCAACGCTGTTTTGCAAGCGAATTAAAAAAATAATCCCTCCCAGCAAAAACACCCAATTATTCTCTAAAAATTTACCAATCTTAAAACTATCTTCTGCCTGCGTAGTGACTAAATGCCCCTGTTGTCCACTAGGCGCATGATACACAGGAGGAGTCACCGTTAACCCTGTAGCAAGCAAAAAACTAATCATTCTAAAAAATCCCGATATTCAATTTTTACTTTAACCTTAATTTTAAGCGTTTTTTTGCCCTTTGTTTCCACAAATTTCTCTGTATTTGTTATCCTAGCTTTTCCCAAGTCAATCTCAAAAGTATCTATGGCTTTTTCCAAATCTTTTAAAATTTTGCTGGAAACCAACAGCAAAGCATCCTCGGCATTTTGTTGAATAGCGCAAATTTCTACAATTAACGTTTTTTCGTAAGGATAATTATTTTGGGAAATATCCTCAATAGTATCTCTGAAAACTAGCGCAGATTCTCCATACTCGAAGTCTGTGTCTTGCCAGTAAACAACATTATTGCCAATATTAGTTAAATGACCATTAGCAAAGGTAATAGCTTTTAAAGCATCTTGCAAATCTTCTAATATTTTTAATCTTTTGCTAATCATTCTTTTAAATCTAATTCAGTAAACTTACCATCATCAATCGGACGAATCCCCACCACCTCATACATTTCATCAGCAATAATCAGCATCGACCCGTGATTTAAATTAGCAATATCTTCAGATTTTGCCGTAGCAATCAATGACCGACCCTCTACCCCAATATCCATTCGTGAATGGAACTCATCAAACAAAACAAAAAAAGAGTTATTGCCGCCATTAACCACAGCAATAACCCCAAAATCTTCCAGAAACGCGTCAAGATTTTCGTTAAACATCAGCCATGCCAAACTAAAGACGACGAGCTTTTTTCCTCTTCATCCTCAGCATCATCTTCGTCTTCCTCGTCTTCCTCAATAGGGACAACTTCGGCATCAACAACTTTAGGCACAACCACAATATTCGGTTCATGAAAAGCTCCGTATTCAGACGCTAATTCGACTACATCTCCCTCAAAATAGCAAACATTTTCATGCTCGATTGTACGTTCGGGTTTAACTTTATACAGTGGCATTTTTAGGCTCCTTAACTTTAGGTATTTCCTCAATCATGTGTTTAACCCCCTCGTACTGCTCAGGGGTTAACTCAATCTCATTTCCTCCTTCATAACATAATCTAGAGTTGCCTTGTAGCACCTCTGGAAAAAATCCGGCTCGAACTCGATATTTAGTAGTCATAGTATTTAATGAAACCATTAAAGAGAAGTAATCATGTCAGTAATTACAGCAAACGCTTCGGGATTCCCAATATTTACGTCCACTGATTGCATACACCGCACCTGTATGCTACCTGCTGCGAAAGCAGTATCCGCAAAGGGATTAGCAAGAACTTCAAACACTCCCCACTCTCCGATGATTAATTCAGGCCAATTTCCTAGAATTAAAGCACTTAAATTTGTCCCCGTGCCTTTTGTCAAATCAGCAGGAACCTGATTGGTCATATAAAAAGGGAATCCGCACAGAATGTTCCCGGGTTCTTTTAAAAGAAAGTTACCTTCCGTTCCTCCAGTTTGGACAGGGGTGGTCATTAGTTTTGCTAAAACGTGGGGATTGGTCAGCCAAGCGGTTCCCCCTAACATAGCATTTTCAATATGGATCTCTTTCATCAAACCAACAATGCTTGACCAACTTGGGTTGCCGCCGTTTGTCCCCAAAGAAATCGAACCAATTCCACTGGTATTAAGAATCCCTCTTGGTTGATTATTTAATCCAGTTCCCGAAAGAGCCGCTTTGTCGATCGCTAAAGCCATCCTCTTAGCAAAATTATTTCTGATTCGCATCTCAATATCAATCGAGGATTGCATCATCATACTGCGAGTAAACACAGATAATGCCCCCACCGTTTTCATCCGTAAAGGAATTTGTTTAAAAGTTCCTTCCGATTGTGTCAAGTTATTTCCCTCGCCTATCCAGTAAGCAGTTTCGGATGTTGCTTGTCCTGGGATGTCCACATTTCCCACTAGCCCGGATAGCATAGTTGCACCCAACTGCATAACCATTGCTCGGTTTTCTAGCAGTTCAATAAAGTTTTGTTCCAATAAATTTGTCTCGACGGTATATCCACCAGTGGCTGGACTTCCTACTGCATAAGTTGCACGTTTTTGTATCTTTTCAGGCCGAACGCGTAAATCTCTCATTGGCATAAAAAAGCCATTAGTCGCTCGCCCAAGTTTTCTAGCAATTTCTCCTGAGCATTCAAGCTCAAACTTAGCTTTTTCAATCATGTCAGGGCTTTGAAAAGCCACAGCATTAATTGCATTCACCAAACTATAAGATCGCTGGTCTTTGTCAGATAAGCCCAACGTAGTATCGATCGCCTGTGCCACTGGTCTTTGTTCTGGTCGCATCTTATCCAAAAAAGTTCGCCTAGCTGTATTTAAATCCGTGCCATCGCTTACCAAAGATCGGGCTAAATCGCGCATTCCAAAATTTTCGCCCATAGCCAAAATTTCCTTAGTTCGCTCTAATTCCTCATTACGCGCATCTAATACGCTTTTTTCCATTTTTTCCATAATCAAACCTCTTTTTTCCTCTATTTTACTATCTGTTAAAGATCGTCCGATGCCCACCGTCGGATCTGCTGGTACACTTACCAAACTAATCTCGTAGGGAGTCCATCGTTTCCCTAGAAAACAATAACCATCCTCTCCATCATCACGGCTCATTTCCTCGTATTCTTCCACAGAATACAAAAAAGAAGCATTAGTGATAATCCCGTCGCTGACATCTTGTCGATGCTCTTGAATACTTGACTTTTTACTCCATCTCGCTTGACAATAAGCTTTTTTATCCGTTACCCAGACCCGTTCAATTTTCCCTAAAACAATATCTCGATCATGATTCCAAAGCAAATTCATCCCGGCTAATCTTTCCAGATTAATCGCCCCTTCCTCATGGGATAAAATTTCTTTAAAATAATACATATCTACAGGATACTCGCTAGACCAGCTAAAACTAAAAGTTTCGCCGTCTTCTTCCTGCCGCTCAAACTTTACATCTCTAAAATGTTTAATGCCAGTTTCTGGTTTATTTTGCATAAGCCCTCCTACTAATTTTATTTTACACAAAAAAAAGAGGAAACCCTCTCAGGCTTCCACCATGACCATTTCTTCCTCGTTGGCAGTGAAAAATTTATTTATTAATAAGGTGATCTAGACTTTTTAAACCCCCCGCCAGAAAACGCAGGGGATTTTTTAATCGTTCTACTACTAAAATTAATATATCACAAAATTTCTAATCTGAGCGAAGTCGAAGATTTGACTTGTACTTTAAACTGCGAAACTGTTTCTCGGTCATTATCACTGGTTCCACAGACTGACTGCCAGTATCCACAAGATCAATTTGATAAGTTGCCAATAAATCCAATTCTCGCCGGCGCGTCTTGACAATATCCTCAAAATCTTTACCCGATTCCGCCGCAATTTCCGTTAAAGTTTTAAACCCGGCTTTAACCGCTTCAATATTGGCATTGACTTCTTTTAACGGGTCAACCCAAGGCCAACCGCGAGAGGTAAACTTAGGCTTGCAGTAATGGGCGCGATTTTGGAAGTAATCATCAATTTTTACCCGACCCGACAACACCGCCACATCAAGCCATTCTCGATAAAAAGGCAATAAAAAGCAATTAATAAACCAATTTTGTAAAACCTGATAACAGTCCCTTTCTTGCAGCAAAGCCGTTCGGGCGCTTGAATAAGAAGTGCTACTAAAATCACCAGTAAAAGCCTCATAACTGATTCCCGTAGCAATTGCAGCCGATCGCAGGAGAGACTTTAAAAATTCCGACCCATTATCATTAGGAGTCGAGGGTATAAAAGCTTGCACTTGTTCCCCCGGCTGCAAGACAATCGCTTCCCCAGAATCTAAATCCCAAGTTCGATCGCCGTTTTCCGTTTCACCCGCTAACACCACATTTTCAGGGTCAGGGGTAGTGATGAAAGCATTAATCAAAGCTTGGGCGCGAGCAGTGGTAATCTTCGCATCCTCGAAAGCATTCATCTGCCGGCATCTATTAATCACCGCGTGCAACCACGGCACTCCCCGCGTCTGCCCCGGTCGGTCTGACAAAAATAAATGGTAAACATCATCAGCCGCAACCCTGATTAACTTGCCATTTTCCACTGCCCGGGTAAACTGAGTATCGCCGGGGTGGTAAGGGTATAAGTGATAAGCCACGGGTCGTTGCCACTCGTTTATCTCCACGCCCATCTTAATCAGATTCCCCCCGTAGCCACTCACCGCGTGGGAATCACACAGTTGATCTGATTCAATAATCTCAAGTGCGATCGGAATCGGCGAACCCCCAAAACTCGATCGAATTATCCGAAACAACACCTCACCAGATTCAGCGATCGATTTAATCGCTAATCTTTGTAAATCCCCAAAAGTCAGCTTCCCAGCAGTGTGACAATAATTAGCTTCTTGCCACTCAAGCCAAGCATCCTCAATCTGCTGATTTAAGTCGTCATCTAATTTATCCCCGCGCTTCCGCTTAACCTGACTCTGGAACCCCAACCCCGTGCCAATGATATTATTGGGGAGAGTCGCTTGAATCGCGTGTTTCAGGTAGGGATTATTACGAATCAAATCACGCGATCGATTCCGTAGGCGCACCAAATCAGACCGCAGATCAGAATCGGCAGAACTGGAACTAACTAACCAATCAGAATTATTTCGACTTAGCCTCGCGCCGTCGTATCGTCGCTTCGGCAAATCCGAAACATTTGCGGATTTAGATTTTTTTTTCGACTTTCCTTTTTTAGCCATACTCCCTACGGAATCGAATTTTTAGATGAGCAGATTGTCCTTGCAAAGCCTTTCCCTCTCGGTAAACCTGAAACTTTAATCTAGTTTCCCATTCCCTCAATTCAGTAAGATCAGCGCGGGTAAACTCTCGCTCACCGATTTTATATTCTTGCCCGCTAGTCAAAACCGATTGAATTGCCGTTCTGACTTGAGCCAACAACCTCTCAGATTCCGTTGCCGGATCATAACTATTCAAACTCAGAAAGTTGGGTTCAACCTTTATTCTACCCGTGCCAATAGTTTCCCGATTTCCGTCCACTGTTCGGTAGGCTTGCCAAGAATAAACTCCAGAGGGCAAACTCCCGGAGTCGTCTGAAGTGATAACAGTAACAAAATTATTATCCTCGATCGTCGCCGTAAGATTCAAAGTAATGCCTACGCCCCGAATCGCCCACGACAAACTTCCCTCTGTTAAGGGGTCAATCCAACGAACATAATCGCCGGCGACAATTTTCTCAGGGATTCCGAGCATAGGACAACTCTCACTTTTCTCACTTCTATTATCTTAATTCTAAATTCCTAATTAGCTCTCTAATCACCTCAGTTTTGGTTCTTTTCGCTTTCTTGCAGTAATTTTCCAAGATTGCCAGTTCGTTGTCTGGAATCTTAACCGTTAAAGTATAAAGTTGACTTGCCATTACTTCCTTTTTAAGTTATAATAGAGTTATTCTAACTTACCCCACTATCTCATGCCGTATTTTGTTAAATTTCAGTGCAATCCCATTGACTACGCTAGTGAATTAGTTTTTAAAGAATTGCTTGTAAAGGAAATTTGTATTACTATTACTCCCGAATTAGCTGAAAAATCTGGCAAATTTGATGATACTAACTTTATTTGGGTTGATATCTTGCCCCAGATTTTTGAAAAATTTGTTATTACTCACTCAAACACAGACTACACAAGTCAAACAATTGACATAGACAAATTACTGGAATATTGGAAATCTGTAAAATTTCTCTCAACAATTCATTCATTTGAAAACACGAACTATGTGGCTTGAGTAATTAGTTACTTATCAGTTATCAGTAATTAACCACAATTTTACTTTGACACGGAATATCACTTTGACATCGCAGATGATGAAAATGCTTTCTGATAAAATATAATTAAAACACATCAAAATAGTCTTTGCTTTCTTGGAACCCCCCTTCCAAGAATTTTTCATTTTTACCACTTTTAAAAGTCGGGTACAGGAGTCGAACCTGCTATTGAAAGCTTATGAGACTTTCGTGATAATCCGTTTCACTCACCCGGCATCATTCATTATACACTAAACTTATCTTTATCCCTTGCACTCTTTAAAAACCTTGCTAAAAACCGAAACCCCAACCGTGACCCACTAAAATTAGGGTCTTTATAAACAAAAGTTTTAGCCAAATCATCCTGAATAACTTTTATCAATTGATAAGCCATAATTAAAATAGGGCTAATTGTAATGGAGAATTATGTACTGTTTCCTCTGGTTCCTCTATCGGTTCATCTGGAATATGTTCTATAGGTTGGTTCAATCTATTACAGGCTATTCGATAATATTCTAGTTCTTTCTCGATACAGATATAATTTCTACCTAATTCTTTGCAAGCTAAAGCAGTAGTGCCAGAGCCACAAAAAGGGTCTAAGACTGTCCCACCAGGAGGAGTCGTTAGCTCAATTAGTCGCTTTACCACTTCTATCGGCTTTTGCGTGGGATGTTGAAACTTGACCTTATTATTTCTATTGGTGTGAGTAGGAGGTAAAAAACTCCAAACATTAGTAAAATTCACAGTATCGGGCGATCTAGCCCCGATTGGCTTTATACGCGTATCAAACCTACCTTGATAAGTTTCTTGGGACTTACCGTTATGCACCCAGGGGTTGATATTACCTTTTAATCTGCCTTTTAAATCTTGTAAATGTCTTTGAATAGACTCAATACTAACAACATCAAATAAAATCCCCGGAACCTTAACATCTTCGTATTTCCCCTTTGTATTGAAATAATTTACTCCTTTATGCTTATAGACGAAAATGCTTTCATGGCTTCTTTGCAAGCCATTGCATTGGGTTACTTGCCTTTTAATCCAAGCGATATGATCCTTGTACTGCATTACCTGGGAAGCTTCATTAATCCAATTAACCATTGTTGGCATTTGTCCAAAAAAGCAATAAAAGCCATTAGTAACTCGTTTTACTTCTCTGGTAAATAATGGAATATCAATTATAGAATCCCATTTAGCTAATCCAATGCCATAGGGCGGATCAGTTATCACGGCATCTATTGAATTATCAGGAATTTGTTGTAAAACGTCAAAACAATCACTGTGAATAATTTGATTAAACATTCGTAAATTAAAATAATGTTAGTTGATTAGTGTTTTTTTCAAAATTAATTATAAAGATTAAGATGATAAGCCATAATTACCAACCCTTAACAAACCCTGACCCGCGCCGTGACCGTTCCTTAACAGGTTTCTTGATTTCCCGTTCTGTTGGTTCAATTTCCTCAGTAATTGCGGGGAATAATTGCGATTCTAACTTATCCCAATCAATCCTCGCAATGCCCACAGAAACCGCCGCAGCATAGGCATAAACCAAACAATCAAGCGCCTCATTCCGATTGCGAATCTGAATCCACTTTCTCCGGTGTTGGCCATTGACCATCGTGCTAACCACCTTTTCCGCCGTCAACTGCTCGAAGTATTCCTCATCTATCTGGGGAAAGTGAAAATATCCCGGCCCCGGTTCAATCAACTTTAATCGTGAAAAAACAGTAGATTTAATCGTATCGGTCCCGATGGGCCAAACCGCGACCCCTTTCTTAATAGTTTTACCCCGATAATTAACATCAATCAAAGAAGGTCGAGAAATCGGCGGTTTCCACAAAGACGACGACCCCTTAACAGCATAAATCTTAGAACGCACCCGGACATAGTTGTACACCGTCTGAGCCGCATACCCAGTATCGATCGCCGCTAAAGTAATTCCCAACTCTCCTAACTCGTGGCTATAAGTGGCATTAAGCACAGCATCAAGTTCATGCCAGACCTTTTCCTGATCAGGATTACCAAACAACTCAGTATGATAAATTAACCAAGCCTCCTCTTTCCGACCCCACCCCCACACCGAAACCGCTAACCGATTAGCTTGCACATCAATCCCGGCCGTAAGTACCAGCGCACCCCGGGGAACCGAGAGCGGGTGATAGGGTTCTCGACGGGTAAACAGATTGCGCCACAGCAACCCTTCCCCACTGCCATCGTCGTAAGGCAATCCTAAAGAAGTATTCCAGAAAACCTTGAGTAACTGCGGATCATCCTTTGCTTCCAGATAAGCCCGCACCACATCAGCGAAAGACCGCCATGGCGAATACAACTCCGAGAGATGGAAACCAGCGATCGAGCTTCCCAGATTAGTTTGTACCCAACGACCCTCAGCTAAAAAAGTAGGTTTATGCGCGTCCGTAATCTTGCCAAAACAAGAAACGCATTCATACCACGCCTCAACCTTATCGCTTGATTTACTCTTTTCCCATTTCACCCGCTCCCAAACCAACGGCTGTAACTTTTGGCAGTGGGGACAAGGCACATGGTAAATCCGTTTATCCGATCGCTCCCAGTCTTTTTCAATGCGAGAAATCCCCTTAATCGTTGGGGTAGAAACTTTGACGATGACCCGATTCCAGAAAGTAGCAGAACGCTTAATAGCCAAATTTACAGGATCACCCTCAGACCCCGCCGAAGGAGGAAACCGATCCACTTCATCAAAAAGTAGCACCCGAATGGGACGGCTTGCCAAGCTTGCCGGGGAGTTAGCCCCCGACAAAGTGAGATGACCACCCGGGAAGACTTTATGTAAAATCTCATTCCCCGAATCTCGCATCCGGCGATCTTTGACCAATCCCGACAAAGCAGGAGAATCCCTCAGCATCGTGGCAATTCTATCCTTACTAATTGCCTCGGCCATTTCGATCGTTGGCTGCACCATCATTATGGGAGCCGGGTCTTGGTGCATAAAATACCCAATGGTGTTAAGTACCGCTTCCGTCTTCCCCGTCTGTGCCGAAGCCATAACCACCACCTCTGGAACCGTGCCAATGGTTTCCAGAATCTCTCGAAGATAGGGAACCCGCGATGTTCTCCACTTCCCTGGCTCCGCCGAAGCCTCTGGGGAAAGATATCGGAATTCATCAGCCCAATCAGAAATTTTCAGTACCGGCGGAGGCGGCCAGACCGATTCAGATACCTTAATTAATAATTTCTTGGGATTCCCCAGATTCCACTTCAAAACTTTTACTTAATTCCCACAAAACCTCATATATTGCCGATTTTAACCGACTTTCCACAGCGATCGGATCATTTGTAATCGCTAATTCCGGTGCTAACTTACTCGGAATAGCCAACAACCGCGCCCTAGAATTACCAATCAATCCACTCCAAGCTCGCTCACACTCAGAAGCCTCTAATAATTCCCCTTGCCGGACAGCATTTTCTAACTCAATCTTATCGGCTTGAGCAGATGTCAGCCTTGTCTTTTCCGCAAAATAATTGTTTTTATCATTTTTCTGTTCTTTATCCTCAACTTGCTTTCTCAAATAAGCAATAATCGACTTAACAATTGGTTCCATCTCATCACTATCAACAATATAACCACGATCTTTCCAATAATTAATCGTACTCGCAGGAATATCCGTATATTTAGCGATCGCAGTAAAAGAAAGCATCTTTATATACTATTGTTTCTCAACAATAGTATATAAAAATTCTGTCCCTAGCCAAAAAACGCGCCATCCGAAGGCGCGTTTTTTAACTTGCAGAAAGTACCTTATTATAAATATCCAGCAAATTGCACTTCTGAAAGTGCAATCCGATTTCCTCCCCACGTGCTGGTTACCAAAAATCGGATAAACCTTGCTTGAACGGGGTTCCAAGAAAATTGTAAAGGGGAAAAAGAACTAGAACCCCGCTCAAAAGTTGTCGGGCTGCCTAGAATTTGAGTCCACTCAGAATTATCTAAAGAATATTCTAGAGTAAAATCTCTAATCCCAAAAGCATTAGAAGTCCCGGTAACTTGCCAAAAGCTCATTGCAGATACCCAATAAATGGACGGCAGAGTAAATAGCAATATCCGAGGCCAAATATTATTATGAAAAGTGCTTTGCACGCCATTAGACGTTGTGTAAGATTCGTGTGTTCCTGTTAGAGCAGGAGTAGCGGGAGTTAGCCCTGATCCATTTGTCACATTCGCAGCCAAACCAGCATTAATTCCTATTCCTATAAATTGAAAAATTGTACCTGGAATTAAATCAGAAGATGGGGGTGGAGCGGCATTAATTATAAGCATAATTAATTAAAAACCACAGATATTTTAAAAATATTTTGATTTAACAATTGAATTAGTAAATTGTTATCAACAAACTGCTCGTTTACTACTCGCAAAATATCCGTCTCAAGAATTCGTATTTGTCCTAAAAGATTCCACAGAACAAAATTCCCAGGGAAAAAAATTATTAGCGGCCCCCACGACGCGCCGCGTTCAATTTTATTTGAACCAGTTAAAGGAATTTTAACAGGGGGGTACATTTCGTAACAGGTTAAAATAACTACAGAAATTTTACCACACCAATATGCTAACAGCTACTCACCCCACTATTTTAAAATCGCATCCTATTGATTCTCAAAATGGTGTTCCTGATAATTTTCAATCTATACCTTTTCCAAAAGCCTCAAAAATTGAATATAACTGGATTAAACCAGCAGAAAACAACCACTGGGTAATAGAGCTAAAATCGCCTCAGCTAGGACGGTTTAACTGGTATGTTTTCCGTGATCACGTCAAGGTTGAGGAAACTAAATCCGAAATAATTGCGGATTTACCGATTGTGCAAAAAGATCAAGTTGAAGCGATCTTTAGCAGGAAAATTACTGATTTTCAGTTTCAAAAGTTATGCGAATGCTTAACCCGTTTTGAAATTAATACTATCCCGCGAGTTAGGCATTTTTTAAGCCAAGTTGCCCATGAATCAGGAGGATTGCGCTGGATTGTCGAGTTGGCAAGTGGAGAAGCTTACGAAAATCGCAAAGATTTAGGAAATACCAAACCTGGCGATGGGAAAAAATTTAAAGGGGTTGACCCGTTGCAAATGACGGGCCGAAGTAATTATCAAGCATTTGCTAATTACATTGGTGATCAAAGAGTAATGGAAGGGTGGCGATATGTTAGCTCAAACTATTTGTTTTTGCCGTCAGGGTTTTGGTGGCAAAATAATAAAATGAATGCTTTATGCGATCGCGGTGCTACGGTTCGGGAAATTACTCGGCGAGTAAATGGTGGGTACAATGGCTTAGCAGATCGAGAAAAATACTATCAAAAAGCTTTAAAAGCAATTTAAGCAAATCCTAGCCTTGCCCTTAAACAGGGAGCTATGCGCTCCAAGCTTTCTCGTAAGCTAAGGCTATTTTCCTCTTCTTCCCCACTATCAACCCGCCGCCACTCAATCAAGTCTTTGGGGCGGCTTTTTAATCGCACTAATGGTTCGCCGTATCGATCGCAGGCTAAAAATTCGGGGTCGATATCTTCCAATAAGTCTCCCCGATGCTTGTTGTACCAGTTCAAAAATTCGGGCGAAAATTTTTCAACCACCGGCGCGGAATTTTCCTCACCACCCAAAGACAATTGATACAAAAATACCCCATACCTTGATCGTATTGATTGAGCCGTGGTTTCTATGTGTGTTAGTGCCTTTTCAACTTGCGATCGAGTGCTGTTTGCGATCGCTTCTTTAATTCTTTTGTCCAGATAAATTCCTAGTCGCTTAATCCGATTAAGAAGGGCTTCCGGAATTCGATCCTCATCACCGCCGTCCTCGGTTTGGAGGGTTTGTTTAGTTTGAATAGTCTTAGGAGAGTCAGGTTCCTTATCTGGCAAGGGTTTCGAGTCTTGATTTTTTCCATCTTGATAATCCATTATCGGTTTTGATAATTCATTATCATTTTTGATAATCGGTTCTCCACTTTGATAATCGGTATCGGAATTGAAACTGATCATCAAGGTTCCGGTTTCAATCTCGATCTGTCCCTTTTGCTTTAGCTTAGCCAAAGCTTTATAAACTGAAACGGTTGGAAGTTGCCAACGAGCGGCGAAATCTTCTACAATAAACTTAATTGGTTTGTTGTCTCCAAATGGATTTTCTACTCTAATGCCTAACAGAACATAAGCCGTGTTGTTTATCAACCCGGCTTGTTTCATTTCCTTAAGTTGATCTTCCTGAAGTGCGTAGAATTTGCCTTGAATCTTTGAGTGTGTCATAATATTTTTGAGTGATAGATGGGTGAAAGTATTTATTATTTTCCTTAAGCTAAGGAAACCGCTAAAAATGTTTTTAGCGGTTATTTTTTTACTTAAGCAATCCTTCAGCTTCCCGGGAAATAGGACGAACCTTAACCTCTGATTGAGGCTTGAAAGTAATCAGCCGTTCGTATTGGTTTTTCCCTGATTCATCCTTGCCAGTGCAACGGCTAAAGTAAATCGCCGCGCCAAAGGCATTTTCTGGGGAACGACGCAAAAAACGATTCCCACCCCACAGAACGGTAGCGACCCCGTAGTTATCGACTTTCTCGATCGCCGCTCCAATTTCTTCCCAGTTAAAAGTGTGAAAGTCTTCTAAAGAAGCTTGGTAATTAGGAGCGCTTCGGGTACTCATGCCCGATTCTAAAGCGACGGCAATTCGCTCTAACTGCCGCTCGATCGAGTTGAATAAATCAATCAATTCTTGATTCATTAGAATTTTTTCACCTCCCCAGTGATTAAATCTTGAGAAAAAGTGTATCGTTCATCCAAATCGTTGAGATTGAAAGCCTCAACTAATACCCTTTGCACAAGGGGATAATAACGGGTTGTAAACTCTATTTCTGGTCGATTCCAGAAATAAGTGTTTCTGATTTCTCGTTCGCAGGCAATTACGGCGTGCATACTTTTTGTCCCTCTAGTAAAATTTATCCAATACCCAAACTTTCCTCGTAGTATCACAATTCTCCTTCTGGGTGCATATGGGAAAAATGGATACCTCGCAACCGCTAAAATTCAACAAAAAACCAACTTCCTTCTTCTTGTGAGTGCATATGGGGGAAATGGACACGGCTGTGCTTTTCAGATGCCTCTTTTAAGTTCTGATACCACGCATCTAAATCAACGCCGTTAGGCGTGATTCCCTCCCAATCTTCTCGGTAGTGTTGAAGCAAGTAATCGGCAACTTCCCAATTAATGGGAACCCAGAAATAATCTTTGTTTAGTGACATTATTTTTCTCCTGAATCAATTCGTTTTTTTGTGTCAAAGTGAAATTTTTCCCCGCGATAAATTCGCTTGTTTAGGTCAAAGTACAGGTGATTAATTTTTAGATTGCGTGGGGATTCCACGGTCAGGGTGTAGCCGTCGGGTAGTCGCTTGATTCCCTTAACTATGAAGGTTCTAGAATTTGGGTAGCGGGCAAGTCGAATGATGTCCCCGACTTTAATTTGCGAGATATGAACATCGTTATAAGGGCGGTTTCTCATAAATTCCCCTGTGCTTGTAATTGGAGTTCTGCAAGCTGTAAAAGTTGCTCTTGAAAGTCGGTTAGGAACCCGATCGCATTAAGCCCAACAGCTTGAACCAAAGCTTTAACAGTGTTGCAATCGTTATCGCTAATTAATTGATCTGCCATTTGCCACAGATCAGCGAGTCGGGCTTGCAACTCGACTGCAAACTGTCTGTGTTCTGGGGGAAGGGTAATTTCCTTAAGATCAAAAAATCGGGCGATCGTTTCCTTGCCGGTGAAATCGTGACAAGTGCAAGAGAACTCCCCGACGTAGGAAACCACGAACCAGCCGCTTTTCCCTTTGACGGACACTACCTGTAACAATCGAAAGGGATTGACCACGGCATCGCGACTCTTGAATTCCTTGACCGCTTCCTTGACTAACGCTTCGGTGGGAACCTTGCCGTTAGCTTTATCTACGGCAGTTTTCCAGACCGTTGCCCGATCTTCGGGGTCGAGAGAAGTCAAGGGACGGACTTGTTTCTCAGACGTGGGTAGTGTGCCAGTTAGTGTGACACTCTCTGTACCTGTGGTACACAGTTCCTCATAAGATTCAATTAAGCCTTGTACAACTTCGGCAGCCGCTATCTGTTTGTAAGCATAATTAGCTTTCCATCCAAATCGGTCAGCGACGTAATCATTCCAGTTATGCCAACGATCGCGGTAAAGTCGAGAATCACGCAACTCTTTTAAGGCAGTCCCGGCCTCGTAAAAGCTACGTTCCACTTTCCGCTCTAGGTGGTGACGACGTTGCATTTCGTCGTAAGTAAGGCCTTCAATTCCTGATCCAATGCTTTGCTGGCCCGCTTCGACCAATACTGTCCGGGGTAATTCGTCTGAATTGATTCGCTCATCACCATCAAAACTAATTTCCTCGAAATCAATATCAATTCCATCTGAAACATCATCATTTCCACTGTTTAGCTCCCAGTAATCACCTTTTTGAATAATTTCGCCTTTTAAAGCCATTTGTTTTAAAATGGCTTTAGTTTGAATTGAGTCGCAATCTAGCTCTATCGCTATCTCCATAGCTTCAAGTTTCTGGTGTGCTAAGAGATTCAATATCTGTTGTGGCTTAGGAACCCGAACCATAACAGGACGGTAATGGTAGGGCATATCGGGAACGGGTTCGATCTTTCGTTTGCGAATTAAAATATTTAATTGCGATCGAAGTTCGGAGAGATTTAAGCCGGTGGCTACTGCTAGGGCAGTCTCTCCTATTCCTTGCTCTGGAATACAATCAAGAATTGTCATCTTTACCTCTTTTTTTCAATGAATGCCGTCGGCGTTTCATTTGTAAGGTTTCAAAATTCTCAAAAGTTAATCGAGTCTTTTGAAGCCATTCAGTTTGATATTTTTTGGTGTATTTTTCCTCCGATGTTTTTTGAGGTTCCTGTTTTTGTTCAGTACACCGAACAAAAACGCAGTCATCAAAGTGTTGCTTAATAGTTAAGTGAGTTGTTTTCAGGGTTAAACAGGTTTGTTTAGTGCGGCCAGCAATTGGCTTAATTGCAACTACTGACCACCACCGTTGACAGAAATAAATCAAATCACCAACCACTAAGTCAGGGATTTGTTTATATTCCATCCTCTTTTAACCGATAAAAAACATCGATCGCTTGCTGTTCAATTGTCACCAATTGATCTTTTAAATAAGGGAGCATCAGCCTGCGAACGGTGTTCTGAGAAACCTGATAAACGTTAGCCAGTTCGGCAGCGGAAATTTTGCGATGGGAGTGAACTGCTAAATAGTCCATCATTGCGCTTTCTAATTTAGCTTTGCGCCACGCCGTATTAACGTATCGATTAGGCATTTCCCACACCTCCTAAATCAAGCTCAAGCTGAATAGCGCATTTACAGCCATTCTTTTCTTTCTTGGAAAGCTTTGCGATCGCTCCTAAGACATCCTCTGGAGTAAGAGAAAATTCACCCTTACCGTCTTCAAACAAATCGGCTAAATCAAAACTCCAGTTTTCGCAAAAATAAGCCATTTTGTCATCCGATAAAGTGACTTTGTTGTAGCCGTAAGTCAGTATTAACGCCCAACGGACGTAAAGCTCTAAAGACAGTAACTTAACGGCTTTCAATTTCTTGATTTCGTCGTGATCAAGATTGATCGACCGAGGAATTAAATTAGCAGTTATTGGTGGATTTAATGCTTGCATGATGCTCCTATTGGGGTAATACAAAAGACCAAGGAACTTGAATCACTTGACCGCAATCCAAGCGAATTACAGCCAAATTTTCACCAGCTTTTCCAGTGATTTCGCCACTGATTTTGATCCGATCACCTGTTTTTAACTCAGGGTCAAATCGTTCCAATTCACTAACAGAAATATTGCTGATTTCGCCGCTATGCCATAGCACGGAAGCGTAATCACCTGTAACTGATTGCACTTCCCCGATTAACCCGGGTACTTTAAGGGCTTTAACTTTTTCGCCCTGCTTAAATCCGATAGTTGGCATCGATCCAGAGGAGGCGATCGATTGCCGCTCCGGCAACTCTTGGGTCAAGACTATTCCCCAGTCCTGCCCTACGGTTGCGGACAGTTCTTGTGCCAGAGTTGATACCCAGGGGTCTGTCCACCCCAAGGGCAGTGCGAAGGCTTTCTCCAAGATTTCCGGGTTTAATACTTGTTTCTGGGATAGCGCTCCGACTTCTTTCAGCCACGCTTCTAATTTGGTCTGCCCAGGCTGTTTCGTACCAATCGGGCTTGACAGCGCTCCGGGAGACGGCAATAAGTAATACTCTTTCCCGTTTGAAGGGCGCTCCAAAGTCGCTTGAGGAGATACATTGCCATTCCGCATCAAACCCGCTTTGGTCCAGTCTGTGCAGTAGTCGAGCGAAATATGTACCGGGCTGATCTCCGGGTCGGAAGGGGCAGGAGAGGATTCCGGGGACGTTTTCGAGAACGAAGTATCGGGGCTTGAGAAGATCGAGGATTTTAAGGATTCCGGGGATGCAGTCTCGCTCGTCGGTTGATCCTTTTCTGTCTCCCTGTAAGCTGAAGGGTTGGCAGGGAGGGGAGCAGGTGATGATATCGGGTCGTTTGTCCCACTTGCTCCACTTAAATGTGTGAATGTCTCCACACTGTTCGGCACTGGGGAATCTTTGCTCAAGGACTTCGATGATGTCCTTGTCGTGTTCGGCGAGTCCGACAAGTCGGATTTTTCCGCTTCGCAATCCGGCAAGGGGGAAGCCGCACCCGTAGCCGGTGCAAAGGTCGAGTTGGGTAAGCATGGGTTAGGATCAGATTTGGTTTTATGTTTTTCGACGATTTCTTTGACTTCTGCCAAAGGAATCGCTTTTTCTTTGGCAAGCTCGATCGCTTCCAGTCTTGCCTCTTCGGGAGCGGCAGCCAAAACATAGAGAGCGGTCTGGGAAAAATTCAAATCCGCAATATTTTCGGATTTAAACGACTCATAGACTCGGATGAAATTCTGAGCAGTCCTGTCGGACCACTGAAATTCGGCTTTTAGCCAATTGCCAAAGTGTCCATGCCCTAAGCGAGCTTTGATTTCGCTTAGTTTCTGCCCAATATCAAAAACGTCTTGGGCAGTCCGGCGCATCAGAGTTTTGATCTCGTCGGTTTTTTGCTGGACGACAATTTTGTCTTCAAGGTCAAGAGCGTTGTAATCAAAAAGGGTTAGCTGAATGGTCATGGCGAAACCCTCAAGATGGTGATGGTTTGCCCCTCATAAGTTTCGTACTCCACATCGGCGACGGAAAACGATCGCTTGTATTCAGCCAATTCATTGCCGTATTCAAGCCAAAGAAGTCGGAAAAATAGCTCTTTATCCCGCTTACCTAAGCAATAAATTGACTTTAAATCGCCAAAAACATTATTTTCGTCCACTTCTCGCGCTTCAGAAAGCGATCGGACAATAGGAAGCACATCGTAGGCAAAGCTCATAATTTCCCCCATTCGCGAATATTGATTAAATATCGGTAAGAATCCCCGCGCTGGACTTGTTTCCAGTGGATTCCCTCTTTATAGGGGGATTCCCTGGGGAAAGCTTTTGCATCCTTAATCTTGATTCTCAGCCACTCATTAGAGAGGCTTAGTGCGATTGCGGCTTGGGAAAGCGGCACAAACTCCCTTACCTCTTGGTTTTCAATCATTAAGTCGATTCGTCGTTGCTGTTCGGCGATCGCTCGCTCGATCGCTTCGATTCTATCTGTCAAACTTGGCATAAGCAGATGGTTTAATGTTGTTGTTTCCTTATGTTACTAACAACAGCACGCTTTAGTCAAGTTTTTTCTGTATCTTTTGGAATAGCACTCAAACTTCATGAAGTTTGTTATCATTGCTGTAGTTACAGTTAGAGTAGTAGCCAATGAAAAACCAACGCAAAATCCGTTTACAGCAATTGTTAGAGTCTCTTGCTGTTAATTACGATTCTCGATCTGAGTTAGCTAAAGCGATGGGGATTCCAATTCAAGCCGTGGGAACGTATTTCCGAGGCGAATCTTTTCCGGATCACGAGAATTTAAGCAAAATTGCCAAGTTCTTAAATATTTCCGTTTTTCAGTTAGCGGCTCAGTTAGATGGGCGGGAACTGCCTACACCTCAATCACAACCAGAAAAAGCAGAAGATGTGATTCTCATTGCCGCTCAACTGCCTAATACAGAAAAATTTGCTTTGCTAAAATACCTAATCAACACTTTGGAGTATGCCTAAAGATGAATAACAACGAAAAACGGAAAATTGACAGCGTAATCGTGCGAATTGTGCTGATTTTTATACTTGGATTTTTAGCCGTAGAAGCTTGGAAGAATGTTTTTGGCATTGCCCGCAACGATTACCCTGGTTCTGAGGAACTGCGACAAGGAATAAGAGAAGCCGAAAAAAGAGCAAACGAATTGGATAAAGCCCTTGAAGAAGCTAACCGACACCGAACTCCTGACCCAAATCAATGACACGCTTAAACGAGTAAAAATCCAAGTTAGGGGCGATCGCTTGTCATTGGTCGCCACTTTACCCGCAAAAGATGGTAGCGGAAAGAATAAACAGCAAAGGATATCTACAGGATTGCCAAATAATCTCGACGGCTTGCGAGTAGCCAAGGCCCGCGCTCAAAGATTAGAGAGCGATTTAAATCTGGAAAAATTTAAATGGTCTGATTGGGCTGACCTACCCGACGATGGGGGAATACTGGTCAAAGATGCTTTAAGAAAATTTGAGGCATGGTACTGGGAAACTAGAGGCCGAACCGTAGGTCGAGAGGAAGCTTTTCGAGAGAATTACCTAAGATTTTTGAAAAAACTGCCAGAAAATAAGGCAGTCACCACCAAACTACTCCGAGAGGCTTTGGTAGCCTATCCTGCGGATACTTTCTACCGAAAACGCGCCCATTTAGCTCTTGGGTTTTTTGCCCGTTATCTTAAGGTTCCACTGCCCGACGACTGGAAGATTCTTAAGGGCAAATACAAACCAAAAAGCGATCGCTATATTCCCAGTGATGAAGAAATCGAAAGAATTTGGGAAAGCATCACTAATCCCAGTTGGCGCTGGATATTTGGAATTTTGGCTACCTATGGCCTGCGACCCCATGAATTATTTCATCTTGATCTTTCTAAACTCCCAGTCATCAAGATTTCCGAGGATACCAAATCAGGGGCGCGGTTGGTTTATCCCGTGCCGGCCCATTGGCTCGAAAAATTTGACCTTGCCAATGGCAACTTTCCCAACTTTGATCTAGAGGGGGAACTATCCAACACCTCTCTAGGCAATAAAATTTCCGTGGGATTCAAGCAAAGGAATCTCGGCGTGGTTCCTTACAGTCTCCGCGATGCTTACGCCGTTCGGTGCGCCGTCTTGGGGATAGATTCCAGCATTGCCGCTAAGTGGATGGGTCACAGCATTGATATTCACGTCAATCATTATCAGAAATATATTGATGAAATTGCGATGCACAGAATTTGGTCTAAGCTGTGACATGATAGCAGTCTCTACCGTTCCATCGATGGAAGTGGACAATTCGGATAGTGGCATAGTCTGACTCCTATGATATGGGAATAGGTGATTAGATTAAAGCATGAAAACGGGATTAAGACTACTACAAAAAAACCCACAAAAACTAAAAAACATTGCAGCCATGATTATCGAAACTAGATTAAATGATTTGTTTGATGGAATTAATGAAAGAGAAATTATCGATTTTTGTCAAAACTTTTATTTAGGTAAGTGGTGCTTTGAAAAAAAATGCTACCGCATACGCGGTATTATTAAAGATCAGGAAAATTATTTTATTGTTGACATTTATAACGACTTTGAGGTTAAGATTGATGGTTATTTACTGTATCAAACGCAAGAACCAAATATGCTCGAAGCTTGGGTTCAGATCAGTTCAATAGACAAAAAAGCAGAGGTTATTATCGAAGATGATAATTATCCAGATAAATTACGAAAAGACTTAACTAGCCTGATTCCTAAAATCACAGAAATAATAAATGTGATTTTAGAATTTATTAAAAAATTTATAACTGTGACACTTGAGATAGTGGCATAATCTAACCCCCACGATTTAGTTATTATCTATCATTAACAAATAAACAGAAGTAAAAATATGCTACAAAATATAGCCCATTATCGATTAAGTTTTCTAAAAATGTCCGAATTAAGAAAATTAGCGTTTGAATATGGACTTCCAAAACAACGATGGAATCGAACAATCTTAATTGCTGAACTTAGTAAAGTTATCGACTGGACGACACTGCCAAAACCTAAAACAACAGTTGACTGGTTTAAATTTTAGTTTTCAGTAGAATTATTGCCGCTAAGTGGATGGGTCACTCAATTGATATTCATGTGGAGCATTACCAGAAATATATTGATGCGATTGCCATGCACCGAATCTGGTCTAAGCTGTGACATGATAGCAGTCTCTACCGTTCCATCGATGGAAGTATGACACTTGAGATAGTGGCATAATCTAACCCCTGCGATATAAAAATAGGTGATTAGATTAAAGCATGGACAAATAGGAGATTAAAGTGAACACGCTAGAAACCAAATTAAACAAATTAAACGCTCAGCTACGAGTCACTCGTGGCAGTCGTGCTAGAGCTAAATTAGTGATTAAAATATTAGCAGTAGAAGCCGCCATTGAACAGCTTCAAAAAAATGTGATCGTAGCCTTTAAAAAACTACCCAAAACTCGCACTCTTACCCTTGAAACTCCTAAACGAGCTTGGAAAGCGTGGATCGCTAAAATATCTAGCGAAAGAGATCTTAAATATGGTGGCTACAAAAAACAATTTATCGAGCCTGTAAGTCGGAAATTTGAAGGTAAAAAAGGAGAGGTGTCAGCAACTTTTGAAATCCCCATTGATTTAAATTCAATTTATCAAGATAGCGATGGGGATTACTGGGTATTTGAAAATATCAAAGGAGAAATTCAGTGTATTTCTTATCAAGAAGTATGTTATCGTTTCTCTCATCGTGCCAGTGCTTAAAAGTGGCACAGTCAAACAACCACATTGACACACACAAGAGAACAAATCAAGTGAATTACCCTAGATACCCTTTTACTTATTGGTACAAAAAGATTGATACTGACGAGATATTGGAAGCTTCTAGTCTCGCTGAAGTTCCAGAAGATGAAACCATTTTATTTACTAACGTTTATCAGATTCATCGATTTTTACAGCATATCGGATGCGCTGGTATATCTGGGCATGATAATAACAAATTCATGCAATCTCCTGATCGCATTTTTATTCTAGAAATTTTGCCACTAGCAATTGAGAAATATGGGCAAATTTACCCTATTGTTTATCGGGGAGTTAGCGGTAATTTGCCAGATAGCAAGCATCGCTATTTATTTGGAAGTCTCGATAGAGAAGTAGCTGAATATTATGGAGAAGTCCGCGAGTACCACAGTGTAAAAGGGTTGCACTTTAGAAGCACTGTCAAATCAGTAAAGACGGGAGATTATGACGATGGTGACAGTGAGGTAATTTTTCTGCCAAATAAGGAATCAAAATGATTACATCTCGCCAAGCCCACATTTATCGGGTGTGGGCTGATCATTACGGGCTGCTTCCGCTTCCCCTTACCGAAAAGCACCGGCTTTATCGGTATAAGGCTAATAAAAAATTAGCCGAAAAGTTAGGCGTGCAACAAGAACACATTCGCCGCGCCGTTTATAAAGTTTATCGGTGTTTGGAAGCGGGAGAATTGCTCCCCCCAGAGGGAAAACATTGTCCTAAGTGCCACAGTAAAAATCTTCATCAATTACCCGATACTAAGGCAGGAAATCAGCAATTTTATTGTCAAGACTGCCATCACAGGTTTGTCTGGTTTGAATAATTTGATATGACAGGAGTAAAAAATGCAATCTGAAAAAAATAATTTGGATGTAACGAAAGTTTTTTGGGTTGACAATACGTGGCTGACTTGTGAAATGTTATCAATATCAGGCAACCCGCCTCACGTTTTGATTGTTGAGACAGAGCTTAACCCTGAGTGTAATTGGAATAAAAGTTCTTTTTATGGTCCTTACTTGGGCGATTACATTGATTTTTTAATAAAACCAAATAATTTGATATAATAAACCTGAGTTTACAGGTTGCAAGCTTTGCGTATCTCGGAGCGCAAAGCTTATTTTTGATAAAACTTAGTAATTCTCTCTAAATCTTCAATAGCCTCATCTAACCCTTGAGCAGGTAAATATTTAATCAAGAGCAACAACTTAACTAACTTTTCTTTTATTTTTTCTTTATTCATAAAAAAAACTCCCAGAATTGCTTCTGAGAATTAGGGGGTCTAAGGAATATAACTATAATATCACAAAATAATGACCGCAGAAATTTTAATCAGTGCCGCTATTAGCCTAGCCTTAACTGGTGTTTCGGCACTTTTGCAACCAAGTCGGAACGAAAAAGTACAACAGGGAAAAATAGATAATTTTACCGAGCCACGGGGTAGCTACGGTGACATTATTTCCGACGTTTGGGGATTGGGGAGAGTATCAGGGATTTTAATCTTTGGTACTTTTCCCCCAGAGGAAGTCGTCAGCGTCGAAACTGAAAGTCAAGGAAAAGGGCCGCGCAACTCCACCACTACCGAAACCTACACTTATTTTGGCAATTTTGCTTTTTTACTTTGCACTAAATCCACGGAAGTCAAGGAAATTCGCTTTAATTCCAAGCTAGTTTATAAGGATGGAGCCACTGATCCGATTATCAGTTCTAAGGGCGGCTCAATCCGAGTTTACAATGGCAGCGACAATCAAACCGTAGATTCGCTTTTATCTGCTGAATTAGGCGATGCTGCCCTCGCTTACCGTGGCCGATCCTATATCGTTGGGGAAGGAATTCCCCTAGAAGAATTTGGCAACTCCTATCCCCAGTGTTCCGCAATCGTCCGCAATGGTAGCCCTAAGCTATCTGAGGTAATCTCCGATATTTGCCTACAATCAAGCGATTTAGTATCTGATGATATTGAGGTATCTGAATTAAATAACATCGACGTTCGCGGTTTTCAAACCAATTCTGAAGGAACTATCGCCGAAAAACTGCAAGCCTTGCAGAAAATCCACTTTTTCGACTTAATCGACACTGGGGCGAAATTGCGATTCCAGACGCAATTTCGCCCTACTGCCAGTGCCTCTATTCCAGTGGGATTAATGGGAGCGCATGAAGAAAACAGCGAACGACCCCGACCGTGGCGAGAAAGCCGGCCAGACTTAACCCAGTTACCCTCACGGGTTGAGATCAAGTTTTTAGACATCGATCGCAACCTAGAACCAAATGTTTCTCAATCCGTAATTTTTCCAGGGGCGGATCATACCCGCGTAGAAAGTATTGATTTTACCGGCGCTCTAAGCACTTCAGAAGCCAAAACAATAGCCGATCGCACCCTTTGGAGAATCTGGACAAGCGCACGAACTCAGGATTTTTCCTTACCCCCCAGATATGTCAACTTAGAAGCCGGGGACGTGATCGAGGTGGAATTGTACGGTAGCGAATCTCAACAATTGCAGATAGAATCTCTTTCCTACGGTGCTAACCATCTTCTACAGGCAAAAACCAAAGCCTACAATCCCCTAATCTACGGATGGTCCGAAACCAACAGCGCCCCCGACGACCCCGATTACTCCTCCCTTTCCCCCCTCCCCCCTACCCCCCCCAGAGATACCTCGCTCCCGATTGTTTCCCCCACAACTCTAAGAGTGCTAGATATTCCCCTCGCCTACCCCACCGATACCCCTGGGATTTATGCCTTTGCCGATGGCGATGCTAATTGGAGAAATGCAACGCTTTATGTGTCGCTTGATTTAGGCGTGACCTACGAATTTGCCGGCACTTTTATCACTCGCTCTACCTTTGGAACCGCTCAAACTATTTTCAACGGTACATCCGTAGATATCCGCGTCCCCTTCCACGCTTCCCTTGCCTCACTTTCTACGGCTTTATTCCTGGAAGGGAAAAACCGCGCCTTGCTTGGCTCAGAAATTTTAGATTTTCAGAATGCCACTTTAACCGGCAATCAGGGAAGTGACAGAATTTACCAGCTAACCGCTCCTTTTACCCGTGGCACTCCCCAAGCCCACGCCGCTAACGAAAATTTTTATCTCCTCTCCGGGTACAAATTAAATCTCCCCGCCCAACGATCAGACATCGGAAAAACCTTCTACTTTAAAGCCCTATCCCCTGGCCAGACTCTAGCCGATGTTGCTCCAGTGACTTTACTTTTTCAGGGAAAAGCTTTTCAGGTGGCGATTAACGATTTCTCGCCTCGACAAGGGGCGATCGGAGCTACCGTGACAATCACGGGACTGGGATTTACCGGAGCCACGGCGGTCAGCTTTAATAATGTCCCCGCTCAATTTACCGTGGTCAGCGATACTACCCTCACCGCAGTAGTAGCCATCGGAACCACTACGGGAAAAATCAGAGTCACAGCCCCGTTAGGAGTCGGGGTCAGTGCCGTTGACTTTACAATTGTTAACGATGCGTCGCTGCTATCAATTCAAGATGAGGGGAATTTAGTAGGTGCAAGACCGACCCTCAACTTTATCGGTCCAAATGTTGCTGCCACTGATAACTTTGAGAGCGATCGAGTCGATATTACAATTAATCCCCCAACAATTCAGGATGAGGGGGTGGTAATTGCAGCTCGGCCTACCCTAAACTTTATCGGGACAAATGTTACGGCTGTTGATAATCCAGGGAGCGATCGAGTAGATGTTACTATAACTGGATTAACCAAAGATGATTGGCGATTATTTTATTTTTGGGGATAAATTATGCAATTAGCACGAATATTAGGAATAGCAACTCTAAGCACTTCTTTAACCACTCAATACACCGTCCCCATTGGAGCAACTACCCGCATCACCAGAATAAGCATAGCAGCTGGATCGACTGCTAACGGTGTCACAATTCAGATTAAAGATAGTAGCTTAAATATTACCAAAAATCTTTGGAACGGTCGCAGTTTAGCCGCTAATACTACAGCCGAAATCTTTGATTTAATCTTAGAAGCAGGCGATCAAATTTTAGCCAAAACACAAACAGCCACCGATTTTGATATAATTATTATGGGAATTGAGGATGTTTAATGTTTTTCCGTGAATCAAATCCCAGAAGATTTCGCCCCAATTTTGGAATTTATGGACTTGAAGAAGATTTGGTTTTTAATCAATCGGTGAATTATTGTTTAGGCATTTTGCCCACCAGACCGATAAAAATTGTCATTCTTCTTAATCAATCTGTAATTTATTGCCAGCAAAATATTATTAGATAGTTAAGAACTTTTAGGGATCTAAGTTAATTATTTGCATAACAATTCCCGAAGAGCCACTCATAGTAATATTTTCGGTAATAATTGGCATCATCAATCTTCCGCCGCCATTTACGGTTGCTACGATCAAATAAAATTCGTTTCCTGTTGTTTTGCCAGCCACTTGTGTCAGGCTATTTACAGGCAAATTTTGAGAAGTATAAAGTAGAAAAGGACGCGCTTTTCCTAAAGGATAATTAGTGCCATAATCTGTAACACCGTTATCCAAAAAAATAACGTCGGAAGCGTTAGCCCCTGGAGTAACAGTGGCGCAATTTATTGAAGTTTTAACGGTAACACCTTGTTCCCCGCCCCAATCAGCAGTGATTGTCTTGATTCGTTTTTGCCTCTTAAAAGTTGCGGGATTATTTTGATCGCAATATCCACTGACATAATCTAAAGGATAAAAGTTGGTATTTCCATAAGTAGCAATGCTTGCGGGATCGTCGCAATAACCAAAATATTGAAATACGTAGCTGTTGCTATTGTCAGTAATAGCAAAAGTAGCAATCCCTTTATTGTCACCGATGGCATAAAAATAGTTTGGGGGAAGACTTTGTCCACCAACACCAATACTACCGCGATCGTTAGTTAAAGCATAAGTTTGTGCCGTGTGGGAAAGGAAATTGGCAAAACTAGGATAGGAAGAGTTTAGAATAACTAACCGGCTTGTTGGCGTTATTTGCGCGCCAGTTACCGCCCCAAAAGATAGTAAATCAGTGTCAACCGCAGGAAATCGCAAATTTATAAAATAATTAGGATTATCCCAAAAAGCCCTGTGAGTTGAAGTAATTCCAATTCCATCTAAAAATAAGAAAAAATTAGTAGTATCATAAACAACTCCTTCCTCTAAAGCCGTGCGATACCCGTAAGTAGTAAATCCGTATCTTGAGTTAATAACTGAAGGCATAATTTATTTAGTAATCTTTTGTGGCCAGTATATCGTAAAACCAGAGCAGTAAATTAAAAATTGACAAAACTCAGGCAAGGATTGTTATAAAGTAATCTTCAAATCTTCTATAAACGAGATAATAAAGATATAGATCAAAAAGGAGCTGTAGGTAATGTAATTTCACGCGCTACACCTTTAGTAATACGGTATTCGTCAATATAGGCGCGTAACGGCACATTTCCGTCGCCAAATCTTATTGCAGTAGCATTAGTAGCAAAAGTAAGATTAGGCTCTGTAACAGGCGTACCACTAACTCCATTAAGGAATACCCTAAAAGTAGAGCCGTTTCTCGTTACCGCGAAATAACTCCACTGATTAAGTGGAATAGCTGAAGGAGACGAAGCTATAATAGCGCTAGGGGTTGTAAGAGCAAAAACACCACTTTGACGAAAATTGATAAAAAGAAGATTGTCAGTAGTCCGGAAAAGATCGGGGAATCCACTAGGTATTGTTAGTAAATATACCCACCCTTCGATAGTAAAATCTTCACTACCAAATGCAAAATCAAGGCTGGAACTAGAGTAAACCACGCCGCTATTAATTAAAATACTGCTCCCACCAAATTTACTTTGATCTGTGCTAATTTTGACATTTCCAGTGGTCGTAATAGACTTGGGATTAGAACTACTATCGATAATATTGGTACTATTATTATCGCCATTTCCCGATAATAATAGCACTATTTCGGGGTCGGGTGGCGGGGGGTCTGCGGGACGAATAATATTTTGTAAGCAGTATATCGTAAATTGATTAGGAAGATTAACAATTTTTATTGGTCTGTTTGGCAATACGCCAGAGCAGTAAGTTAAAAATTGATTAGGAAGATTGATTTCGTTATTAGAATCAGAAATAATTGTTGTTTTACCTATTGAAAAAATCCGAAAAATGCCGCCTTCGTAATCAGCAACTCTTTCTAGTCTTGGTTCGTACAAAGCCTCACCAATTAATTCCAGTTGAGTGCCTGGAAAAGCATTTTTAAGAAAATCCAACACAGAAGCAGGATTAAATCGCACCTTAAATATTTCGACAATAATGGGATTTAATTTGTTAGCCATATTTAGCCCGTTAAATCTAACCCACACTTCGGTATTTAACCCCGTGTAACCAGTAATTCTATTAATAGGAGGAGCAGTATAATAAACAGTAACTAAACTTCCATCAACAATTTGACTATTTTCTGGAATAAACACTTCTCCCGTTTTAAGATTTACTCGATAATCTTGATTAAAAATTAACCCACTTGGATTTACAATCGTTAAATTCCCAACATTTGGGCGATTCAAAGAAAAAGAATACCCTTTGTAAGCTGTGTGGATTTCGTTAGAAACAGTTGCTTCTAACAGTTTTAAACTGGTTCCAAACATTGCTTGAGTGAGATTTTCAAGGTCAACGTTTTCTAACCTAGCTGTTACCGTCAAAGATTGCCCTGGATGAAATACAGCGTCTCTTCGATTTTTTCCTGTTATTGACTCATTGTGTTGCACCGTTTGAACCGTTGGGGCAATACTAAAGCCTTCTTCCGGGACGTTGCCTACAAATTTAGCTTTATCTTCTGCCAGTTTAGTTATAGAATTAATTGGAGCAAAAAATAATTTTCCTTGCCCTAAAAGATAGTTTGTTTCTTGTCCAGAAAACACTTGTTGAATTGCTGTCATATTAAATACTTTTATTTTTAATTATAAACTTATAAACTAACCAAAGGCACACCCGAAAGATTAAAAATCACCCTTCCTGTTGCTTCTTCAAAAGCATCAAACCTAAAAGCGATTGCGTCTTCTCCAAATCTAACTAAAACTTCCCCCTCATTTTGCCAATTAAAATACTTAAAGCTAACAGCTTTTCCGCGACAAACGCGAAACAAACTGATTAAATATTCTAATTCAGATTTTAACAGGCCTCGCTGTCCAATTTCCCAACTTCCCCGGTTTGTTGACCACTCGCTGATTCTCGTTTCATGCCCTGAAACTAATTTTTCGATCCGAGTAGCAAACTCGTTGCCCCCAATTGAATCGTAATCGTACCCTAGATCAATTCGATGATTTAAAAATTCAGGAACTGAATCAAAAGCTAAAGGAATAGTAGGCAAAAGTTTGATCTCGGTTAAACTCAATCCCTCCCAATTAAAAAGCTTTCTTCCAGTACCCGGCTCACAAGCCTGAAACCGAAGATTAATCTTATCAGACTCAAATCTAACCGGCACATCAAACTCCCCTGATACTCGAATCGTACCCGTTGGCACTGTAGCAAAAGTAATCACCCCAGTATTGTAATCTAACGACCAGCCTTGACTAACCGCCACCTCATTAACAAAGACCGAAACCGCCCCATTAACAATCTTTAACAACGGTCGTTTAACACTACTCCCCACCACAGAATACTCTTTAAACAATTGCGCTTGTTTATTGGCATTAAGCGTGATTACCGTATTAAAAGTATAATCCGACCAATCCTTGAATCTAAACCCTTCATAAGCCCCTTTTCTAGCGGCATGGAACGCTAAAAAATATTCTAACTCCTGATTTAAACAACCCTTTTGCCCAATATTAAATTTAAGCAAAGGATAAACCCAATTTACTGATCGAGTTTCCGTACCAGAAAAAGTCTCCACAATTGCCGTGCTAGTGGTAATCGTGGCAGTTGTGCCGTAGGTAATTCCTAAATCTAATCTCTCTTCAACAAACATAAAACTGTTATAATAAAAGAGTTTTATAGCGTTGCGGCTACGAAACACCTAACTTTGGTCTATTTGTTCTGTTTGAAAAACTCTTTTACTTGGTTAAGAGAGTTTTTTGCTATTCAACCCCTGGAAACCGAAAAGCCGCTTTAATTAAAGTTTGCCAATGATCATCTAAGCAGTGTTCCACACACTTTTTAGCCATTCGGTGAGTGTGAATTAAAGTAAAATCCTCTCCCTTACAAGCCAAAATACCGCAATGCCGCCAGTCCTTGTCAGCAAACATTAAAATGTCCCCTGGTAAAGGATTTTCTATTGGTTGGCCGCACTGTTTAACAAATTCCTCAAACATCTCCACCCCTTCCGATCGCCGTCCATAACCGCTAATCTCAAACTGAGTTAAATTTAATTCCCTCGCCACAATCAAAATCGTGCCAACACAGTCCACCCCCACCCCTTTAATCCGGCCTTGGTGAAGATAAGGAGTTCCAATAATTGATCGAGCGCTTGCTATTATTTCCTCACGAATCATCCTTGATCCTCCATCGAGATATAAGCGTCTAATCCTGGGATTTTGTCTTCCCCCCCAAAATTTATCTGATTATTGAAAGAGCGACAAGCGTTTAAAGTCTTCTGGCAACTAGGTCGCGCCCTAAAATTGTGACCCTGATCGGGGGTTACAGGCAGAGGTTCTGTCAGGAAAAAAGTATTTCCTAACTGTTTTATAATCCCCACCGTTAGCCCTTGATTAGGACCACTTAGCCAAATCAGGTTTCCCCCAGTAAACCTATCGCTATCACCTCCCCAACTGGTAAAAAAGCTTAATTCCGTTCGGCCATCGGTAACGGTCAAATTAGTCGCAAAACTATCCACGTTGACCGCGCACTTGGAATAGCCTTGATTTACCCCAAAACTATAACGGCAATTGGGAGAAGTTGCCCGAGGAATTTTGGCATCAAGAAAGCGACTTAAACCCATTACCTCAGCCGTAAACTGTCCATCAGAATAACTAACCTTGCCCATAACTCGCACTGGCAAAAGTAGAAATTTAGGAGAATTACCACTTAAAGTCGTGGGCAAATCAAGATAGTTAATTAAAAAAACTTGGATTTTTGCGTAATCCAAAAATCCAAGTCTTACATCCGTCAAACTAATTCCATTATCGCTAATTAATCCCGTTAATTCGACATTGTTCGACTGAAAAGACAAATCAGACGCGATCGCAGTTGGGGACAAACCATGAAGCGATTTATAGGTCACTCCATCAATGACCAAATCCTGATCCAATTCCGTCAACCCGAACACTTCCCCGTCTCGGCGCTCAATCTTAGCGCACCGGATCACCGTGCGCGTTTCCGCCGTCAGCGCGGCTAAAAAAGCAGAGTTTAAATTTTTCATCTGGCTTAAGCCCGGCTTAAATTCACATCAGCAAACTTGCTAAAACTTGATAAACTATGTATAAAAGATCAATTGCCGAAAGCCTTATCAAATCAGCGTAATCACGGAGAGGGTGGGATTTGAACCCACGTTAGGTGTGACCCTAAAGCAGATTTCGAGTCTGCCGCATTCAACCACTCTGCCACCTCTCCACAGGGTTTGAGTCTGGATTATCATTTTAACAGATTAC
>Ga0209990_10000658_pt1 | contig 33368 bp, 22 predicted proteins | sample NOAtaG_6_FD_187304 | JGI IMG/M metagenome (GOLD analysis project Ga0209990, IMG submission 187304) | Freshwater lake microbial communities from Lake Erie, under a cyanobacterial bloom - NOAA_Erie_Diel5S_2200h metaG (SPAdes) (version 2) | ecosystem: Environmental > Aquatic > Freshwater > Lake ...
ACGAGATACGAACCATTGACTACTTGGATCTAGGTGGCTATGTATGGAAAGATCATGTCATTGACCGGAACTTTGTCATCTGTGGTGTCACTGAGCAGTGTGACTTCAGGACGTTTATCCATAACATCAACTCCAAGGATAGGTCACGCATCGCATCTATGGAGAGTACCATTGGATTTCTAATGCATGGCTATAAGAACCTATCGTTCTGTCCTGCTGTCATCTTCAATGATGAGGTGATAAGCGATAACCCTGAGGGTGGCACCGGCAAAGGTCTTATCATCAATGCCCTGAGCAAGATGAAAAAGGTAGTGACCATAGATGGTAAGCTATTCGACTTCCAAAAGTCATTCGCCTATCAGTTGGTGTCGGCCGATACTCAGATACTTGTCTTTGATGACGTGAAGAAACACTTTGAGTTTGAGCGACTCTTCTCCATCATCACCGAGGGATTGACACTTGAGAAGAAGAACAAGGACGCTATCAAGATACCACTTAGCAAGTCTCCAAAGATAGCCATCACTACCAACTATGCCATCAAGGGTGCCGGCAACTCATTCGAGAGACGCAAGTGGGAGCTGGAGCTACACCAATACTATAGCAAGTCATTCACACCACTCGATGAGTTTGGAAAGATGATGTTCGGAGATTGGGACGATGTTGACTGGTGCGAGTTTGACAACTACATGATACGCTGCTTGCAGAACTACTTAGATACCGGTCTAGTAAAGACTACCCACGTCAATCTAAATGTGCGCAAGCTATCTGCTGAGACCTGTCATGAGTTTATTGAGTGGTGTGGTCTAGTCAAAGGCTCTGAGAATAACCACAATGTAATTACTGGTAAGAGGCTCTATAAGAATGAGCTGTACTATCGATTTGTTGAGGAGTACCCTGACTATGGCGCTAAGAGCAAGATGACAATAAGCAGGACAAAGTTCTACAAATGGCTTGTCTCATATGCACTCTTCAAAGAAGGTGTGATGCCTGAGGAGGGTAGAGACCAACTAGGCAGATGGATTATTTTAAAAACTAAAGACACAATTGATATCTAATATGGACATACTTGAAAAGCCTAGCTACGTCTCCAACGAGGAGATGCTTGAAAGATGCCTGCTACTTAAAAAGGTTCTCGATGCCAAGATTGAGAAGAAGGTAGGTAGAGACAAAACAATACAAACCATACAAGTAAATAAGTACGACACCAAGACCTTGCACTATAGGCGCATAGCCAATAGCTGCGAGTATTACCAACAGAAAGTTGACATGGAGACATCATCAGGCGTGACGTTCAGAGACTACCAGCTTGACATTATATCGCGCGGAACAGCAATACTACAATCAAGTGGTTTCTTATACCTTGCTATGGAAGTGCGTACCGGTAAGACCCTAACATCCCTTGGCATAGCCAGGAACATTGACGCTAAGAATGTCCTCTTCATCACCAAGAAGAAAGCCATCAGCTCAATACAGAACGACTACAATATGCTGTCCTGCTCCTTCGACATTCAGATTATAAACTATGAGAGCCTGCATCTCGTAGCTGACGATAAGCATTGGGATCTAATCATCTGCGATGAGGCTCATAGCATGGGCGCATTCCCCAAGCCATCCAATAGAGCTGTCGCTGTCAAAGACCTACTCAAGAAGTATAAGTCCAAAGTCATCCTGCTGTCAGGCACACCGACCCCTGAGTCATACTGCCAGATGTACCATCAGGTGTATGGCATCAAGGGTAATCCATTCTCTGAGTACAAAAACTTCTACCGATTCTGCGATGACTATGTCAACGTAAAGGAGCGCAAGATAAATGGTCTATTTATTAAGGACTACTCTGATGGCAAGATCTCAATACTCGATGAGATGAGACCATACACCATCAACTACACTCAGGCTGAGGCAGGGTTCCTCAGTAAGGTAAACGAGACAATTTTAGAGGTAGAGCTACAACCAAAGACCTACGAGATAATGCTAAAGCTTAAAAGAGATTTGGTTGTACAGGGTAAAGGCGAGACAATACTTGCAGATACGCCAGTAAAATTATTGTCAAAAATACACCAACTTTGCTCAGGAACTATTAAATTTGAGAGTGGAAATTCAATGGTACTTGATACGAGCAAAGCAGAGTTTATCAAAGAGCATTTCAAGGGTAAGAAGATTGGCATCTTCTACAAGTTCAAGGAGGAACTGAATGCCCTGAAAAAAGTCTTTGATGATAGTTTGACTACAGAGCTGGACGTGTTCAACGCAACCAACAAACACATTGCGCTGCAAATTGTCTCTGGGCGTGAGGGGATTTCCCTAAAAGCTGCCGACTGCTTAGTGTTTTATAACATTGACTTCAGTGCAACGAGCTATTGGCAGTCCAAGGATCGGATGACTACCAAAGACCGACTTGTCAATGACGTGTATTGGATATTCGCAGTGGGTGGCATAGAGCATGACGTATACAAAGCAGTGACAGCAAAATTAGACTATACAGTTAATCACTTCAAAAAATTACTACTATGAGAAACAAATTAGCCGGCAAGCATCCCTCATATGACAAGCTTGGTATGTCAGAGGAGCGAAAGAAAAAGAAGCTCGCTTATGACAAGGCATATCAGAAGTCAGAGGAGCGCAAGGACTATAGGGTTGAGCTGAACAAAAAGAATCGGGAGGCAGGAACCTACGGTAATGGTGATGGCAAAGATATGAGCCATACAAAGTCAGGTAAACTTGTATCTGAGTCTAAGTCAACGAACAGAGCAAGAAATGGTCACAATAAAAAATCAACCAAAAAATGATACCATGCATATGTATTGACGACTCAGCTCGTCCGGCAGATTTCCCCCTAAGCAAATGGGTAGAAGAGGGTAATGAATATAATATCGTAGCCGCTGCTGTAATCCTACCACAAGGCATTCTCGGCTTCCAGGTCAATGAGATACAGATGGATGTCAACTGCTACCCATACAAATATTTCTCTTCACACAGATTTATCTTTGAAGATAAATATAAAAAGGCTATATTTGAGATGGTAATGGGCGATCGTGATTACTCTGAGGTAGACCCAGCGATTATGACCGATGCCAGTATTGTTAGCTTCGTATCTTAAATTATTATGTTCAACCTAGGAGATAAAGTTAGAAAGCCAAAAGGCTACGCATTTGATGGTATTGTTGTTGGTATAATCTACAACACCAAAGGTGAGTTAAGAATTGTTGCAGAGCTAGAGGATAATGGGATGCTACACATCTTCTCGCCACAGCAGTTAGAGCTACGATGAAAGAACAACAAATCCAATCAAAAAAGATTAAAGAGCTAGAGGCTCAGGGCTACTACGTCATAAAGCTTATCAATACCAATAAGAATGGTATCCCTGACCTTATAGCCATACCACCCAACTCAGATGTCCTATTCGTTGAGGTCAAGCGACCTGATGGTAAGGTGACAAAGCTCCAGGAATATAGACACAAGGAGCTAGAGGAGAAAGGTATTAAAGTGGAAATTTTTAGAGGATAAATTTAATCAAATCAAATCAATTATGAATCAAGACAACAAAAGGTTAGCTGACCTATGGCTACTCATCAGCGCACTCAACACAGTGCGCTATGCAATCACGGAAATCAATCCTGACACCATGCAGTCTCACACTAAGATTCAGTTCAAAAATCTCAGGGCAAACATTGAGAACTTCCTAATCTCTGCACAGACTAAGATGCAGACCAAGGAGCGACAGACACTGGCATCTATGAACTTTGAGAATGTAGCCATTATGGCCGAGACGCTATCTCTACTAGCACACGTCCCAATCAATAAACAGGAAGAGTTTCTTACTAAGGTCAATGAACTAGTATTTGAAATAGTCAAAGATGCAGTTACAGCAGAATGAAGAACTAAGGCGTGAGAAAAGAGCTATTGATTGCTTCGTTAATATGTTCAGTGGCTCCTATCAAAAGCTCGATCCAAATGATATAGACTACAAGGTCTTCGACTCTGAGAATAAGCTGATTGCTTATGCCGAGGTAAGCTCTAAGGTAAAGACCATTAGGGATGCATATCCTCTGTCAGTATCAGCAAAAAAGTTATTAAAGCTCTCAGACAAGCGGCTCAATCCTGTACTGATATGGTCATGTGAGGATGGTATCATCTACTCAAAGGTCAAGGGATTGTCGGGAGATATAGTATGGGAGGATGAGGACTTTGTGGTCTATTTTGACAAGCAAAAGACAATGAAATATATTCGATTCACCTAAACCAATTTATTATGAAACGTAAAAAATTAACAGACGATGAGATACTAAAAGAGATATACAGAAGGGTATATGCAGTTAGTGAGCCACCTGCCGACTTCGATCACCTGATGGCTACAGCAGAGATAAATTCCTACGGACAGAAGGATATCAAGTTCAATGACTATGAATGCGATGACGATGTAATGAAGAAGATCTGTGAGGATACCTTGGATGAGTTTAAGATAAAGGGCTATAAGCGAAGTCAGTTCTTCTATTCCTTTTGGCTCGGTTGTTCACCTAAATCTAAAAAACTATGACAGCACTTAAATGGTTTTTATCTCAAAAAATGTCATTAACATTAGAAGATTTTGATGATATTATAGAACAAGCCCTCGAAATGGAAAAGCAACAGATAAAAGATGCATTCCAGTATAAGTTCCTTCATCCTTATGTGGAGAATGAACCCGAACAATACTACAATGAAACCTACAAAAAATAAACTTGGCTAACGGCTTTGTCTAAGATTGCGCAGTCTTATGCATTAACTCAACTTTGGATTGAGGCACAAGTAACTTTCGGTGATGTTTAAGCAATGAGTAATTGATTACAACCGATGACAGCTGGAAAGACAGCAATTTTTTTAACTTTAAAACAACTCAATGAGCAGCTTAAAGACTAAATATGTATCCATAGTTGAGGCATATATGGATGCGTTCTGCAAAAAACAAGACATGATTTTAGAGTCATGGGTAGCTAATGACATCGGTACAATCGCCTGCTTTGGCGATGTTATGTACTTTGGTTTTGATGACATACGTTATGACATAGATACCAAGCAGCCAGTCGGGCAGATACTTGACTGGCTGTATAGCTCTATTGACAATCCTGATACCCATATAAACTATAAGCACTGGTGCAAAGGACTGAGGTATTAGTATTACCTTCCGTATCTTTCTTGTCTTTCTCTTATCTTCTCCTGCACCTCTCTTCTCTTTCTGAGCATCTCTCGCTTAGCCTCTTCCCTTTTCTCCATCGCTCTTTCTCTTCTCTTCTCAGGAGTATTCTGCTCTCTAAAGTATTCAGTGCCTGGGCCATAATTCTCCCTCCACTCTCTAGGATATAGCTCTTTAAATTTCTTTTCGCTCAATCCTCTGAATGGCTTATCCTTATTCTTCTCCTCTTCTTCCAATCTCTCACTCTCTCTGTACTTATATAACTTACCACCACGAGCAGAGTATTCGTCAAATTTCTCAGGGTCATTTTTCTCAAACTCTTCTAGTGTCTCATAGCCACCATAAGCCTCTTCTTTCATAGCTTTTCTCTCGGCTTTGTATTTCTTTGCCTCTGATTTAGTTCTGCCTGTTTCTTGGTACTCTTTGAGTTGCTCTCCTGTCATCGCATCTTTCTTAGCACTCTTGACTATGGTGTTCATAACATTGTTAGTCTCAGGACTAAAAGGATTTATACCAAGGGTAGTAGTAATACCCAGAGCTATGTACAGTGGATTAGATAGCAATTCTCTATCTTTCTCCATTATAGTCTTCTTATTGTTATAGTTATCAGTAAATTCACCAGTAATACCTAGTCTTATATTCTCGTAAAGTTTTGTTGCTTTGTCAGCAGCAATACCAAGTATCCCTAAGTCACTTATAAATGATTCAAATACAGTTTTGCCTTGATCTGTAAAGATGTTATATCTATCTTCTTCCTCTGTGCCAATAAATTCTTGCACTTTATCTAAGACAGCACTAAATCCAGATCTTGCAACTATATCTGCAAATGGCGCAGGGGATAAAACGTCAGTAGTAACTGATGTAGCAGCGCCCTTCACCATATTATCCCATTTCTTTTTCTTCTCCTCTTCATCGTCCTCTTCTCCTCGTATAAACTGAGCTATACTATAAAATACATAGTATCCAATATAGAGTTTGACCAATCTAAATGTAGCCATCTCAGCAGCAAAACCACCGAGTGACCTAGCAGCTATTCTCTTATCCTCATTTGATGCAGTCTTACTTGATAATACCGCTAGGTCATTTGAGAAACGAGTTGTTTGGTTCATCCTAAAAGTAGAAAGAGGCATAGCAATTTTTGTTATAAACTGCTTTAGTGGATTATCAGACTGGTACATCTTTCCTGCTAAATCCTTGTCAGATATATTCTGCTGCCTATCAACCATATCCTGTGCATACTGCGCAGCTTCTTTATTCATCTCATGATTACTATAGTCAATGCCTTGCTTTGGATATTCTTTTTGTTTTTTAAGATACTGCTCATAGTATGCAATCCAAGAAGCTCTAGCTATCATTACGTCAAAATTTGATAAGTATATCTTTAGATATTTCCTATTTATATTTTCAATAAATCTAGCCACCTTCTCAGTTTTTGCAGTTGCTACCGCCTCAAGTTTTTGATTCAATGTCTCAAGTTCAGTTGTTGCTTCAACACCTCTATTAGCTATCGCCATTCCTGAGTTGTTTATAAAATCATTAACAGCTTTATTATGTAAATTACTAAGTTTTAAATTTCCTACTGAATTGGTAAGTGTATTTACAGCAACTGGTACTGTCTGTGAAATAGCTTGAGTAGGACCTGCTAATGCAAGTGCTGTACCGAGACTAGCTATCCTATCAAGTTTTCTTGTTACATCTCTAAATACTTTGTCAGTTACAATCCTCTTATTTCTTATATTTCTTATAAGTGTTGCTATTCGATCCTTTGCTAAGCTTGCATCTTTACCACTAGGTATAATATTCTCAAACTCAGGAGATTTTGTAAATGCTTGTATCTGCCTAATGTCTGCCGCAGTTTTAATGTCAATAAGAGCCTCCAATAAAGCATTTGCATTGTTGGTGTCGAAGGATAGGTTAACGTACATATTTGCTTTACCACTCGAATCAAATAAAGTTGTTGGTGGTGTTGACTTCATTAAGGAGCCAGCTTCTTTTTTGTAGAAGTTCTCAGTATTACTATTGGAAAAGAATAACGACTCGGTGCCGTCAGTATCTTTCTTTACTTTGTCAGCTCTTTCCAAGAAACCAAATCTGTCCGGTACATAGTTGACATTTTTGTCAAGTACCTTATTGTAAACGCTCAATGCAACGTCAGCAAATTGGTCATATAGTTTTGCCCATTCGTCAACCCAAAATTGGACAGCATCCACATTGATTTGGTCAGCATTTGCTTTTACTTCTGCGATATCATTTGCGTCTCTTGCTATTTTGTCATAAACCTCTTTTATAATTTTAGCTGCCTCGGTTTCTTTTTTAGTGCCGCCTTTATTTAATACCTCAATAGACTCCTCGATGAGTTTCTTTCTTCTATTAAACTCTGCTGCTACTTGCTTATCGTCACCAATAATTGTCTTTGCCAAGTCACCTATAATGCCTCTCTCTATGATATTGTACATATCCTGAAAAGATTTATTATTTGGCTTCATCTTTGAGAATTGCAAGACGTATTTATTTATAATTCTATTCGCAGTATCTAAAGCCTCTGCCTTGTGGTTTATTAAAGAGTTTATGCCCATTTTCTCACGAACATACTGACCTGCCTTGAATCCTTTAAATAACCTTTCAAAGAATAACGGTACAGATGCAAACTGCTCAAAGAATAATCTACCAATTGCAGGGCTGAAATACATTTTTATTTCCTTTGACCTTATGCCCTTATTATCTACCTCTTTTACATTTTTTCGTCCTCTATATGTTCCGAGTACACCTTCCATCCCAGCAATTGACTTATTGACAATAAAATTATTCAATGCATCGGCAGCCCTAAGCGCTTCCTTTGCATCTAATTGTTTTAAGTCCATATCCATAAACTCCTCAACAATCTTCTTATCTGACTCCTTAAACTCAACTGTCGTTGGATTGTCAGGGTCAGAGAATGGGTCGATGCCTGTCTCAAACATATTCTTTATAACAGCGGCATAAGAGTCAAACATTTTGTTAATAGCATCTCTTACCGCTTTCTCTCTGTCTTTATTTAGCTTAAAGAACTCTTCTATTTTTTTTGATATTTCTTCTTTTTGTTCTCCCGATGTATTTTCTTCTTGTCTAACTAAATCAATCAATTCTACTATCTTATCATATGTAAGGTCAGATACATCTACGTCCATAAGATTTTGTAGACTTTCAATTGCCTTTTGTCTGACAAGCTTATCTTGGGCCTCCATCATTTTATTGACATACTCCATTGTCTTGCCTACGTCAACCATATCAGCAGGGATAACATTCCCTCTTACTATCTTTGACCCTTGTACGCCCTCTTTGACATTTGATGCCATCTCAATATACTCGTCAATATTCTCAACCATTGCCGGGTCAATCTTAGCAAACTCAGCAGCGAAGGTTGTAAGGTTTCCAAATTTGCCTTTATTCTTTGATAGTTGTTTTATCTTTGACCGCAAGTCATTTGCTCTTGCTTTTTTTTCTGCATACTCGGCATCTTTGAATACTTTTGCCATATAATCAACAAATGAGGAAATGGAACTCTCATTAGAGAAGTTGACCTTACTCAGCCTTTTTTGAATGGCTGTAAATTGGCTAATGGTTATTTTACCATTTACCTTCATTGCCTTTATCTCATTTGCCAAGTCGTTTGCAGCATCCTTAGAAAGTCTCATTATGTTGTTAAGGATTGTGCTTTTCTCCTTTCTGCCAAGGTTGGTGATATCTTTGAATGCTCCTAGTATTCTACCAGTAGATGGCGCACGTTTTTGTGCTGCACCAATTCTATTCCTTGCCTCTTGCTCTAATGCCTTTTTCTGTGCATCAGTGGCGTTGATATAGGCATCAAATTTCCTAAGTAATGCATCTAAGTTCTTACCTATCTTATCTACTGCTGTGCCTCTCTTTATTTGTCTGGCGATCATAGCATCCACCTTATTCATCATCTCATTGTAGCCTGGCAGTATGGTCTCATTTAGCTTAGATGTGCTAGCCTCTTCTGGAGCGCCAAATAACATATCTATTGTAGCATCATCAATACCATTTCTTTTAAGATATATTCTAACGCCTGTATCGGAGAAACCGCTATCCTTTGCTTTCTTTCTTATGACTTCGAATATGTTTTTTAATATTACATCGTCTATCTCTTTATCTGTTATTTTGCTAGATAGTTTATTTTTCTTTACTAAGTCCTTTACTTTTTTTACTCCTTTCTTTACAGCCTTAGAAACAGCAACACCAGCATCAATAGCATTAGCGGTTGTTAATACTGCCGCATTCCATATTGCAATAGGTACACCAAGTATATTACTCTGCAATCCACCAGGTCCTTTTATCTTTAAGCTCCTGACAGCATCTGATAGAGATGGCGTTTTTTCTTTAGCAGGTTGTAGTAAACCTTCGACTGCTTCTACTAATTTAGGATTAGTACCATCTACTTTCGCTGAATGGTAGGCTCTTGCAAGATATTTCTCATCTGCTACTTCATCTAGGTATTTTCTTTCTTTAATTGCATTTTCTGAAATAGTACCTGATTTTTCTGCTTTAATTGGATTTATATCTATTCTTACATTCCCTATTTTTAACCGCTCTCCATTAGCGATATCAAATAAAGTGTCTTCTCTTATATCTCCCTCGTATTCAACAATTATATCTAAGTCACTATTATTTTTAGATGTGCCATATACTCTTGAACCTGTAATTTTTATATCAACTATTTTGTCAACTTCAGATCCTATTATATCATAAATTAAATCTTTTATTTCATCCTTTGTGTATTTTATACCATTTATTAAAACATAACTTCTATTAATATTTGCAATCGCATCTCTTAAAGCTGATAAAATAGTATTATTTTTCTTTAATAATTTAGTTGTACTATTTACATCTTTTAATTCAGGGATATCTTTTTTCTGTTCAGCCGCAGTATTCATATACTTGCTAAATGATTCCTTGTCCCACTTTATATTGCCGACTTTTGTATCAATCCAATTTATGGTAGCAGTAATGGCTTCACCTATTTTTGTTCCACTCTCAACCTGCCTTGCCATAAATTCCAATGCCCCATTGTATACGGTCTGAGTTATGCCAAAGTCAAGAGTTGACAAGGTGCCTTTCATTTTCTTACCTCTAATTCTCTTGGCAGTCTTTTCGTTTTCTGTTTCTACTTTACCCTCAGTTACAGGAGCCTCAGTCTTTGGTTGTTTTGATTTCTTTTCAAATTCTCTTACGATTTGCTCAACTCTTGCACTAGGTAATCCTTGTATTTTCTTTTTAGAAATATTTGTTGCCGTATCTAATGCAGCTTTTTGCTTACTACCTTTTATAATAAGAGAAGCTCCCGTTTGTTTGTAAACTCCTTTTCTACCTTTTAGGTTTGGGTTTGTTTCATTTCCTGTTATCTCTACATATCCACTCTTTTTGAAGTACTTGTCAATGGTTTTTTGATCTCCATTGTTTATCAATTCAATATCACTTGTAGCTTGGTCTTTATCCTTTTGCTGCTTTTCTCTGTACGCTTTTTCTTCTGCATTTACAATATCCCAAGGACTCCCTTTGACTTCTTCTGTTGCTTCAGGAGCCACCTCGGTTATAGGTACAGTCTCAGTCACAGGAGTCTCAGTTACCGGTGCCGCCTCAACCTTTGGTGCCCCCATCTTAGCTAGCATCATTTGCTCTAGCTTGTCAGCCTCTTGCTCAGGTGTCAATGTCTCAGTTACAGGTTCAGTTACAGGTTGCTGTGATGATAGTTCTTTCTGATTAAGAGCGTCAAGCTCAGCCTTCACGTCAGCCTTTGGCATGACCGTCTCACCAACAGTTATGTTCTTGCGTCTCTTGTCAGCCTTAGCTAGTGCATCAGTTAGCTCCTGCTGTCTCGCTTTGTCCTGCTCAGTAAATGTCTCTACTGGCTGTACAGGTGCAGCTTCCTTTTCTGCTATCTCAAGCTGAGCGCCTAAGCCCTCAGGGGTAGCCTGCTCTTTTTGGAGTAATGCGTCAAGTTCAGCCTGAGCATCAGCTTTATCCTCATAAGCGTCATTAACTTTAATAAGAGGTTTTGGTTCACCCTCTGTAAAGCTTTCTAATTCTGAGGGGTTCTCGAATGCTGCTAAGAGTTCTTCTTTCCTTTGGCTTTCTTCGGGGCTGAGACCTTGCTTGGGAGCTGCTTCAAGTCCTGTTTCGGGTTCTCCTTCGACCATCTCTTGGCCAATTCCGGCTTCTGGCTGTACAGATACTTCACCTGTTGTTTGCTTTTGAAAGGCATCTAATTTATCGTTTAATGTCTGAGATACTTCTTCGTCATTCTTGACACCAATATTTAACTTTGCAAGTCTCTCAGGAGTGGATGAATTGATTTTATCTAAAAATTGTTGCTTAGTATATCTTCTACCATTTATCATATACTCTCCTACCTCCTTAGTCTCAATACCTGAGATACTACTTAGGTCAACTTGATTCTCTGCTGGCAATAGCTCCTTGCTTTTGCCCATAGCAGAAAGCTCCTCATTGATAGCTCTTATATCTTCGCCATAAATCTCTTGTCTCTCTTTAGACGATGTAAGCTCTTTTTTGGCAGCAAGTAGCTCCATTGTCCTAGCAGTGACATTGTCATTTACCTTTTTACCGCCAACAGACATCAAGCCCTTAGCATCTCTTCTAAGGCCAACATTCTCTTGTATCTTCTGATTAACTGACTCGTCAATCTTCCCAAGGCGTTGCATATTATTGGCCCAACTTGATATGCGCTCATCAGATACATTCTCTGATGCTATATTTTTATAGTCAGTTAGACTATATGCAAGATCAATATCCGTATTTTTCTTTATAGCACTATATGTGTTAAGTACATAGTTCGGCACGTTTGTACCTATACTGCCTAATCCTTCAAGTGCTACCTCATTAAAGTCAATCTCCTTCCTTCCTGTGCCAAAGACAATCTCACTACCCTGCGCTACAAGCTCACCACCACTTTCAGCTAATGGGTCTATTATTACGTTCTCAGCTGCTGCTCTTGATAATTTTGAGCTAGTTGTAGCTAATTTACTTGCCGGCTTTATCATTTTCCCTGCAAGGCCTGCTGTTACATAATCTACAACAGCAATAGGAACACCTCTAGCTAGACCAACAGCCCTTGCTTCATCCCAAACTCTTTGGTCATTTAGCGCCTGTTCCAACGATTCAGGGTCAAGAGCTTTGTATCCATTATTTTCTACGGCCTCCATTACGGCATTTGTGTACTCAGTGGCAAAACCTGTCACTGCTTGTCCCATTTTTAGACCTGTAAAAAATCCTGCTGTTGCACCTGTCGTTACAGTAAATGGGGCAAAAGGACCGCCTAGAAGACCTGTTACTGAACCTATACCAGTAGATGGGGCTGTAATAGCTGGAACTATCTTAATTCCATAAGGCAACATCTGTGATAATGACTGACCTACAGCAATTGTTGTTGCTTCAAACGGATCGTCAAGTATCACGTCAATCCAATCCATAGCTGACGTTGCAGCAGCAAGTCTTGTCATTGTACGGCTTTGAGTGCCACTCATACCAGCAAGTGTACTTGATATATATTTTGCTGCACTCTCCTTGTCTTTAACTCCAGACCAAGACACATAACCAGGCATTGATAGCGCTAGTAATTGGTCTCCTATAAATCCATTCTTCAACCCATCACTTAAAGATGATGAGATGGCATTCCAATTGTCTGAGAGTTCACTTGTTATCTCTTTATTGGTTTTAGCATCGAAATAAGTTTGAGACTCATCGTATTTCATAGCTGCTGTCTTAGCTATTTTCTGAGCCTCACTATATTTCTGGACTAAATTATTATATGCTTGTTTGTCTTGGATATTATTTACATTTTCTTTCATCAAAGTCTCGATAGGCATATTAAACCTTTTCAAAGACTCAGCATCTATAATGTCTATATCGGTCTTAGCCTCTCTGAATAACTTTGCCGATTCCATAGAGGCTTCTCTTTGTAGATTTGCTAAATGAGCATCAAAGTCCATGACTGTTTTTTCAAGAGTGCCATCTTGTTTCATAAACGTCATGTCTTTTACTTGAGACTTCAATAAATCTCTTTCTTTTTTATATTGAGCTACGACTTCATTGATGTCTCCTCTCAATTTATTGCCACCTATAAATAGATTTGGATATTGCTCTTTTGCTAGTTCTGTAAGTGCTGATCCTTTATACCCATCAGATGTTCTGCTTTTAAGATTATACCCTTCTACGAAGTTTATTATTGACTCTAGCTCTTTATATCTGTCAAGCTTTTTTGCATCGGACATATAGTCCCTGCCTCTTTGCTTGAAAAATTTATCACCCTCTATGTCTACTTTAGATATTTCTTTCCAAGAACCAGCAGCAAAATCTTTAGCTTCTTTATCTGTTTTAAATGTAAATACTTCACCTCTTTTCTTTGCTTCTTCAAGTGCTTGCTCGAATGGCAATTCCATCCAGTCGTCTTTAGTCTTAGGATTTGGTACCTTTGGGAAAAGAGTTGGAATTACTTTATTGTCAAATGAAACAAATTTTACGGTTGATTGAGTGCCATCATCATTTGTTCTTGCAGAAGGTCTCATGTTTTTAGCACGAAGAGCTTTGTTTAGGAAGTCTTCTTCTTCTGACACCCTATTGTTTTGCTTTATAAAACTTCTAAGACGTTCTAGCTCAGCCGCCTTTTCGGTGTTTGAGTCTACTGATAGGTCTATTTCTACGGAAACTTCTCCGTTCAGTGATCTTGCGGTTAGCTTATTGCCAAAGAACCCAGTTTTTTCTACTACTATACCATATGGAGCGAACTCTTTTTTAATTGCATCTATATTAGAGTAGTCGTCAAATATACTGGTGTTTACTGTACTGAGCTTGTTTATAAAGTCAGGGGTCTCGCTTCTAAGATTAGCTTCGAGTTGTATTTCCTTTTGTATCTCTTGCTCTTTTTGTTTAAGGGCATTCGTTTCTCTTAGAACTCTTAGCTGTTCTTTTTGTATCTCCTCTTGCTTTTTTGCATATACCTCTTGTTTTAACTGTAAGTCAAAAGGGCTTTTAGGTTTTTCTATTTGAGCTACATCTTGCTGTGTTTGAGTTATTTTCTCAAGACCTTTAACAGGTAGGCCATAGGCATCAGCTAATTGTGACCCCGATGAAAACTCTTCCGATAATGATTCCGTAGGCTTTCCTTCTTTTATCGAGCGCTGTATTGGACCCTCTGTTTGCTGGTAGCCAAGTACGCCATAATCCCCAAAAGCTTCTTTTTTTTTAACAGGCTGCTGCTCTTGAGCCATTGGCTGTTGAGTGGATTTTAGCCCAGCCGAAAACTCATCTAATGACGCAAATGAATTATCTTTTTGCAAAAGATAATTGTGTATTTCTTTTACATATGTTTCATTTTTTAATCCTTCAGAAAAATCTTGCAATGATACATTGCTAAATTCATTATCTTGAGATACGATCCAATCGTAAAGGCTTTTTATATATTCTTCATTCATATTATTAAAGTATTTTATCCTCCTGGTTTTGGCGGTTTAGGTGGCTTTGGTGTAGAGTTTGAGCCGCCTTTATTTATCATATTATCTTGTAAGAAATTCTCCAATATTTGCATATTGTTATCTCTTTTATTATCATTTTTTCCTCCCCAATTTGGTTGAATTTTTACGGACGAAATAACTTTTCCATTTTCATCAAGTTTTTCAACCGTTACTTCGCTAAAATATCCAGTTGTATTTCTCGCTCTAAATTCACCATATTTTTTTAAATTATCATTTAATTTATTTGCAACATTTTCCGCAGGCATATCAAGAAAAGCTTCTCCCCACCATCCTTTAGGATTCTCATCCGTTTTTTTATTTTCGTTTACAAATAATATATAAGGATCTTCTTTTTTAACTTCAACAGCTGTCCAATATTGATCGGGCTTATCAGCTGTATCCATAGGAGTAAATTTTGAGTGCTGCGCAGTAATAGCTTCGTCAAATTTATTCTGATACCTATTCAATACTTTTCTATTCTCTGTGTCTGTATATATTGCACTTGCTACTGCATTACCGAATTGCGCTACAGTTATATCATCCGAGATTTTTATTGTTGATGTTTTGCCTTGATTATTAGATATTTCTAATCCAACAACTCCATTTCCCATATCTACAAATCTTGCACTTTCTACTCCAGTTTCATTTCTAAGTATTTCTAATGCGTTTTGTTTCACCTTATTATCTCCGCTATATAATTGACCAATCCATCTTGCTGAGCCTTGTACATCTTCAATACCTTCAAGTCTAGCACTTTGAGCTGCGGTTGGTTGTGGTATAGATTTTTCGGGCTTATCTTGTGCTTGGTCTATATATGTCTTGATGTTCAATTTCTTGTCTATCATTTGACGCATCTGATTTCTCATAAAGTTTTCAGCTTCTTTTTCCTGCTCAGGAGTAGGCATAGGCTTAATAACACCATTGCTTTGTCTTTCCGCATACATATACTTTTTAGGGTCTTTCTCAGCTAAGGTCTTATCAAATGTTGCTTCATAATTTAACTCTTCTGTAATAATAGATGACATATTATATTCTGACAATGAAGCTTTTATGTATTTTTCTTCTGCTTCCTTAAAATCAGCGACTACTTTTTTAAGTCTGTCTATTTCTACTGGATCTGTTATCCCATATTCTGCTGCTTTGACAAGGTCTAATTCTCCTGTTTTGTCCACTATTTCTGTAATAGTACCAGCTTTCATCCTATCTCCTAAAGTCCTGTATGACATTATGCTTTCTCCAAGCCTTTCCACGAATCCTGATGCATCTTTCACATAGTCATACCTGTCGTACTTTCTGTTCATGGCACCAACGAGCATATCTACTGATAGGATATTCTCTTGGCCAGGTTTTACTTTTCGAACTTTTTGTCCATCTACTATTGTCTCCTCAGTAACGCCAAATGACAGCTTACCGTTTATGTTTGAGAATGTTTGCAGGTCAGCAAAGTTGCCGTATTTCTCTAAGTCGATAGCATCTATCACCTCAATACCTTGATTCGCCCCTGCCTTCATCCTGTCTTGCTTCTCCTTGAATACTTGCTGAGCATTGGTAAGTGTACCATATATTGAGTCAATGTCGTCAGTTGTATTTTGTAAATACACGGCAAAGTCCTTAGGGCTTAGTTTGCCGGACTTCAATAAATTGTTTTGTATTTTAAGGTTCTCTGCTTGGTTATACCCAAGATTTATTGAGAACTCGTTTAATACCCTGTTCTCACCTTGTGGTATGTCATTTATTCGTTGTAGTCCTTCCTTATAGGCTGCGTCAATGGCGGCTTTTTTCTCGGTGCGTACACGGTCAATCTCATCGACAGTATTTGTTATTGTCCTGCCGACATCAGCCCAGTTTACATAACTGTCAGCTTCCCTTTCAACGTAACCAAAATATGACTTAGGTGGCATATGATTTTATTTATTTTTTTAACCAATCAGGAACAAATTGAGTTTCAGTAGAAGGAACTATAAAAGTATTCTTCGACCCCTTCTCTTTCTTATAATTTACACCTTCTATTATTGACTTTAGTTCTTTGTATTCAGGATGGTCTAGCTCGTAACCTTGCCAAACAGTCAATCCCTCATTTGGATTTTCTCTTGCGTATTTTTGCCAATATTCTCTTGGGTCTGAACCCTTTTTTACTACATTGCCCTTTTCGTCAACTACTTGACCAGTTACACTGAGATCAACCATTGGGGCTTTTTGGTCTAATTGTTTTAATATAATCCCTGATTCTTTGTCATATATTAAAGTTTTGTCATTCCCGAAAGGTTTATATGTTATAAATCTATCAGACTTTGGAGGTTCTTGATTTGCATAATAAATGTCTCCTTCTGTTTTTCTATCTGGATCGTCTCCTTCTCCATAAAGCGACCAAACTGATTCACCATATTTTTCAAGTCTATTTTTTCTATAATCTAATGTTTCTATTAACCCTCCTTCATCGGTTCTGCCACTTCCCATAGCATAATTATCTCCTTTATAGTATTTAAAATTAGTAAGTGCAGTTTGTTCTTTTGAACAGCCTACAAAAGGAGGAGTGTCACATTTTCCTTTTCCTTCTTTTGTTGAGCCTACTGACTCTGAGATTTTATTTGTTAACTCTTCATACTTACCTGAGCCTTTATTTACTACTGTTCTGTTGTCTCCCTCCTTAATAATATACTGGTCATACTCTTCAGAGTAGTACACGTCAGGACCTTTTTCTCCATAAGGCTTATATTTCTTTCTTGGCTCAGGAACAGCAAAGCTAGGAACCTCTACTGTTGTCGGGCCTTTCTCGCTCTCCACTTTTATTGTCTCTATCTTTACTGGCTCTGGCTTGAGCTTACCTTTTACTTTCATCTTAGGCTCCTCAGCCTTCACCTCTTTTACTTCTACCTTTGCTACCTCTGTAGGCTTCACTTCCGCTTTCGTCTCTGACTTGATCACCATCTTGTCACTTGGTGTCTCGATAGCTTTCACCTCAGTCTTCTCAGTGACAGGAAGGAGCTGGCTCTCAATGTCACTTTTGACAACCTCTTTCTTCTCGGCAGTCATTGGCTCCTCCTTAGTAGGTGTAGCCTCTACGCTTTTCACCGTAACTGCTGGCTTCGTTTCAGCAACAGGTATAGTAGTCGCAACCTCAGTCTTTGCAGGAGCAGTCTTTGCAGGCTCTATTGTAGTTTGCTCAGTCTTAGCAGGCTCAGTAGTTGCTACAGGAGTGGTTCTACCTATAAGTGTACCAAAAGAATTTTGGTCTTTTTGATATCCTCTTTGTTTTGCAATATCGTAGATATAATTAAAGGCATCATCGTTGGCATAAATATAATTTAGCCATTCTTCTTTACTTCCTTGGTATCCTCTACCTTTTACCCAATCAAATATAAGATTAACTGCTTCTTCGTTCATTTTTGTTAAAATCTATCAAGCATAGGGAATGTTTCATTTGATGGAGAATATCCTCCAAGCATATCAAATCCTGATTGCTGTTGCTGTAAATATGGATTAAATCCTGTATTATAAGGAGCAAATGGATTTACACTGCTAGTCCCAATTGTCCCTCTCATATACATCTCAGCCTCTTGTCTTTGCTGTGGAGTTTGCGTTTGGGTAACAGGTGTGGATCCAAACAAGTCATACTGATTGATAAACTTTTTGCCCTTACCTGTCATATATGATTCAAAGTCAGCTTGCTTCATTCCTCCTACATCTAGTCCAAACTTTTTCTGTATAGCCTGTTGATAGGTCATTGGCTTACCATCAATCATATACTCAGCACCCAACTGCCCAGCAGCAGCTCTCTTACTATACTCAGCCTGCTGTTTCCCAAATTGCTTGCTAGCTGCATTCTGCATATACAATGGCACCATCTCAGCAGCATATCCTGCCATTCCTGAGATGCCTTGGAATGCCTGACCCAATGCAGCTGTTCTTGCCTCCTGAGCGTCAGCAGCAGCCTGCTGGGCACCCATAGCCTCACCCATATCCAACTGCACTCCTACGTCTCTAAGCCTTGACTCCTCAGTAGCTGACAGCTTCTCAAGGGCCATCAACTCCTGACCCATTTGAGTCCTAATGTCTGCCTGTGCTTGGTTCTGCATAGCCTGTAGTCGGCCTGCTGTTGCCGCAGCGCCTCTGTCAGCCTCTCTTGCTCCCTCTAGTGCCTGAGCGCCTGAGGAGAGCATCGCCTCTCTCTGTAGCTCATACGGCTCCTTTTTAATTGCAAGTTGGTCGTAGTAGTTTACCTCTAGCTTTTTACGAGCCTCGCTCATAGCTTGGTCTGCCTTAGCCTGAGCCTCTTTCATCAATTGGTTCTGCTTAGCTGCCTGAGCAAATGACATACCGGTAGTAACTGCCGCTGTGCCTAGACCTATAACTGCTCCTGTAATTGCTGCCATATTTATAGTATTTTTATCATCTCACCAACATACTCATCGCCTTTTACATAGCCAATCTCCTTGTATGTGTCAATAAGACTTTTGTTTTTAATCAGTGCGTAACAATACTCGTTTCCCAAGTTCTTACTTATCTCTGTCAAAGTTGATACCAATAGCATTATCGCTTCCTTGCGCATTGGCTTTTTGGTGTACTTCCTACTTGAGATTATCCAATCTACCCATGACACTTTTGAGTTTGTCATATACATAAACCCTGCGCAGATAGGCGTATCGCCATCATAAACTATAACACCACCGGTCCCATCATCAGGCAAGAATGCCCTTGTTGGTGGGGTCCATTCCCACTCTTTCCACCACTCTACCAATATGGCATCGTAGTCCTCCATTGTCAATGGTCTTATAGTTAGCTCTTCCATAAACACAAAATTATGGAAAAGATTTCATAACTTCAGACTCTACAGCAAATAATTCTATTTTTGATGTAGAAGAATTTGTAATCTCAAATACACAATAGTGACCAAGCACACCATGCGACTCAGCCACTGAGTTCTTGGTGTAGAAGAAGTAGGCATCTTGTACTGGTATCGGAGTAGTGCCAGGTATCGTAATGTCGATGACAATCTGATTGATACCAAGCTTATAATTCCTATTTATCTGTAGTATTTGCCCTGCAAAGTACTGAGTTGTTGATGGCGGTAATGTGAAGTATAGCATATCGCCAATGCTCATAATATTGCCAAGGTCAACTAGCGGTGATATTGAGAAGTCAATCGTGTCCCCTGCTACGTTCACCTGATAGCTCTTACCGATACCATTTGTACTGCGAATAGCCAACTCACCGCTTGCATCATTACGGACAAATGCGAAATATGACTGCTCTTTCTTCTCAAACCAAGTATCAAGGATATACCCTGAGTCTTGGATGTCAGTATATAGTATCGCGCTCCACGTTGCATCGCCCTCAAGATTAAGCGTCTTAAACAACTTATTCTCAAGAGGAACTGTATTGAATACACTCGTCATTCTTGTTGGCGTAAATGCTGCGGTAGCGTCACTGAGAATGGTCCACCAAGGCTCATAGAATGTGTTTTTCTTCTTGTTGACATTATGCCTGTACAGATTACCTCCCTTGAACGTGTAGAAGTATTGGTTCATTCCTATCATCCAATCAGGGTTGTACGAGTAGAATGACACCCATCCCGATACAGCATTACTGAAAGATAGTGTATAGAAGTCCTCAATAAGGACAGGTATTATTGGGCCTGGATCTAAGGGGTCAACTGGAGTTATAGGGTCTTTTCCCATTATTTATTTTTTATGATGCGCAATATGAATGGAATGCAATGATTACTCCGTCTTGTACTTGGAACGTGTCGTATGGCGCCGGAACTGGCAATGCCCTATAGTATCCATCTGGCAGTACTGTCGCTCCGCTACTATCTAAGAACACCCAATCGTATAGCCCTAGTGTGATGCCATCACCATTAACAGGTGCCACATAGTAGGTGTAGTTGTATGGGAAATTACAGAAGAACTCGGGCGATACTGTTGGTACGCCATAAGTGCCTAAGAATGATGGAAGCTCCAATGGGCATGAGATACCTACAACAGCCTCAGAGTCAGGACATATCCCTACGATTGTCACGTTGATATATCGTTCGGTAGCATTTGTTTTTGGTATCACCATTACGCATAGGTCAGGATTGCCTGCGGTTAGCTGCATCTCACCAGCCGATACCGTAACGCTAGTTGTCCCAACAGGGATGTATGTAGTTCCATCCCAATCATATAGGTCAAGGCTCACAGGAGTGCCAACGACAATGCAGTCATTTGGCGATGCTCCTATGTAGGTATATGACGTGCTTGGTGTTCCAGCGAGATAGCCATAGCCTTGAGAGCTTAATTGGTTATATGTAACAGAGTCATAAACAGCCTTTATACCATTGACTGTACTATTTACAGCTATGGTGATTATAACAGCCCCCACTGACGTTGGTGTGTTACCTGCATCAAATGTGATGGTATAAACGCCTTGTAGGGATGGTGCCTCTACTGTGCCCTTGCACTCAGTGCCGCAAGTAGGACAGGCCTCAGCAGGAAATAATATACCCCCAACTTGTTGTCTTGCTGTGGTGCCATCAAAGTAGTACCCATCAGGAGCTACTGTAGTAAGTCCTGGGTCCAAGAACACTGTTGTCGCTGACGCTAGTGTTGGGCAATTTAGATAAAATGTTTGTTGTGTTGGCATATTTTATTTTTAAGTTCCACAAAAACAACTCTCCATATAAATAATTGGACTGCCTTGTAAAATGATATAATTGTCTTTGTCATTTGGTATGCATAGGCTTACTGATGCACCAGGAGCTAGAGTCTCTGTGTGTGTCTCAGGCGATCCGCATAAGCCAAGAGGAAACTCTATAATTGCATCCTCAGTTGCTGTTGACGGATTTTGAAACAAATATGAGTTACATAGTTCTGTACATGGTAAGCATTCGCAGCACACAGCCTCTAACGACTCAGGGTCATAACAAAGCTCTACGCCAATTGATGACCTTAAATCCCATATAACGTACAAGTACTGACCGTCTAATGTTGGTGGCACAGTAAAGGTAGCATTATAGATACCAGTTGATGGATTAAGTATAGGCGTAGCTATATTTGATATTGCCAGCATTGCCTGCATATCAATATCATTATTGCCATATAGCACTGTTGTCCTTGCGTATCTGAACTTATTCTGTCCTGGGTCAAAGTTATATGACACATATGGCGGTGTCTCATTTATCTGTAACGTCATTAACGCTCCCTCTGGTGGTAGGCTACCCTGACCCTCAAATCCATTCGTTGCAAGATAGTATGACACCAATGGGTTATTCGTCCCTGACGCAAAGATAAAGAAATTAGATTGCGTGGGCGAAGTATATGTCCCATTGACATAATTAAATTGTTTTAGTGTCGTCAGGCCTGCATCGCAGTCATCTGTGAGTACAACCTCTACAAGTGTCATTGGTATAGGCACTGGGCATCCAATAGTTACGCTAATCACAACATTGCCTGTGGCTGTAATAGTAACCGTTCCTGTAGATGGTAATTGGGTATTCTTAAAGAAGTCAAAGTACCCTGATGAGGTTTGTAGCCCTGACGTATAAGTAGTACCATCGTACTCTACGTCAATAACAAAGTCAGCGTCCACATCAATACTTTGAACTAACCAATCCACATTTACAGGCCCAACTTTAGTTGCAAAGTCTACACAGAAATTCACCTCAGATGCTATCTTACCCTGAGCAAATGTAAAGGTTCTAGTGACACCACACTTAATACACTCCTCCTCCATCGGTATCTCTCTGTCGTTCAGCGTCAGCACATACTCGTTCATATATGGGTCAAACGCTCCGAGCTTTTGGTTATTGAACCTTGCAATGAACTCATCTCTAAACCATGTCCTCATGTTCATATCAGAGATAACTGCAAGCTGCTCATTAGAGTATGAGTTGCCTTTAAGCTGTATTACTGCCCCTCTTTTGGCATCAGTAAAGAACTTGTCATAGCCCCATTTAGAGTAGCTCTCAGGATTGAAACTTATGCCGTAGTTCTCGACTCTCGCTATCTGTGTACCCAATACCTCAGGGACTGAGGTTATGGCACCACCGGCAGCAGCATCAGATAATAGGTTCTTTCCTGCAAGGACGTATGACACCTTGTCCTCTTGCAGGACTAACACGTCAGTCTCTCTGCCATCAAGGATGTATACTGCTCCAAATGACAGCTCAAGGTTCTTGTAGTTAAGCAATGCTCCGTTGAACTCATTAAGCTTATTGACATTGGTCTCAGGGTTATATACACCACTATAAGTGATGTCAGCAAAACGTCTTGACTCTTTATAGTCTTGAGCAGCTACTGTTGTTACCCTGTTGCCAAGATTAAAATCTCTGCCGATGATTGAGTCTCTTATCTTGTAGCTCTCGGCACCATTACCAAATGCAAAGCAGTTAAAGAACCCTGTTTGGATTATTGCAGGGACACCTAAGCTTATATCTTGAGATTGGTCTCCAGGGGCACCATTTGACAAGTGATTGCCATTTGCATCAATCGGAAATGATAATTCATTTTCGAAAAATACATCAGGTAGCGTGTCAATTGGTTGAGTTTCAAATATAATTGACTCCGCTGTTCTAAAGACAATAATATTTGCAATTACTCTTGATTTTCTTTTTTGAGTTGAGCCACAAGCCCAAGTCCCTGACATATATAATTCTAAAGCCCCAGTTATTGGATGCAGATAAAATCGCCAATAATTATCACATAACTGACCTGATGTGATTGTCCCATTAGTAGGTATAAAAACATTATTTACAGGGCAAGCACCTCCTCCAACTTCTTGATCCCCATCATTTAAAGTACTTGCAATATTGTCATTTATAAACCAATCCTGCATATTTGCATAATTAGAGGAAGACACATAAGTCTTTTTTAATGTATATATCCTCTTTTCGCAAGCATTACCCCCAAAGCCTGTTCTCTCGAATCTTATATCAAATACAATAACAGTTCCTGCATCAACTGAATAGGGTATATAAAATCCTGGGTTTGATGGGTCTTCTAAGCTCATTGGGTATGCCAATATAGGTGACGTTCCAGAAGTAGAACTAACCGCAGTAAGTGTACCGAATTCTATTGTAGAGTATGACAATGGATTCACAGAGAAGCCATTAGCCTTTATTTTCATATAGACACCAGCAGGGGGTGTTGGTGTAATCAAAGGGTCAAACCCAGATTGCTTTGCCTCCTTCTCTAATACGGTTGCAAAAACACAAGTTTGCATCGGACCTTCACTATCTGCCTTTACAGTTAACCTATCTCCCTCCTCTACTTTTCTTGGGTTTTCTCCTTGAAGTAAGAAGTATGTCTCTTGAGTAGAGCTATTGGTAAAAAATATACTTGAGTAAATAGTCTCGTATCCTGCTTGATTTGCCTTACATACAAACTTATATCTTTTAGCCCAATAAGGAGCAACTTGTGTCGTTGGGATTGTTACTGTGATTGAGTTTACAAGAGATGAGTAACTACATGGAATATGAACAGTATTTAATGAACTTACATTTGTTAAAGTTGATCTGCCAAACTCATCCATATAAACAATCCCAATCTCATAATCTCTATTACTATGCAAGCTTTTTTGGCTTGATAAATCCTGCAATTGAACGCTAGCATTTTTAATATTGCCAAATAAACCTACTATATCATACGGAGGTGTTTGAGTGTAGTCATAATATAGGATAGCCAAAAACTGTAAAGAAATAATATTGCTACTAGGAGAGGCTGTTATTGCTATCGGCTGTCCATTTGCTGTGATTCCACTCTCGTATTTAATGCCATTATATGCAAACAGTGACAAGAACTGAGGCCAAGCACAATTATATATATCAGTAAATGTTAATCCATCACAAGAATCGTCACCTCCAGGAATTGGATTATATATAGGCTTTATATTTGCTGCTGTCCCTATTGCTTGCTGAAACTCTATACTTGTTGCTAATTGATAAGGTGAGCTATAATTTACCGGAAGAGTAAAAGTAAAACTGCAACTTACGTCATAACCTAAAGTAGAAAAAGTGTTAAAGGTTATGTCAAAAGCTAATATCCTACCTTGTAATAGTGGTATCCCTGTAAGGTCTATGTCTAGTTGAGTATTGGGTCTAGTACAAGGGGGAGAACAAGGATTAAAAGCAGTGTTTGAAAGAGGTAAAGAGCTATCGCTAGTACTAGATGGTATATCATTGGTTCCAATAAACTGAGATACTAACTCAGTAGTGTAATCAAATCTTACATCCTGACCATTGCTATCAACTATGTCGTATCCATCAACGTAATTTCCATACATCAACCTATTGCCCATAATTGTTTGAGCCTTAGCAAGTCTTGGGACATTATCATAAAGCCTCAACAACTCAGACTCTGGAAGAATAGTAAATATTTTGTTATTTACGAATAGATATGTTTGAATGGTATTATCTGTCCATCCAGCATTCTGCTTGTCAAATCGTTCGATTACTTTTATTATATTTCCTGTTGCATCCTTATATAATAAATCAATACCAACCACTAATGGGCCACCTGTATTAAAGCTTACATTAACAGCATTGTACTTATTCTCCATTCCCTGATTAAGGAAACTATTTGTACTAAACTGAAAAGAACTTGGCTCAAATGCAATCTCAGACCATTGTGACGTAGCTGTATATTCTCCATCGACATATTTATACCTATAAGCAAAGCATAAAAACCTATCCTCTAGATAATTCTCTTGACCATCTACCTCAATAAGTTCTATCGTTGGGGCTTCGGTAGGTGGCTTCTTAATAACAAGGATCGTCTCTGCAAGCAGGTCAGGCTGACCGTTATAGTCAACGCCTAAAGCGTCAGGATTAGCGTAGCCCCTATTGATATTGATAAATCTAGGCTGATTATAGTCATCAGTCCAAAATAATAAATCCTCAACAATGTCAACCCCTGTAATCAAATAGTCAGGATTGAAATTCAATGTAGTATTTACTACACCTCCATCATTCACGCTAACAATATGGTATGTCAATACCTGAGATACCATATTAAAAGAAACAACAAGGTCAAGCTTTCCAGTTGGAGAAGTTTTAGAATTTGGGTCATGAACAAACCAATACAAAGTCTCTCTTGCGCTGTCATTTATAGCCCCTATACATCTTGCATCAGTACTCAATGGCGTACCGTCAATATAGGTCAATGCAGTCAATGGCAAGTTACCATTCGTATTCTCAATGACTCCTGCCTCCGACTTCTCTGTCGATCCCATCCTAACATTCATAGCGTCAATGTACTCCCCATCAGGGACTACTCGCTCATCGAATGTCTTATTCATTCTACCGGCAATAAAGTTCCTTGTAAAATTCGCCATTGTTATTTGATTATCTTATCCATTCCTCTCATATTCATTAAGAGCCTTCCTGGATGAATGTTGCTAATTCTTATTTTTGCATTTCTTAAAAGCGCCTGCTTCTCCTTTCTAGCTCTAGCCACAATGTACTCCTGTACCCCAAGCTTTGCATTTAGTATCTCATATCTGATATAGGCATACACATACTGCTCAAATAATTTGTTTACTGAGATAGCTGAGTTGTCACCATTCTCCATACCATCAGACACATACTCAAGAATAACTGTTGCAGATAGATTATGAGGGTGATTTGGGTCGTTATTATTATTGTAGTGGTTATAACCCAAGATTGCGCTGTCAAAGTTTATCACCCCAGCTTTCTTGTCAATATTAAACGTAGGGTTACGATTAGCTGTCTCTGTATTGAGACCAAATCTAGCACCTATACTATGCTCGAAATACCAATTACCGTCACAGCAATATCCCTCATGTCCGTGAAACTGATGGCCATGATTAAGGTAGATACTCTTCTTGGTTCCTTTGATTCGATCGTAGTCAATGTTGGAGTACTGCGGCTCCAAGATGTTACCATTTTGATCAAACAAAATATTGCAGTTGTGGTCCTGCAAATATGCTTTTGATGATAGTGTTTGTATATTCTCAGAAAGAGGCAACAAAGTTCCGTTCGCATAAAGCGAGATGCGCACCCAGTTGACAAAGTCATGCGGCAGCACATAGCGTAGTTGATCGCAGACGCTAAGCTCAAGGACTTTAATCTCCTTGAACGCATCGTAGTTCAACTCCTGGATGGCTCTCTTTGCGTGGAACAATATCTTATAACGCTCCTCATTATTAACCAATGAGTGATTGCCGGTGTACATCAACTGAAAATTATTGACGATGTCAAATAGGCTAACATACTGATACGACCCCCAATTGGCATCCGTTGGATTATTGCCATTGTTGGTATAGTACTGAAAATTTGATATATATGCCATCTGTTATGAATTTGCTGATTGTTGTTGCTCTTGAGACATAGCAAATTGAGCCACCTCAGTCTCTCTAATGCTAATGCCGCAGTACTGTAATATTTTCATTGCAAGCTTGTACTCATCCTCAAGTGGTAGCTCAAAGTCTTGGTAGTCAGGCTGCGTTTGATCAAAAACAGGCTCACCACTAGCGAGTGAGATATATGTCCACTTTGGTGGCGTAGGGTATCTAAAGTAGACCGCTTGTACAGCACCGTAGCCTGACACGCTAACTGGATACACAGTGAGAATATTACTATTTGCCAGTGTATAAGCAGGGTACTGAGTAGATGGAGCGGTGAGCAATGACTGGTTTAACATAAGTATTTTACCCATTGTCACCTTCTCAGCCTCGCTGATTGCTGATGCCTTGTATACCTTATAATCTTGACCTATAGCTGTAAAGATATTATCTGTTATATCAAGGGCTGTAGCCGATACACCTGTTACAAATGCGCCCTCATAGAGCGTAGTATTGACAACTACGTCACCAACAGATACGCCTGCCGTTACAAAGTTCGCAGTAGCATCAATCAATTGGAACGCAGGAAGTGTACCTGTGTTTGTTCCTGATGCCAACACAGTAGTGTAGCAGTTGACTCTATTTATCAAGTAGTAATCTGACCCTGTTGTTGTTAGCGATGGAGCAAAGAAATTATTACCTATGTAACCTGATGCCGCAGGGCTTGGTACAAGGAACTCAGTAGCAATAAACGTCTCTAGCAGCTCTGCTATAGGTTGCTCTAAGTCTGCATAGTCAGTGCCTGCCATGCGCCCATTCTCCATATTTATAACCTTGTTGTATGCGGCAAAGTAATCCTCAAATATCTCCATCTGAGCTTGCAATGCATACAGGTTGAAGTCAGCCGGTGAGATGTACCCATAGTTGTTCTTGTTCAGAACAGACTGCACTGTATTTCTTACTGAGTTGATCATTCTCTATTTTTTTACAAATGTAAAAAAAAGAGGGCATATATTTACACCCTCTCTTACTATAACTCTAAAATATTTTCACTTGACTACGATAAGTATGTCTCTAACATCTTTAGCGCATCAAGACCTTCGTCACTTTGTAAGAACTGTCCAGCAAAATCATATGGGTCAGCACCGAATGGTATTGAACACATTTTCTTTTTGTTGGATGGTGTACTAAACCAAATCTCTCTGTCATTATTACGGAGAGCTAATAGTCTCTTTTCAAAGAATAGCATAATCTTGCCTTGGTAGTTTAACTCAGGGTCATTTATGGTTTGCATAAAATCTCTAGGATTAGTCTTGGCAAAAATAAGCATATCTCTTTTTAGTTCTGCTGTTGAGATAACCGATGGGTCTTTACCGAATAGTACCCTTGTCATAATCTCAAGCTTCTCTATGCTTAAATTTCTAGCGGCAATCAATGCATCTACCTCAATATTTAAGTCTTCAACTTCTTCAAATGCCTCTTTTTCTTTATCTACCTCTTCGAATATTCTGTTATTCATTGGATGGTAATGCATAAATGCCTGAAGAACAGGATTTGATTTAGGAACAGCTAACATCCCATCTTGAAAAATAATAGGCTCTAAAATTGCGTTCCCATCTTGCTCATCCTCAAATGGTGACTTTTGGTTTGATGCATATCTTAGCGCTCTGTTTACATTGTTCTTCTCATCATACCACATCAAAGGGAACCTTGGATGATTTCTTGATGCTAACGTGTATGACAATGGGGATGAATCGCCTTTTAATCTATATACCTTATCAGTAGGTACCATTTTCTTTAACTCAGACATATATTTAATTTGATTTAATTTAAAAAAAAGGAGAGTGCCATAAGACACTCCCCATTATTCACCTTATTAACCATATCTAAACAAAACGAAGTTGTTAGCACCAAGGGTACAAACACAACGCTCAGAAAGGAAGTTTACTTCCATTGCATCCAAGTCGCTAGTAGCAGCACCACCAGCAGACCCTGTAATCCAAGTCTTATATCTACGATCCTCAGACTCAGTTGCACGATAGCGAACGTGAAGGAATGGACGCTTAGCGTTTTTGCCCATAATCTGGTCGTAAACAGAAGTTGAACCGGCAGGAACCAAAAGCCCTGTAACTGTACCAAAGGCAGCAGCATTTGTAGAAAGACCGCCACGCATAGTTGGATCGTTCAAGTACTTCCAATCTGATTTGTAGAAGTCATAACCACGTCTGAAACCTGAGAAGCCAAGATTTAAAGCCATAGTTACGTCATTGTCAAATAGACCGTAAGAAGCACCATAAGAAGGAGCGCCAACTACAGTACTTGCACCGTTAAGACCTGCAAGCATACCGTCAATGTCAAAGCTCAATTGACGATTTACAAACAATACATTCTCCTCAATAGCTCCTTGTCTGTCAAGACGTTGTACGATTGAATCCCAATCAGCAAGAGATGTTGGCGTACCACCACCCCATACGTTACCGCGTTGGTTTACAACATAAAAGATACCCTCAGACCCTGAGTTTGCTCCTAAAACACCAGCAGCCCCAGATCCTGCAAATGCAGGTACAGCTTCAATCATAGATGTTTCAAGGTAGTCCTCAAAGCGAAGGCGAGTTTCGTGTTCTGACTTCAAGTACCAAAGGTAACCAGTAGCACCGTTCTCAGTTGTTACTTCAACCCATCCAATCTGAGCCATATCAGAACCATTTACAGCGTAACGGTCTTTTAGGATGATTGGCTTGTTAGAGAAAATTACATCTTCAGCATCAAGAGAACCTACCATGCCTGTTGTTCCTTTTCTGAACTCAGAACCATAAATGAATACAGTACAAACATCAGTAGCTGCAATTGTAACAGTTGATGGATCGTTATAGTAAGCTACAGCGAAAGTACCAGCTACAGTTGGGCTACCTGTTTGAGTAACAGCTGTAACGATAGCTTTGTAGGATTTACCAACATTAGTAGGCGTGGCACTTGTATCTATCTGAATAAATACAGTCTGTCCAACTCTAATAGCTACAGAAGCAGGATCACCTGCTACAGCAGCTACTGAAAAAGTAGATGTAGTTGTACTTACTGCTGTAGCTGTACAGTTAGTATACTTGATGTGCAAACGACCCTGCTCAGCCCATTTTACTTGGTCAGAGTTTGAAGGCATCTCAGCACCTACAAGGCGCAAGAATGATGCAATTGTTCTGTTACCATAACGCTCAAATTCCTTCTCATAAGTATCAGGAAGATACTGATTCAAGAACTCAAAGTCGGTAATGTAATTTTGTTGTAAAGCCAATTGCTCCGCTGCTGGTTGTAAGCGAAACGTAGGATTTGGTAATATTGAACCTGGCATTTTTTAAATTTTTAATTTGTCTACAATTTTTTTATGCTGCGGATTTTTAAGCTTTTTCCATGGTCAGGATTAACCGCTTTAACCTGAAACCCATCATTCCCCTTCGTTGTCTCATTTGCCCTACGCTCAGACATATTTACATTTTTAGTCTTACGCATAAAGTCATCTACTGCATCAGTCATACCTTGCTCATAGAAGAACTTGGCAAACCTCTCAGGGTTCATTGCAACAGCCAAAGCCTTATGGTATCCACCTGCATCCTTAATCAAACCACTCTCATCGATAAACTTACCGATAAAGCTTGATGGATTTGAGTGTAACTTTTTAAGCTCATTAGCATCCCCAGGATTAAAATTAAGCTTTTTGTTATTGACGCTAAATTCAAAACCTTTGAAATTACCATCAAATACCTCATTGGTTTTTTGTTCAAACCATTGACGCTTACGATTATTTTCCTCCTCGATCGTCTTAGCCTGTTGCATATATTGACGATAAGCATTGAACTCCTCTTTTTCTTCCTGAGACATACCTGCCGTACTTGACTCAAGGGGCATTTTATACATCTCCTTCTGAGAGTTGAAAAACTTCTTTGCCTCATTAACAGCTTTCTTTCTTGATATCTTTGTCTTCTTAATATAAGACTCGTCATCAAGGTCCTCGTCATACCTGTACTCATCCAACATCATCTCAACGTCATCTTCGTCAAGACCCTCTTGTGTAGATAACAAGTACTCCTTGAGCAGCTGTTCTTCCGGAACAGAATCGAAATCTTTCTTCAACTTGAGAAAGTCTTCAAATCCTCTTCCTGTGTCTTTTCTATATTTCATATAAGCAGCGACATCCTCTGGCATCTCCTCTGAGCTGTTACGCTCAGCCATCAATTCATCGAATGAGCTAATCTGCTTATTGTATCTTTTACCTATATATGAAAGAACGTCTTCTTCTCTTAACTCAACCTCCTGCTGTGGCATAGAGAAGTTTTCCTGCGGCACTTCTTGCGATAATGACTGCTCGTGCTTCTCAAGAAGTTCCTTTTCGACCTCTTGTACACTCTTGGGTTCTGTTGAGTCTAATACTCTTACTGCTTTAAATTCCATTTGATTTTATTTTAATTATTTGCAAATTTATAAAAAAATTTATTATGTAGTATTATCTTGGATTAAATTCTGCTAAATCAAAGCCATCTAAGCTATCTTCATTGCTTTCGAAGTCAAGTGGAGGTAGGTTATTCTTTCTCTGATTGATCAGTTTTGACTGCTGAGTGTTCTGAATACCTATACGCTTATTCTTCTCCTCCTCTCTTTTAGTTTCTCTACTTGTCAGTAAACTTGACTGCATCTCGTGCATCTTCATATTGTATTGGAACTCCTCTGCCATCAGCTTAGACTTAATCCCTGCTTCAAACTCCATCTTCTTCATTTGTCCCTCTATCTCTGCCTGGATAACCATTGTCTTTGACTGGGCTTCAAGTTGTATCTTTTGTACTGCCATCTCGGCTGCCATCTGCTGAGATTGCAACTGCTGCTGTGATTGCATCGCCTGCTTTTGCATCATCATTTGCTCCATTCTCTCAGCATTCTTAACTCGCTTGAGCTTCAGTAGCTGATTGGCTAGCTTGAGATTTTTAAGCTCTCTGATGTCAATCGCATCCTCAAGGTTGATGTCCCCTTTCGATAATGCCACCTGTATATTGGCCTCAAGTTGTGCTTTCTGCTCTTCGTCAGGAGTGACCTCAATGAATATACCAAAATCATATAGGTACAAGTCCTTGATGTCATTTAGGATAGAGGTGTTATACCTACCAATCCTCATAGCAAAGTCCTCTTTAAAGTCTGAGTACTCTAAGATGTCAGACACCCTGTAGGTGATTGCTTCAGCTAGTCTTCTGTAGATAAACAAACCACTCTCAAGGATATGTCTTGTTGCTGTGTTTGAGTTGAGCGCTGCCATCTTCTGTAGACCAACCAAAGAGTTCGGGTCAGGTGTTGACCCATCTCTCGCCTCATTAAGACCTGTTACGGTCCTAATCATGTCCATATAATGCTGGTAGTTGGCGATGAGCATTTGTGTCTTCGCTGCTCCTGAGTTTGACGTTAGCTGAGTGATTGGCACCCTAGCATTATTGAAGTCACCATCCTGAGTGAAGCTTCTACCGATAACACTACCTGTTTGGAAGTAGAGCCTTAGTGCATCCTCAGGGTTATATGCGGCACCTGTACCTAGGTCAACTTCATTGAGACCGTCAGCGTCAATAAACACACCATCAGGCACAACTCTGTTAATGACTTGCTGTAGCTTTAGGTGGGTGATTTGAATCAAGTCAGCGAATGGTATCATCCTTCTAACTAATGACTCAATAACGCCCTTATACATCCTTGGAGCGCAAGCCACATACATTGGCATTGCGTGTTGTGTTGATGACTTTGGTCTGACCATATTCTCGGCCATCTCCCATTTAATCAAGTAGTTAGTACCCATTACCATAACACCTTCATACCATACGTCAATGGTCTTCTCTACCTTCTCGAAATTACCCTCCTCCATCATCTCTGCCGGAGGATTGAACGTATCGTCCTTTGGTATCATCTTGACAGAACCGGTATCGGTTGTCTTTCTCTTATAGACTACCTTTTTGGTTGTCTTATAGTTAAAATATAGCAGAGTGCAAGTGTCCCTACTAAACAAGCTATTCTCATAGAATCTTGCAACATTGTAGTAATCGTACCAAGATTGACTGTATTGTGAGATTTTTTGTAGGTCATCTTTTGTTAGTTTTGGATTGATTTTATACAGCTCTGTAAGAGGCACAGTTTTAATCTCGCCCCAATAGAAGCAGTCCTCAAAGAATGGGTCCTCAGTATAACTATAGACCACATTAGCCGGATCAACATATGAAACCCTTACGCCTTCACCTAGCAAGAACTCGTGCTTTGCTACTGCTATACCAAGTACAGTCATGTCATAGTCTAAGCGCTTTCTTGTGTCGTAGTAGTGGTTCTCGTCAAATATTGTGTTTATTGCTACCTCCTCTGCTATCTCAATTGCAGGCTTG
>Ga0209990_10000660_pt1 | contig 33341 bp, 27 predicted proteins | sample NOAtaG_6_FD_187304 | JGI IMG/M metagenome (GOLD analysis project Ga0209990, IMG submission 187304) | Freshwater lake microbial communities from Lake Erie, under a cyanobacterial bloom - NOAA_Erie_Diel5S_2200h metaG (SPAdes) (version 2) | ecosystem: Environmental > Aquatic > Freshwater > Lake ...
CCCAGCGTTTTTCTTGATTGACTGCATCCACAAACATCTGTGTGCATTCATCGCGTGTTTCTTCGCGGATCTTGGCAAAATCTGCATCATCTGAGGGCAACAGTTTCAGCAGAGTTTGCGTGGAGCCCAAGTGCAGATTTTCGTCCCTGCAGATCAGTTTGATGATCTTGGCATTGCCTTCCATCTTTTTAAGTTCAGCAAAAGCCCAACTACAGGCAAAACTCACGTAAAATCTAATGCCTTCCAGCACATTGACATTGTTAAGGCACAACCACAGCAGGCGCTTCAGTTGATAAACGTCAACGTCTAGGGTTTCTCCGTCAATGGTGTGGCGACCTTCGCCCAGTAATTGATAGGCCTGCACACCACGGATCAAGCGATCATAGTATTTGCTGATGTCGTTGCCGCACTCGATGATCTCATTGATGTCCAACATATCATCAAACACTTGGCTGGGGTTGGGATACACGTTACGTATGATATGTGTATAACTTTTGCTGTGAATGATTTCTGAAAAACTCCAGGTTTCGATCCAGGTTTCTAGTTCAGGTAAAGTGCAGATCGGTAGGAAAGCCAGATTTGGACTGCGGCCTTGCACTGAGTCCAACAGTATCTGGCGCTTGAGATTACTGGTGAAAATGTGTTGTTCATGTTCTGTGAGATCCTTGAAATCTTTGGCGTCACGTGTGACATCCACTTCTTGCGGCTGCCAAAAAAAACTCAACTGTTGCTGTGTGAGTTTTTCAAACTGGCGATACTTCATGGTATCATAGCGTTGCATACCCAAGGACCCTTCGGGATCCAAAAAGGCTGATCCAGTGTCATGATTCTGACGCCGGAAATTTAATACTGTGGGGTTAGATTTTGCAGGCTTCACAATCGTCATCTTCCTGTAGGGTTGCTGGTGCTTCAACGATCTGCGACTTGGCGTGTAGTTTATCTACATCCACTTCGCCGGCGCCGTCAAAGGTGTTGAAATAATACAGTGTCTTGCCGCCATACTTGTAGTGCATGACCAAGTGGCGCATCATTTCGCTCATGGGAATCTTGTCTTCTTCATAGAACTGCGGATTGTAACTGGTATTGACTGATATGGCCTGGTCGATGTACTTCTGCAGTATGGCCATGATCTTGAGATATCCTTCGGGACTCTTTTGATCCCAAAGCAGTTCGTATTTGTTTTTTAGGCGACGATACTCGGGAACCACTTGCTTGAGCACACCATCTTTGCTTTGCTTGATAGATACAAAACTGCGTGGAGGTTCTACACCGTTGGTGGCATTGGCGATCTGCGCCGATGTCTCCGAAGGCATCAAGGCCATGAGTGTGGAATTACGGATACCGCCTGTGCGCAATTGTTCGCGCAAGGACTGCCAGTCGCAGTATTCTTTGTGCGGCACCAGTTCATTGACTTCGGGCTTGTAGGTATCAATGGGCAATACACCATCGGCATACTTGGTTTGATCGCTCAAGGGACAGGCGCCTTGTATACTAGCGAGATCCGCAGACGCCTTGATCAGATAGTAGCTCCAATGCTGTGCCCAACGATCCACTTCTGCCAAACAGGCAGGATCGCTGTAGGTATAATCATTTTTGGCCAACCAATATGCAAAGTTGATGATGCCAATGCCCAAGGGTCTACGACCTTCAGTGGCCAATTGTGCGGCCAACACTGGATAATCTTGATATGATAACAATGCGTCTAATCCATGTACAGCCAAGCGGCAAGCACTTTCCATTTCTTCGGGATTGCGGAACGCTCCCCAGTTGATGGCGCTGAGTGTGCATAGGGCGATCTCACCTTGATCGTCATTGATGTGTTCCAAAGGTCGGGTGGGCAGCGTGATTTCACAGCAGAGATTGCTCATGCGCACAGGGGCCAGGTCAGGCTTGAACGATGAATGATTGTTCACGTGATCCACGTTCATGAGATAGATGCGACCTGTGTCTTTGCGCTCCTGTATGAATGCCGAGAACAAGTCCACTGCTTTGATCTTTTTCTTGCGCAGACGTGTGTTGCGTTCTGCGGCTTCGTACAATTCACGGAAACGATCTACATCGCTGAAAAATGCTTCGTACATTTCAGGAACATCGTGTGGGCTAAACAAAGTGATGTCTCCGCCGGACAACAGTCGTTCATACATGACTTTGTTGAACTGCACTCCATAGTCCATGTGACGCACACGGTTTTCGTCGGTGCCTTTGTTGTTTTTCAACACCAACAAATCTTCTACTTCCAAATGCCACAGGGGATAATACAGTGTGGCTGCTCCGCCCCGCACACCACCTTGACTGCAACTTTTGACTGCTGTTTGGAAATGTTTGTAAAAAGGTATCACGCCTGTGTGGTAAGCATCGCCATTGCGGATAGGACTGTTGAGTGCGCGGATGCGACCAGCGCCAATTCCGATGCCAGCACGCTGGCTCACATACTTGACGATACTGCTGGCTGTGGCATTGATAGAGTCCAGACTGTCGTCGGTTTCAATCAGCACGCAACTACTGAACTGTTTTACAGGTGTGCGCACACCGGCCATGACCGGAGTTGGCAAACTGATCTGATGCTGACTGATGGCATCATAGTAATCTCGCACCCAGTTGAGCCTGGTGTTCTGGGGATATCCTGCAAACAGTGTGGCCGAGATCAGCATATAACACATCTGCGGCGTTTCAAAAATGTCGCGGGTCACACGATTCTGCACCAGGTACTTGCCACGCAACTGTTCCATGGCCACATAAGTGAGGCTTTCGTCCCGCTCGTGGTGTATGTAACTGTTGAGCCGATCCCACTCGTCCGCAGAATAATAATTGGCCAGTTCGGGATCGTAGAATCCGCGCTCGATATTTTTCTTGACCAAGTCGTGGATATGCCAAGGATCAAACTGTCCATACACCTGCTTGCGCAAATGATAGTTGATCAATCGACCAGCCACATACTGATAGTTGGGCGTTTCTTCTGAAATAAGATCAGCTGCTGACTTGATCAGGGTTTCTTGTATGTCTGCTGTTTTGATTCCGTTGTAAAACTGTATGTGGCTTTTGATTTCTACTTCTGATGCCGAAACTCCTGTGATTCCTTCGGTGGCCCAAAATACTACCTTGTGTAATTTTTCTAAATCCAATGGCTCTTGACGGCCGTTGCGTTTGCTTACTGTGATCATTGTTTTACCTTATTTTGCTGACTAAATCTACTGCTGGTATACTACGTATGACTGACAACTGCTGGAGGTTAATATTTACGATCTCGCGAGGAGTCCAATTCAATACATATTTTCCCTGTTCCACTATGACTAAATTGGTTTCTAAAACCGCTGTATCGGTGCATAGCGACAGCGTTGCCGCTTCAACTAAATTGTTTCTACCACTTAGAATAATAGTATACACGATTCCCAAACCGCGAGCAAGATCACTTTGATCATCTTCGCGTATAAGGTCCCAGGGATCTGGCCAGTTTTGTGGTTCGCGCCAATCGAATGTGGGCTTGACTTCGGGAGCAAATTGCCAGAAATCGTTGACTTCCAATAGAAAGTCTTGATCTGGCAAAGTGCTACAACGAAGATCGTGCCAGGCTACCAGCCGATCTTCGTAGATCCCGGGATATTTCAATTGTTGTCTACTATTTCGTCGATATAAAACTTCATTGTACCAGCACCATTGTAAATGCTGCTGTTGGCGTTGCTGTTGTCATAACCAATCACTGCGATAGCATTGCCCGGTGCGTTGGTAACTGTGAGTTGGAAACCAGATTCATAGTTTTCTGTAAAATCATCATCACTTTGTACATTTATAGTAGTACCACCGGAAACAGCATTGTAGGTTTGTCCACCAGTTATATTCAGCACTCCCGAGCGACTGTAGACATTGCCTCCATCCGTTAGACGCACAGCATAGTTAATCATGGTACTGGGATTGTTTCTGGTATCAATTATCAAGGGTTGCTGATACTCGCCCACAATAGCATAAGCACTGGCGTTGGCCGACAGGTTAGAAACTGGGCCACCGATGGTTACATTAGGTGCATTACCATATCCTGAACCTCCGATCAGTCCCGACAAGAACACATTACCATATGTTTCCAAAGAGAATGCTATGGTAGCATTGGTTCCCACTAAACCATCAGAAGATATAGCAACTGTGGGCAACTGAGTATAACCATAACCACGATCTACGAAAATTAGATTGGCCAGTTGACCAGTGCTGGACAATTGACTGTATACCACAGCAGTTGTTATATTAGGGAAAGCATTGGGTTCAACCGTGACCACCGGAGCAGTCACATATCCGTTACCGTCGTATAGTGTGTTGCTGTTGGCATCAAAACTCACACCCACACTGATCACGCTGTAACTGTTGGCTGCTGGTGATATGCTCAATATGTTAGCACCCGATCCTGGACCAGAAACCTGAGTGATCACTGTGTTGGCCAGTATGCTGTTGGCTGCAGGACCATCATAAGGCACGCAATAACCAGCACCGATGTTGCTCAACTGGAAGAACAAGTTGCCCACTGTGTTGAGATTGGTTGTTCCCACTGCTGATGTAACATTTACACCCGTTACAGAGAATGTGGGACTGGTCACATAACCTGTTCCTGAATTGGAAACTGTAATGCCCACCACGATACCGTTGGCATTGGCTCTAGTAGTGGTAGCAGTGGCATTGACTGTGCTGATGTCCCAACCAGTGAAAGTCAAACTAGGTGCTGTTTGATAGCCTTGACCTGCGTTGAGTATGACCAAACTCTGTACGCCCATGGTAGCATTGACAAATGCTGTCTGTGTAATGGTGTTGGCCACTGTATTAGCGGCCAAGGGTGTGTTGGCTTTGTTGGCAGGGAAAGCACTGTACTGACCACCGAACACAAGATTAGCGTTGGCTATCCATCCCATGCTGTTCAAGTTGGCTGTGACATTGGCTGCTGTGCCACCGCCGCCGATTGTGATCGCCGGTGCATTGTTGTTATAGTAACCATTGCCACCGTTGAGCAATCTAATGCTGCGTATGCCGTAGCCTGGGTCAAATGTAGCGCCCGTACCAGCAACACTGTTACTGGTAGTGGTGACCGCGCTCAGTGCCGGTAGTGTGGCAATAAAGTTTCCACTGTTGGTCAGTGTGAAATTGTTTATCTCATAGGTCACGTCAAAGTAAGGATTTTCTGTAGGTGTGGCGCCAATGACATTACCAGGGACATCAAATAGTTGACTATTGATTATATAATTTCCTGTATTGGCTACTGAGAAATTGCGTATGCCAAACGTGAAATTAAATATTGCTCCTGTGCCGCTGGCATTACCGCCAATTACGATATTACCACTGTCTCCATAGAAATTGGTAGTAAAGTTGCCATAGTCATTGAAGGTAAACGCAGTGACTCCACCGTTGGCATCAGTCGAGGTAATTTTTAATTCTGCAGGAACTGAATAATTGCCAGTATTACCATAATAAATCGTTTCATTGATGGCATAGCCAGTACCGGCAACTGCCACGTTGGTCAATAGATATGGACTGATACGCAATCTAGTGACTGTGACATTGGCAGCTGTGCCTGATCCTCCGATCAGTGTAACAGTATTGCCTACAAATAAGTTCGCACCATATTTGCTGGGGTCAGCGACTGCGTTAGCAGCCATTGCGATTGTTTTGATCCTAGTGGTATTGACCTGCACCTGCGCATTAGTGCCGTCACCGCCCACTAATGTCAGCATATTTGTGGCCTGGTATCCAACTCCACGATTGGCTGCTGTAATAGTAACGATCTGCGCCGTGGCATTGCCAGTGGCTGTATTGCCCGCGATGTTGGGCGCGGCAAATGTCAAAGTAGGAATTGACGTAAAGGCATTACCATTGGCATTGAGTGTGATGTTACTTACTGCGGCGTAGATATTGGCAACACTGATTCTAGCGTTGCTGTTGGCTGCCACTGCACCATTGGCAGGAATATCTAATATGTCCCCAATGCTGTATCCATTGCCGCGTTGTGTTATGGTAAATGAAACTACATTGGCAAACACTCTGATGTCTGCATTGACTGTGTTAGCGCCAGTCAGCAATGGTGTGATCTGTGCTTCTGGCATGTATGCATATCGATTGCCGCCTGAGGTCAGTGTCACTGTATCAATGGGGAATCCCAACACAGCGTTGGCCACAGTGGGATATCCACTGACTGTAAATGTTGGGCTGGTGAACACCACTGTATAGGTATTGCCGCTCACATAGTTAGCACCACCGTTGGTCACAGTGCAGTTGGCTACACCATATCCTACTGTGCCATTGCCAGTGGCAGTGACATAACCATTGGCCACACTGATAGTTCTAATGACAGTAAGAGATTGACTTGACTGGCTGTTGGCAAATGATACTGGTACAGAATTGGCTTCATAAACAGGATAGATGATATCACCACTGGGACTGTATATTACCGATCCTACCACAACATCGGCCGGAATATATGTTCCAGTGATGCTGCCGCCAGGAGTGATTCCGGTATAACTGCTGGTCAATGTTATGACGCTGTTACCATTGCTCCAGGAACCTGTTACGGATACTGCCTGATTGGAATTACCTCCCTGTGGTTCAGGGAATGTTATAGTCACATTGCTAGCTGCTGTATAACCCGAACCAATGGTTAAATTACCTGCCGTGGCATTGCCTTGATATAGAGATAGTCCATACCCTTTGATTATTACATTGGCCACACAATTGCCAAAACTCTGTGATGAGGTATTGCTCAATGTGGTGTTGGCCACAGACACTGAAACATTTTCAGGGTAACCACGGCCAATGTTGGCCACTACAAAATCAGAAACTCCACGTGCCACATCCACTGTGGCTATGGCAGATCTAGCACCTGTGCCGTTGAGAATGCCGTAACCAAAACTTATGGGTTGACTTACACCATTGGCTATCCAACTTGTAACAGGATCACCGGCTACCCCAATTTGCACATTACCGTTGGCGCCTGCATAGACGTTGGCACTGAACACGGCGGTAATAAGATTGGCATTGACACTGCCCACTATGACATTCAGTGGTATTCCCTGTGCCGCGATAGTGGCACCAATCTGTATGTTGGGACTGGCAGGCTCTAGTGTGATGGTGGAACTGTTGCCGCCCCAGGATCCATAAAAAGTATCAACGCTGGCTGTGCCAATTATAGTAGGTGGACTAAAGGTCACTGAGACATTACCTGACCAACCTGAACCTCCAGCAGTGATTTGTGTGTTGGCCTGATCCATCTGACGGCCTATTACAACACTGGCCGTGGCAGTGATGCCATTGGGATTCAGCGTTGGACCTTCTATGGTTACGTTAGGAATTAGATTAGGTAGATATCCATTACCACGATCATTGAAAATAATTTCGCTCACACTGTTGCCTGTAAGCAATACGCCAGCTGGTATGGTAATGTTGGCAATAATATTGGCGCCCACCGGGCTTGTAACGCTGGTGTTGAGTATGCGCTGACCCAAAGCTATAGCTTCTGTGCCCTGGAACGCTATACTGGTTTGCGTGTTTAAGTAAATTCTTGCAAATGTTCTGGCCTGTACATCTGTACGGGCAAACATATCGCCCACGCTTAGACAGTTGCGATTTGAAAAATAAATGATATTGTTGGTAGGCACATCGCCGCCGGCCACATTCAAGAATATGTTGTGTCCAGTTGTGATCATCTGACCACTGACCAAGAATGTCTGTGTATTCTGACTGGCAAACTTGATGCCTTCTTGGGTGACAGCGTCCATGGTATTGTTGACTATGATCCAACTGAAATCATCTGTGTTGCTGAGGATGCCTTGTCTGAGATTGGTAAAAGATCCATTGCTAACTGTGATGCATTGGGTAGAGTAGACTTCGCTGACATTACGGCTAGTGGCATCACTTAAAATACCATAACTGATGCCTGTAAACTTACAAGCATCGAATTGGATGTTCTTTGTAGGATAAGTTACACTGTATGCTGCTTGACTTTGATTCAAGGACACACCGGCGGTATTGCTGGTAGTGCTACCGTTGCCCGCAAATGCCACACGCTCGAATCTCACATTGTTGGCACGCTCGACCAAGAACACATCTTGTACATAAATGGTTCTGGGATTGCGGAACGTCATGTCTCTGATCAGGATGTTTTGCGGATTGACACCAGCAGTGGTGTCTATGGCCGAACCAATCTCCTGCAGACTGCTGGCAGTACGAGCCACATAATCAGCTGGCGTGGTAAATGTCAAGGGTTCGTTGGTTCTCACCGACGACTGTGCTTGATTTAAAGTGATATTGCCTGTGGCTGTGTCAACTTCAATGATCTGAGATCCCGATGTGATGCCGCTGCCACTTACATACATACCCACTGTAAGATTTTGTACGCTGGGAGCACCACCGGATGTGGCTGCAACAGAAATTTCAGTAGCGGCATTTGCCCAGGTGCCATAGCCTGTGCGGCTGTTGACCATTTCGATGATGCTGTGATCTAATCCTTCCCCGCTGAGAGTACAGTTGGGAGGAATCAGCAGCGCCGAACTTACTATGTAACGACCTGCTGGGAACAACAAGATCCTGCGTGTGAGCGGAGCCGACGGTTCGGCTGTGTTGTAAGGTGCCACGCAATACAGTTGATTGAGAGCAGCATTGATGGCAGCAGTGTCGTCGGTCTCGCCGTCACCTACAGCACCAAAGTCTCTAACACTGACTGTGTCATCTAATTTTTCCTGCAGTGTCCTAGTGCTGTCTGTATGAAATACCAATTGCACTGGAGCAGCAGGTGCCACGCCAATGTTCTGGCTCAGTGTCAATGTTGTATATGAAAATTGTACTGTGACTGTTCCACCTGTTGTTATGGCTTGGCTGATGTAAATGGTATTGTCAACGATGCTGGTCACTACTGTGCCGTTGGGGACCACACCAGAACCAGATGTCACTGCCACTTTGCTTCCTACCAAGATACCCGCAGCACTGGCCACATTAAAATTTGATTGGCCTAGAGTGAAAGTCACCGATGACGCCGAAACAGGTGTGCCTGCGGTCAATCCTAAAACTTGTGTGTTGCTAGGAACGCCCGATCCGGTAACATTCATACCCGATTGAATGCCTGTGGCATCGCCTACTATTAAACTTGTGGTGTAATCTGTGCTCCAGTAACCATAGGTCACTAGGCTGCCGCCGATGAATGCTATGCTGGTATAGGAATCAGCATCCAGCACTGTGGCTGCAGATATGGTAATACTGTTGCCACTGATACCTGTCACAAAGGTATTGGGTGCCAGTCCCGGACCAATGACCAGTTGTCCCAGGGCGATGCCGGTGTTGTTTAACACTGTGAGACTGGTGCTGCCGGCGCTCCAGGTAGCAGAAGCAAATGTAGGACTGGAACTTACTGTGTAGCCGGCTTCTTCACCTTTATAGGTATAAGCACCAGCGATGGTAAAAATGTCAGAATATTCAGTTAATAATTCAGTGTTGCCAACTTCGGGCGCACCTTCTTCGATGGTACCGTTACCAATGAATAATCTGCGTGTGTCAATGCTCCAGCCCAGTTCGGCTGTGCTTAACTGTGGAAGATCGCGCTGCAGGCCCGATCTGTTATTAATCTGCGTGTATTGGGTGATTGCCATAGTTCAAGTCCTATGACAATATTTAGTGATATTTAGGCCTCAGCGATTTGCTGGTAATATTGCTCTACTCTGGTCCACCATTGGCGCTTGTACAGCTCAAATTCAAAGCCTTCTACCACAAATTCTTGATACTCGGGCGTGCCCGTCATCAGCCCATCGCGATCTGTTTCGGGCTTGACGCACATCAAAATCACACCCTTGTTGATGGCAGTACCGTATACTTCGTTGTGAGCTTCTGCGTAGGCCGCCAACTGCAGGAAATAATCATCAATCCACTCGCGCTTTTTGGGCTTGTTGGTCTGCTTGTAGTCCAGGATGCTTTCAGAAACCACGCCATCTTGACCACGATGCAGTCCTATGCCATCAGATGTGCCAGCATAAACCTGTGGAAAATACAAGGGCACTTCCATGCCCCAGAATTCTTCAACACGATCCAAGCCCTGCTCGATCACACAGTTGGCCATGTGCCAACTGGGCTTGGCAAAGGGATTGCCTGGTTCTGGCACCCGCTGACCTTCTAGCACATACTTTTCCAAATAGGTATGCATACGTGTGCCGCGATTGGCTGCTTCGGTGGTGATCTGCTGTGCTTTTTCCACGCCCACACGTCTGCGCCATTCCTGCAAGGCCTGCTTTTTTTCCTCAGGTGTAGTGGCTGAAAGTATGGTGGTCACCGACGGTACAGCGTGACCCTCGGGTGTGGTATAAAGCCTGCGGCCTTCTACTGTGGTTCTGGGTATGGGCTGGTAATCGTAACGCTGTTGATATCGGGATAACATCTGACAATAGTACTATCTTGTGAGTATTTTGTCAATGATTTTGATCAAACTCTAAATGACTCGCCGCAGCCACAGCGATCCTTTTCATTGTCATTGATAAACTCAAATCCTTCATTGAGCCCACGTTTCTGATAGTCAATGGTCATGCCGTCGAGATACACCAGATGCTCGGGCTTGACATAGATTCTAACACCCTTATCATCGTAGTGTGCTATACAGTGCTGGCCCTGTTCGTTGTCTACATACTCCAGGGTATAGGCCAGACCCGAACAGCCAGTGGTTCGCACACCCACACGGATGCCTAGACCGCGACCACGGCGGGTTATCGAGTCTTGAATTTTGCCAGCGGCAATGTCAGTGACTGAGATCATGTTTTTTGCGATAGTCTTCTATAGCAGCCTTGATGGCATCCTCGGCCAGAATCGAACAATGTATCTTCACCGGGGGCAGAGCTAATTCTTCAGCGATGTCACTGTTACGAATAGCACTAGCAGCGTCCAAGTGCATTCCTTTAACCATCTCAGTGACCAAACTGGAGCTAGCAATGGCTGATCCGCAGCCATATGTCTTGAAACGAGCATCTCTAATAATGCCATTTTCGTCTACCTTTATTTGAAGTTTCATCACATCACCGCAGGCCGGCGCACCCACCATGCCGGTGCCTACGTCAACATCGCTTTTGTCAAAGGAACCCACGTTACGTGGATTCTCATAGTGATCAATCACCTTGTCACTGTAGGCCATAAATCGTTATCTCCAGAAAAATAATATTGCTTTGATTCGATCAATGTATTTTTGTAGATATTTCTTTTGGAATGCCTTGGCGTATTCGGGTTGTGGGAAATTCCAACCAATGAACATACCTACTATGATCCAAAATATAGTTTCTAACATAACAGCCTCCTATTGAAAAGTCAAGTTATTTGGTAGCTTGTCGGGCCACGCGGTTGGCCATTTTGCTGACTATGGCCTTGTTGTCTGTGGGCGCAGGTCCCGATGCTGTGGGCACTTCGGCAGCCGTTTGTTCATCGGCGCCACGGAAATATATCACATCTTTGTCAATGGTTCTAATCACATTACTCAAAGGTGCAGCGGTACTGGCATTGATAAAACTATCGTTACTGATATTAGACATACCCATGTTCTTGGCGTGCTGTAGAAATGCATCCAGATCCATGGTGGCATTTTCGCCTGCTGTTTCGCTTTGATTCATAAAAAGTTCTGCCAGGGCAGTTAACCTCAGCAGATCATTTTTTGGAATGGCAGAAGGTGCTGTTGCAAACTCACGTAAACGCACGGTTTACTTTCTTGCGCGGCCCAGAGCTTCTTCGCTGCCTAAATCTGCAGCAACTTCTTCTTCTGGAGGGGGCATATCTACTGCAGATAACTCGTCGCCGGCTGCGGCACCTAGATCAGCACCGGCTTCGGCACCCAATTCGGCACCAATGTCAGCTCCGGCGATATCACCCGGGGCAGGTGCTAGGCCTGCGCCTGTGGCCTGACCTGTGAGTCCTGCCAATGCTGTGTCCATCTGACCTTTGCTGGCCTGCAGTGATTCTAACAATCCCTGAAGTCCGGCAGCGGCTGTTTGATTGAATGCCTGTGCTTTGTCTGGACTGAGTTCGTACTTGATGGAATCAGTCAACGCTGGCAGTTCTTTGTACAGCATTTCACTGGTCTGCTCAATCATCTTTTGCATACGGTCAGCCATGTCCTGCGCGGCCAACACTACCTGTGCGGTTTCCACTTCTGAAGCTTCGCGCAAGGTTCTCTTGATCTGATAAACACCTGACTCCACAATGCGTTTTACTGCGATCTTGCGCTCCATCTGTGGATACACACGCAGATGCAGTCGACCACCATCGCGCTCGGCTGCTTCGTTCACACGGTCTTTGATTTCGCGCACACTGCAACTCATGCCTTCTTCCATGTCGTCTTCGGCCATGGCCATGAGTTCCATGACAGCATCTTCGTCGTATTCTTCGCCCAAGGATACGCCACCAGTGGCAGAGGTCGATCCTGGTGCACCTTTGATCAAGGCCATGATTGATTCAGCGTCTTTTTTGTCCTGTGCTGAGGGATTGGCCATGCTTTTTCCTGGATGAGCCAACTGGCTCAGAGCTGCTGTCTGACCTGGTGTGAGTGCTTCTTGAACTCGTTGTTTCAAAGCCTGCTCCAACATCACAGCTTTAAGGTAAGCGGCACTGCGCTGGCTGGTATGGAAATTTGGCTGTTTGCGATATTCACCAATGGTGCGACTTACCTGCTCTAGCATGGTACGGGCTCTGGCAGCGTCAAGGCTGGCAATGGCTAACTTTTTACCAAATTGGCTTTCAATGATACCGGCTGTGTTTTTGCTGGTATTTTTAAGTGCGAGGTCTGTGAGTTTCATCAGGGGTAATCCTTTTAGTTTGCAAGTATTTAGTGACAACTGGGTATTTGTCTAGGTGAATTCGAGCATTTTCACGCAGGGCCTGCGCTTGGCCCAGTTTGGATTCGTGCAAGCCAACATGGATCATGTTCTGTATGCGTGTCATGTGTATGTCAATATCGGCCTGGGCCCGGCTCAGCTGTTGATCTAAATTCCGTATGTGCTGAGCTGCTGGAAAATCCTGGTGTTTCATGGCTGTGCAATAGCGCAGTGCAGATTTCATGGTGTGGAATTTCTGCACCCGCTGGCTGGGCTCTATCACCAGTATTTCGCCCCTGTGCGGTATCAGTTCATAAGCAGCATATATGGCATAACCCCTGTGGGTGCGCAACAGCAGTTCCGGATGGCGCCGTGATTCTTGTGCCAGTTTTCTCAGCGTTTCAAATCTAGCGTTTTCCATTATTGATAAACAAACTTGGTATTGATTACAGCACCCGTGGTTTTGATTACGGATTCAAGATTTTCCACTGCTTCTTCCAGGCCAGTGATCAGCGGTACGCCGTCGCAGTCTTGCGTGAGTGCTGCCAAAGGTTTGCCGCTGATGTCATAGATATCAGCAAATTCGCTGCCAAATTCAAAAGTCCAGATTCTGCCGGCCCTGCGGTTCAGTCCTAAGACTGCGACACTGGCGTCCTGCAGTATCTGTGGTTCGGAATAAATCGTGACCTGAGTGCGCAAACTGATCAGTTGCGTAAGTGTTTCCCAATTGCGCTGTTGGTTCCTGGCCTTGGTCAATGCTGTTTGATCTGACAGTATGTGTCCCTGCCGATCAGTCAGAGGCAATTGAGTGACCTTGGCATGATTCAATATGCCAGTGGCTGTGCAGTCAAACAAGGTATAGCAAACGACTTTATTCATATTTTAATCTATAATAAACTTCCGCACGATTCAATAATTCTTTGAGTTCGGCATCACTACGGGCCTGCTGATGTATGTTGATCCAGAGATTCTGCCGCTGTTGCCTCACGTGGTGACTTTCCATGGTTTCTTGGATCATTTCCCTGGTATCAGTGGGTTGATTTTTGCGCCTACGATAAATGGTCTGACCACCATCTGGCGACTCGTAAACATACTCTTGATCATTGTGAACACTCATATCAATAATTATGCCATAAAAAAACCGCGATGTGAAATCGCGGTTTTTAAAGTGCTCCTGGGTCTGTAAATTAGGAAGCAGCCAGTTTGAAACCAACGTTGGTGGGTGTACCAACAACTTCGCCTGTGACGTTGGCAGCAGCCAATGCTTGTGCAGCATTGCCAAATGTGCCTGTGTCATACAGTGCTACTGAGAGGAAACCACGTGTGTTGCCCGAACCTGCTACTGTGTCTACCTGATAGATAGCAACAGTTGTCAACTGCTGAATGCTCTGCAGAACGTTGCTGACAGCGCCGTTAACGCCCATGCCACCTGCGGCATTAGCACCTGCAACAGCAAACTGCCAAAAGTCCAGTTTGGGACCAGCGGGCTGAACTGTGTTGCCCGAGCCTGTGGAAATGTTGGTGCTGGAAACAGGACCGTTTTGTACGTCTAGTGCAAATACTGGTTGTGCATCACCATTGGTGCGTGTAAAAATTGCCATGATAAATCTCCTTGAGTATGTGACCTTTTTGGGTCTGCTAGTATTTACCTGTCAGGAGAAAAAATGGTGTTTTGGTTAGGCCAAACGGCCCATCATGGTGCGATACCAGCCGGGCGTGCCTTCTTGGATGGCTGGTAACTCTATGCCCTTGGGCTCTAGATCAGCACGGGCTTGTGCCAGTTTTGCATCTCGCTGGGGGTCTCGTTGCAGGGCCGTGACCACTGCTTCCACACCTGAGAGATCTTTGGGTGTTGCGCCTGGGTACAATATCAACTCTGCTATTTCTGTAGGATCAGTTGTGATCATTTCGCCTGTGGCACGATCTTTCAAGCCGTACTGCCCAGACCATGTGTAACCCTGGGGATATTTCTTGTTGGCGCTGGCCTTGCCCAGGCTGTTGAGTATGATGTGCTTCACAGCATCTTTGTACTGTGTGTCAGCAGCAGCACGTTTGGCAAATCTTGCCCATTCGATATTGGGCTCAAACATAAAGTCTACCTGCACAAATCCCAGTTGAGGCTTGCCAGCCACAGGAGCCATGAAACTCATGGTTTCATATTCAGTGGGTTTTTTATCTCGGGCAGTACCACCTGCTATGACCACAGCAGGATCCAGGTCCTGGCTCTCAGCCCAGTTTTTTAGTATGCCATATAATCGTGATTTGGGTGTTTGAGTTTTGTCTACTGCTAGATCTATGTCGCCGGACTCGGCACGCAGACCTGTGCTGCCCAGCATGTTGTCCAACAAGGGTAATCCTGTGAGTTGTTCCAACCATAACACAGTGGGTTTTACATCAGTCTGCTTGATAGATCTTGTCAAGACTTCGCCAGTCTTGGGATTTTTGAATTGGTTGCCGCCTTCAACTAAAAACATTATTTTGCGCCGCCTCTGGTTTTCAATCCCATGGCGCGATTCTGGAACTGCGGCAATGCTAACTGATTTAAACGTTGTACCATGCGTGGGTCAGATATGATCTCTCCTGATGCTGACCATGTTTTGTCTTTGTCGTTGTATTGGAATTCCATACCTGACTTACCTTTGATCATCACCGGTTGCTGGGAACCTGCCTGAGATTGTGCTTTCTGTGCTGTGGTACTTCCTGCGGAACTGGCAGCATTTTGCCCAGCAAGACTTGAAATCATATTGCCAAATCGATTGGCATCCATCCCGGCTTGTGGCTCTGCTGTTGTAGTATTTGCTGTGCTTTTGTTAGTGAGATTTTGTACCATATTGCCAAATCGATCGGAATCCATTCCGGCTTGTGGCTGTGCTTTGGTACTGTCAGGTGATGACTGTGACGCAGCGGCTGGTGCACCACTGGCTTGATCTGCGGTGCCTGGACTAACTGAGTTAAATTTATTTTTATCCTGGACTTTTGTCAAGGCAGTGTTTAATTGCAATGCCACATTTGGAGACACAGGACCATAGGCACTATCCTGCCAAGACTTGCTGCGATTGTCATAAAAATAAACTTCGTTTTGATATCTAGCCTGGATGCTTCTATCCAGTACCGAAGCAGGTTTGATTTCGATTCCCTGACCAGCATCTACCCAGCGTTCGCCATAGCGTCCAGATTGGATGCTACGATCGGCAGCATACTGCAGAGTGGCTGGCAAATTATACCAAGCAGCTGAAAATCCTGCCATATCCTGTTGCAGTGCTGGGTCAATTTTCTGGCCAGCTTGATATTGTGCTGCCTTTGAAATAATTTCATCATGTGTGGTGCCTAGTTTGTCTAACTGACTGTTGAGTTCTGGCACATTGCCAAAACTGGATTTTACACCATCTATAAAGGTCTCTATATCTGTGCCCGGGCGGCCCAGACCTGTTTTTGTCAGCAGGGTTTGAAATTTAGGACTTTTTTTAGACAATTTAGATAAAATATTTTGGAAACTGCTGGTTTGATTGCTTAACAGTTGATTCAGCAATTGTTGGGCTATCTGTTGATAAGATTCGGGGGTGGGGGCCTTTACCTTGTTGGCTTGACCGATAAAATTCTTGGTCAGCCAGTCTGCACCTTCTTGTGACTTGGCTATTTCTGCATTGTATTGATTGGGCTTGTCTGCGCCAAATTTATCCTTTTGCCCAGTGGCGCCAGCATAAGCAGCCTTGGCTATGTCTGTCCAAGATTCTTCAGTGATCTGCTCACGTTGATATATTTCTTTAATTTTCATCTTGGCGCCTTATGGTTCTGCGGAAACGCTCAGGATCGCGAGTGCGGATGGCATTGAGCAATTTGCGCTGGAGATTCTCCGCAGTTTCGGTGTCATAGGTACGATCTATCATTTCCAATAGATGTATGGCACTGTTGATGATGTTGCTGGCGCGGCTCTCCACGATATGGTGGCGATCGCGCTCTTGATACATCTCATCTAATTCTTCTAATAAACTGCGAGTCTTGCGTTGCATAATTGGTTCCAGCGATGTAATATTTAGCGACCCGTTAGTTTTTGTTTTGTTTAATTGCTCCTAACATGGCCTTTAATTTGGTACTTTGTACATCGGCTGTGACCTTGGGCACATCATCAGAATCTGTGTTTGAAGTCAATACTTTGCTGGTACCTTTTATGCTATCTAGTATATTCACCGTGGGCTTGCGGAAAGAGTTGGCATCTTCTTGCTCACCGCAGTCGCGTATGCGCAGGGTTTCTATGTTGAATTCCAAATCAATTTTTGAACCCACGCCCGAACTGGAACGTGTTTTCATCAGTTGTATCTGATATCTGCCTTTTTCTCGCATGCTTCTGCTGGTAAAGATACCAAACACATTGTCCGCAGTGTTGATCTTGGAAATACCTCCGGAAATATGGCTGTGATCAAATTCTATTTCTTCCACTGCTGATCGATTCAACTGCGATGCTGTGACAAACAGCACATTTAATTCTCTGGCCAGATTACGCAATTCTTCTGACACATATTTGTCTTTCACAAACAGGTCATTGGGCGATACCTTGGCCGACACTGGCATCAAGAGATCCAGATAGTCCACACACATGAAATCAATTTTGACACCACGTTCAATTTCAAGATTTTTTACATAAGCACGTATGTCGTTCACTGTGCTCTGCGCTGGCATATACTTGATCATGAAATTGCCAGACTTTTTCTGCAGCAGACCCAGTTTCAGTTCCACATCATCGATGTTGCGAAAGATCTCTTTGCTGGCTATGTCAGTCATCATGGAATCCAATCGCATGGAGCACAGGCCTTCCGACAGTTCCAGCGTGATGTACACACCACTGAGTCCGGCCATGACCCAGTTGGCTGCTAGATTTTGCATGAACAGACTTTTGCCCGATCCCGAACCCCCAGCAAAGATCTGCAGTTCTCCGCGATTGAAGCCACCGTAGAGTTTGCTGTCAAGCACAGGCCAGCCTGTGCTGAGTTGGCCATTGTTGCTCTTGATGGCCATGAGTCGTTCACGCACATTGTGGAAATAGTCTGTGCCCAGTTCACGTGCTAGACACACATTGATGGCGTCTTTGATGATCTTTTCCACAGGACCAAAGTTGCCTTTTTCCAGCATATCTGCTGACTTCAATATGGCACGCTCTAGTTCTCTGTGCTGTGTGAACTTTTCAAATTCAGCCAAGAACCACTCTTGTGTGACAGTGGGCCTGGGTTCAAGATCTACTGAAGTCTTGGCTCGAACACTGTCCCTGTCGGGCACCACTTTGTATTTGTCAGCGTGTTCTTTGATGAATGCGGCTGCATCGCGTAGTTTACGATCAAAGTTTTCAGGGTTGAAAATGTTCTGCACACGAGCAAAACACTCGTGATCCTGCACAGCCATCTCTAAAAAAAGACGCTGCATGTCAATGGTGAATTCAATTACTGCTGATTCGTTTTTCAATTTCTCTTCTCCTCAATTCGATTTTCAAACGACTGCGTTCTCGGCTGCGGAGTATAGAAACAAGGGTGGCGAGTCTGCCATGGCGGCATACGGCATCATTCACATCTTTGATGCTGGTGTCCCAAAGTGGCATACTGACTGTGAACCCTTGCTCCGCAGCACGTTCCGCAAGTTTCAAGCCAGCACTGTCTTGGTCTGGAATAATAATTATGTCTTTGTCAAGACTTTTAAGTATAGCTATTTGATCCTCATTGAGATCATTGTGCATCAAGGCCACGCCTCCGATGCTGAGCGCATCAAAGATGCCTTCGCACACAACGATCACTTGATCCTCGGGCCGGACCACATCTAGATTGAACACATAGCCCGGTTGTTGATTGCTGATGTACTTGGGGCGGCGATCATCCAAGTATCTTGAAGTATGGCCCACTATGCGACCACGATATCTAAAAGGCACTATGATCCTGAAGGCTTCTCTGCCCTGTGCTTCAGGCGTGATCCATATGTCGTCAATGTCAATGCCACGCGATTCACAGTAGAGTCTATAGGGCTCGTGGTCAGGATCCACAGGATCTATTTCCACTGCCAGTTCCGGCAGGCTCTGTTCTTCAAACTCGGGTAGCGGACGACTACGACGTTCCTGTGCGATTATGTCCTGTATGTCCCGCAGTTTGAGACTTTCCAACTGCTCACGTTTGATCTCTTCATCGGAGTATCCGGCCCAGGTCAGCAGGCGTTTGAGATTGTAGCTAAAGGTCCTGCCCGGAGTGTAAGTGGTCTTGAATCCGCAGTTGAAACAGTGATAAGTCCAGCCTGTGTCGTGTTCAATCACGCCACCGCGCCCCCGGCGATCAGGCTTGCCTTCGGTGTGCTCACAGCAGATGGCATTGAAACTGCGCCAGCCGGACGCTGTGCGTTTTACTCTATTCATGCGGCCAAGTATATCTAGCATCCTGTTATTTTACAGGATAAAATGGTGAGTGTCAATCTCTGTAGAGTACTTGGGTTACCGAGTTGCCATAGATATTGGCAGCCACATTGGCATAGTAGGCCACATTTATGGGCACTGGTGGCAGTGCGAAACGGATGCGCACATAAGGATGATAGCCTTCGGCATTGAAATACTCTTTGCCATATTTGTTGTCGTAGTACTGCACATTGCCAATCTGATACCAATACACTGGCTGACCATCATTTTCGTTGTTGGTGGGTTCCCAGGATCCCTGTAGTTGTACCACACCTGAGTAGTTGCGGAAGTCCACTTGGAAAGTGCTCTGTGGTGAACCGTTGCTTTGTATGATGCTGGTCCAGGCCACGGGACGATTCACACCGTCGATGGCAGCAGTATTACCAGTGTTGGTCACAGGTATGGTGATGTCTTCGCTGGCAGTAAATCTGGGAAACACTGAATCAACAATGTCCACTGAACCTCTGGCAGTGGCTGCATCATCCACATAACCTGCTAGGTACAGCGCATCGCCGCCCACTGTGGCCACTGCTGTGCCCTGCGAAATCAAGTTGGCGTTGCCTCCACCAGTGAGTTCAATGATGGGTGGCACCACATAGTTCTGTCCACCGTTGCGTATGGTTATCACATCCAGTCTATTGGTTAGATTGCAAGTGGCCTGTGCTTGGCTGGTGGCACCACCACCGGTAACAGTGATAGCCGGTGCTCCGGTATAGCCACGACCAGCATTGGCCACTGTGATGCCTGTTAGCCTGCCTGCTAGATAGGCCACAGCAGTGGCTGCAGTATTGATATTGGCTGCGCCAGGATTAAAGGTCACAGTAGGTGGTGCATCGTAAATGCCAGCGTCTACTATGTTGATCTCTACTATGCTGTTGCCTGCAAATGTTATGGTGGCATTGGCTGTGTTGGCTGCCTGCAGGGCAGCATTGGCGCCCAGGCCCGGACTGAACGTCACAGCAGTATTGGCATCATCGGGATCATAACCATCACCCACATTGGTGATTTCCACCGATTCAACACCGTAGGTGATTTGTGCCAGGCCCAGGGCACTGAAGCCTCCGCCGCCGGCAAATGTGATATTGGGAGTGTGCGTGTAGCCCACACCGGCATCTAGTACCACACACTGATCCACTGCGCCAGTGATGGTGGCAGAGAGATTGGCTCCGGTACCGGTGCCGTATACTGACACCGTGGGAGCCGAAGTATAGCCTCGACCACGGTCGGTGATACGCACTGATTTTATGATGCTGTTGCTGGCACGCTCTATGCTCCAGCTGGCGGGCTGTGCCGGAATGGCCACGGATTCTGCGGCTGTGATTATGGCCCTGCAGGTGCCCAAGCGGCTGTTGATGTTTTCCATCTGCTTGGCCAAGAGCAAATTCTCACCGTCGTTGGATATCAATCGCAGAGTAAAACTAAACAAGCTGATGTCCACTGGCTTTTGTTCTTGGTTAAGAAACTGAAAACTCAGGACGTTGTCTACACCTTTGTTGATGATAAGTTTCTTACTAAACACTGGACTCCACCTGTACGTTGTATTTAACTCTGTGTCAACAAGAAGAACGATGGATTTTTGGTCCACTAAATATGCTGAACTTGAGTACATAGTTATATATTTATGCCCAATGATTTCCAGAATCTGTTAAAAGAAAAGTACCCGTTTTTGACGCTGTTGCGCTATGCTGGCACTGAATACGTGGGCATAGTACAGAACTCTGATGACATCATAACCACCCTGTACGACTATGGCAGTATCGCTGATGCAGAACTCAAGGGCAATTTTGTAGAACTGGCCAATGTGTGGTGGTGGGAAAGCAATCGCAGTATACCCATCAATATTTTTCTCAAACAGGACTGGGAGATATTTCGCCCATTTCTCAAGACTTTTATCAACAAAGATATCGAAGTTCTCTTGGGACCGGTGACCAGCCTAAACGACATAGCCCGCAAAAAGATCAAACGTAAGTCAATTACCTTGGTCAAGCGCATGGACTAGGTTCATATGCAGAGCAACCAACATACTATAACTGATGGCGTGAGACTTTTTAAATATAAATCCTTTGCTACTGTCGCCATCCCAAACTGATTCAAACACTTCAGACCAAGGTTTGTTTTGTAGATGTGCTTTTCCTGGACGTATAACCGATATAAAAGCGGCAAGCCTGGGAATACTGTTGGGACGCATCGAAATTAACAAATCAGTATGATTTCCAACGTGGACTAACTGTTTAGACCACTCAACATCTTCACACAAGCGTTCCCAGGGAGGAGTGGCGGCCAGCATCTGATCATAGTGCTGTTGATCACGGATCAGTTGATACACTGTGTTGTTCAGCAGATCGATCTTGAAATAACCGCGCTGTTCGGCCTGTTGGTAATCTATGCTGGCATAACCGTTTAGAGTATCTCGGGGAATGTCAGTGATGTAGATGCCGGAATTGTGTCGCACCAACTGATCGTTTTTGCGCTGGCTGGCTGCCGTGTAGTCAATCAGAGCCAGCACTTGATCGCGATTGGCTAAGTCTATGTCAATGTCTGCGGCGATTTTCATAGGCCCTGCTGTTGCAAATCGTGTTCTATTTTCAATTGTGTGGCTGCGTAGTCACGGAAACGCTGTGGCCAGTAGTCAGGATCAATCCAGGCGTAAATGATTTCCTGTTGCTTTGAATCCAATCTTGACACAAACTCGTGTCCTGAAGCACAGTTCAACACAGTCCAGGCTGTGACACGTCCGGCCGTGATATCCTGTACGATGAGATTGGCATTGAGATATCTAAAGTAATCTCTGTAGTTGGCCAGGCTTGAATAACTCTGCATGGTTTCCGTGGCTCTGGCCACAGCATCGTTGGCATCTTCCCTGCGAGTATGTGCAAGCAAAAACTCCTCGTAGATTTTGTCGCTGCTCCAGTGATAGTCGATCTTGAGTCGGCGTTGTTCCGGAGCCAGTAGCCATCGCACATAGTGTGGGAAAGCGATCACTCTACTGCTCACACAGTATCTGCCAAATTTAACTAGCACACGATACAAACTGTTGTTTTCAAAACTTTGCCACTCGTCTGCGACCTGCTGTCCCAGGCTGCGTTTGATGGCTATGTAGGCCTGCAAGCCTAGCAACACGGGTTTTTCTCCGCGACTGTTGAACCTGCGTTTGGGCTCACAGAGATGCGCCAGCAGTGTGGATTCTTTGCTGAACTCTCGATCACAGTGCTGGCATTTATGTTTTGTCGTGTCCAAGGTCTCTATGATATTGTTTGATATCTGCATCTGTTATCAGTTGATCCAGTACTTCTGCGTCGGCTGTTTTGATTTCAGGAAACAGTTCTCGCAGAGTCTTGGTGCGTCGGGTTTCCCGGGATTTTTTCACACGCGGCCATGAATGCCGCTGTCGTCCCAGGCCCGGACTGGCTGCGATCAGCATATACCACTGCAGTTTAGGATGCCGGCTGAGAAGGAAAATATTTTTGTTGGCATAGTGATTGAGCAGTTGCACATATCCTGACTGTACGTCTGGAGCGGCATCAACATAACTCATCCAGCGCAAGGCCATGTAGCCACTGAACTTTTTGCGGTCTTCTGCAGATAACTGATCATAGTACCCGCGATCTCTGCGATCTATGGCAGCCAAGAGATCCCACAAAAAATTATCTCGCTCGGCCACTACCAGGCCTTTCTATAGTCTACCACTTCGCAGTTGCGGCTGATGTCTTTGACAAAATACACGCATTCGGGATTGGGTTCATCATCTAGCGGCACACACAGCATCTGTCCGTTCTTTAGTTTGGGAGCATACCAAGTGATCTCATGATATACATCAATGATCTGCGTGTCAAGGAAACTGGGACGGAACGATGTCAGTGGATTGAACTGGAATGCTTTGAACCCGCGATCATTCAGGCTGGTCAAGGGCAACACTTCCAGGTCGCCCAGTTCGGGCTCGCCTATCAAGATCTTCCAGTCCAAGGGCATTTTTACACGATGCCGGCCCACCTGTAGTATCAAGGCAGGGCTGGTAAACGATTCCAAGAATATCAATGGTATATAGTGATAGTCGGGTTCATCGGGGTTGCCGTTGTCGAATACACCAAAACGCAGGTCGTCGATCTGTTCGGGCAAACTGTCCAATTCATAACTGCAGTTGTCTAAGGTCAAGATTTTCATATAACAATTATACTTGAGATTGAGCAAGTGTCAACCTAACGATACTCCAATTTCTCTTGGGTGTAGGGATATTCTGCTTCTCGATAAAAGGTTTTGCGTTTGGTCAAGTGTCGCTTGGCGAATCTGCAGGTTGAGGTTATGTCCCAGATCTGAACAAAGTCTTTGTCTTCTGCTTTACGAATGCCACGACCAATTGACTGGATAACACGCACAAAAGACTTGCCAGGCTCAACAAGCACCAGATTAAAAATACGGGGAATGTTAATACCAACTGAGGCCACACCGTAAGTAGCGACAATGATTTTGTCTGTTGTCTCCGATACTTCATCATAATGATCTTGCCTTTCTCCTGCTTTGGTAGCACCTGATATGAATACAGCACGATCGCCCAGTCTATCTACCAAGGCACGACCTGCTGTGATACGATCCACTAGGATCAGCGTATTTCCGGTTCGATTTACTTCCTGTACTAGGCTAGCGATAGCATCCAGTCGATCTGCATCTTCCAGCAAGAACTTCAACTCGCTTTGATAGTTAGTATGTTCCTGATGATCCACCAACTGTACCACGTTCACATGGCACTGTGCCAGCACACCTTGCTGTTGCAATTCTGCGGCTGACAACTGTCCCACCACGGGACCTATGCTGACATGCAGTGCTTCGGATTCAAACTTTTCTTTGGGTATGGTACCTGTGAGTCCCCAGCGTATGGGTATCTGGCTCATGACGCCGGTCAGTAAGGTTTTCAATGCGTCAGCCTTGGCCATGTGTACTTCGTCCACTATCACACACACCACACCTTCTATGAACTCGCCGATGGTGACATCGCCTATGTCGTTGCGTGTGTTCTTCAACAGATTGTTTAGGCTTTGCCAGGTACAGATTGTATGCGTCTTGTTATATTCCTTGCGATCTCCAAAGTACACGCCCACATCCAATCCCAGATTCACATAGTCTTTTTCTGTTTGTGTCACGAGACTTTTGTTGGGCACTATGACTATGGTGCGACCATGTGATTCGCACAGTTGGCTCAAGGCCGCGGTCATGATAGTTTTTCCAGCGCCAGTGGCGATCTCCTGCAGGCACTGCGGATTGGTGATAAAATTGCGTATGATGGAGACCTGATAGTCTCTCAGGACTATGGGCTCGCCTTGGGCAGGATGCCCAGCGGGCCACTGTCGATCAGCAAAGGTCGACTCTGTGATTTCTGGAAACTCAAAGTCGCGGCTGTATTCACGCAGATCTTCCAGTTCCACATCATAGCCTTCTTCGTCCAGCACAGGCAATATTTGGGGCAGCAAGTTCACATATGTGCTGCCGCCCAACTGGAAGAACGACACCTTGCCGTTCCAGCGTCCCATCCTGACCGCTGGCAAATACCTGGCATACGGCACTTCATACTCAAACAGGCGCATGAGCCTGCGTCGAGTTTCCAGTTCCAGGCCTTCGATTTTGACATTGACTTCGTCTTTGATGATTAAGGTGGCTGTGCCTACCATGAGGTATTCCCGTCGAGATAGTCCTCGCGATGATATTGAGGATCGATGTAATAGATGATTTTTCTAGCGATCTGTGCCGGCAGTGAACCAACGTCCCAGACCACAAGACCACGGCTTTTATTTATAACTATGTCCACTGAGTCAAAATCAATGGCCTGATAGTTGTACTGATAGTCGTCCATGAATTCCCATTCGGGATTTCTGCTTCGAGCACGGTAGTATGTGCTGACCCTGTTGGGCCATCGTTGCTGTATGTCTTGGCAAAGATCGTGATAGGCATCTTGTTCGTTGATCAGTTCAACGGCCACACTGTGTTGTTCATGCTGATCGATATAATCCAATATGGCCTGATGATTGTCTTCAGACCAGGTCAGGGCCGTGGCCTGCTGTGAGTTCAACATGGCAGGCACCACAGACTCGGCATTGCTGCAGAAGTAACTGCGTAGATCTTCATGGATCTCCACGCCGGCACGCACCAGAGTATTGAGCGTGGTCAAGGTCAAAGGCAAGTGTTCAGGTATGGCCGCCATGACATGTTGATTGGCACAGTTGATCATGATGCCACCATTGACCAGCCTGGCCTGAACTGTCCACTGATCGGCCTCTGACGCACTCAGCACAGGATCCAACAAGTCGTTGACCCGAGCGTCAATGTCATAGGCCGGAGTCCTGCTGCGACAAAACTCCAGCGTGGATCTGAGATTTTTGGCAGTAACAGGTATGATCCACTCTTTGGCATCCGGATCCCACACAGCATCGTCCACCAGATCTCGGGCTCTACGATAGTCTGCCCAGGCATCCACTTGAGCGCGATCGTAGGGACTGCGCATGATAAGATGATCGTCTTGTAGACTCAACTGTGATCTTTCATGATCAGCAGTGGGGGGCAAGGGCATGACTGCCCAGGCAGCTGCCAGCATGGCATCAGGATCCAGATTGGCCTGCTCAATCTGCTGGCGATATCGGTAGACCAGTTTTTCCCACAGTTCTGCCTGCTTGGGCGTGACCGCACGATTTTTGGCTATCCTGCGGTTGTAGACTTCGGTGATGAATTGACGGTCGTATCTGGCAAATTTGATGTTTTGCAGCATCCAGTACCAGTAATTTTCACGAGATTTCATAGTGCTATTGTAACATATCGCTGAGGCGATTACAAATGCGACATCGCCAAAAAGCCGCTAAATACAGGATCTAGCAAAAAAAGGTGTATTATGATCATTACAGGCACTCGCGTCCGGGGTGGCAGATATTACGGTGGTACAGGCCCTGCATCAGATGCATATTTTGATTTGGTAGCATTATTACTGCCTGGTAACGGTACCAACGGCGCTCAGAACAACACCTTCCAGGACTCTAGCACCAATGCGTTTACCATCACACGTAACGGCAATACCACGCAGGGCACATTCTCACCATTCAGCCAGACCGGGTGGTCAAATTACTTAAATGGATCCAGTTATTTTACTGCGCCTGGTAGTACTGCTTTTGCATTTGGCACAGGCGCCTTCACTATTGAAATGTGGCTCTATGTCACTGCCTATCCAGCCAATTACGCAGTCATTCCATCGAACAGACCCTATAATGCCGGCAGTACCGATACCTGGGGTGTGTTTTTCTTTAATGACGGTGCAGTAAGATTCTCCGATGTAAATAATACTCAAACATTCCAAACCTCGGCAGGTGCTGTGCCATTAAATGCTTGGACACATTTAGCCGTTGTCAGAAATTCTACAGCATCAAACGACACTAAAATTTATATAAATGGCACGTCAGTTGCACAAGGGACAATTAACAGTAATTTTGCAAATAATACGAACGCAGTAGTCTTTGGCACGTCCTACGACTCTAATAATTGGTATGTTACCAGCTACGCATCCAATCTCCGAATTGTCAAGGGCACAGCGGTCTACACCAGCAACTTCACGCCAAGTACCACAGCACTGACCAACATCAGCGGTACATCACTCCTGACCTGTCAATCAAATCGCTTCGTTGACAACTCCTCCAACATATTTGCCATTAGTTTGTCAGGCACACCATCCGTGCAGGCATTTGCACCATTTGATCCCACCACTGCCTACGCCGCTGGCACAGTGGGCGGCTCGGGGTACTTTGATGGTACGGGGGATTATCTTTCTGCACCAAGTAGTAATAATTTTGGTTTTGGAACTGGCGATTTTACTATTGAGTGCTGGGTCTACCCATTAGCAAGCACAGCCCAACGATTGTTGTTCGGTGGTGGGGATATGAATAATTTAGATATAGGTTTTTCGCCCGCCAACACTTTTCAGTACTACGACGGAAGTGTAAGAGACACAGGTGTTTCTGCGGCTGCAAGACAATGGTTTCATTTTGCAGTATCAAGAACATCTGGAACAACAAGTGTTTATGTTAATGGTGTGCGAACAAATAATTTCAGCGACACATCAAATACATCTGCAAGGCAGTATTATGTTGCAGGATCAAATACAGGAACAAACCCCTTTAACGGATATATAAGTAATGCTCGGATTATAAAAGGAACTGGTATTTATTCTGGAACAACCATTACTGTTCCCACAGCACCTTTCACAGCCATTGCCAACACTCAGCTGTTACTCAACTTCACCAACGGTGGTATCACAGATGCCACAGCCAAGAATGTGCTGGAGACCGTGGGTTCGGCGCAGATCTCAACCGCGCAGAGCAAGTTCGACGGGTCGTCCATGTCGTTTGATGGCACTGGTGACTATTTGGTGTCCCCCGCAAGCGTGAACTACGAAGTAGGTACAGGGAGTTATACCATTGAGTTTTGGGTTTACTGGAATGTAATCGGTAACATCGCAATGTTGTTTGGCTGGAATGGCGGTGCTACGGGTAGTACGTTTGGGTATACATACAGCGACGGTAGAATTGGCGTTGGGATAAATGGAACTAATGAGATTGTTTCGTCGTCCGGGCAAGCCACAACCGGGTCATGGATTCACATGGCGTTCGTTAAAAACGGTAGCACTACTACCATTTACAAAAACGGCGTTGCTATAGCAAGTAGCACTACTGGAGTTTGGTCCTCGAACACGGGCACTGCTACCTTTAGTGTTGGCGGTGGTGCAAGTGCTTCGGATACTAATTGCTACATAGACGACCTACGCATCACTCGAGGATACGCCCGTTACACCGCCAACTTCACACCGCCTACCACGGCCTTCCCAACACAGTAAAAGGAAATAGAATTGTTAATATCAGGTTGTCGAGTCCGAAATGTTGTAATGTCCGCAACATCTGTTGCCGAGAGCGACGATTATTTCAACTTGGTAACACTACTGCTGCCTGGTACCGGGACCAATGGAGCACAGAACAACACTTTCCTGGATTCCAGCACTAACAACTTCGCTGTCACACGCAATGGCAGCGCCACCCAAGGTACATTCTCACCATTCAGCCAGACCGGGTGGTCAGGTTATTTTGACGGTAGTGGAGATTATCTGACTGTTGCTAATAATGCAGCGTTAAATTTTGGAACGGGAAATATGACCATTGAGTGTTGGGTTTATTTAAACTCAACTGCTGGCACACAAACTATTGCAGCAAAATGGCAAAGCGGTAACACTTCGTGGATATGGCAATTTACTTCGTCAACAATGACTTTTTACTTTTCTGGGACATCGTCATCGTTTTCATGGAGTCCTGTAGCAAACACTTGGTATCATTTAGCACTATCAAGAAGTGGAACAGATGTAAAATTTTTTGTTAATGGTGTTCAAACAGGGGCAACATCAACCAATGCTGGAAACGCAGATTCAACAAGCATTGTTGCAATAGGGGCAAACAACGATGGGCCACAGCAATACTTAAATGGATATATAAGTAATTTTCGTGTAGTTAAGGGCACCGCGGTCTACACCGCCAACTTCACACCACCTACTGCACCACTCACTGCCGTATCCGGCACCTCGCTCTTGACCTGTCAAAGCAACCGCTTTGTTGACAACTCCTCCAATGCATTTGCCATAACGGTTACGGGCAATACCGCAGTGCAGGCATTTGCACCATTTGACCCTACCACTGCCTATGCTTCTGCTACCAACGGCGGTTCGGGATACTTTACAGGAACCAGTTCCACTGGTTATCTTTCGCTGACGCAGGCGGCATCAAATGCTATTTTTCCCAGTGGTGGTACCGGTGGCTTTACTATAGAATTTTGGTTTTTTCCTGCTGCTACATCAAGCACATTTAATAGCGTCGTAGCCGGTGCTTGGACTGGCACAGTGGGACAAGTCTGGTGGGAAATAAATTGCGGCAGCACTGGTTTCAATATTACATTAGGCAATAATGGTTTTGGTTCCAGTTCAGGCAATATACAAAGCAGTACTCCGTTTATAGCCAACCAATGGACGCACGTAGTCTTACAAAGAAGAAGTAATGGTACATCTTGGGACGTGTACCAAAATGGTGTCAATGTTTCTGCTAATCAAACCAGTCCTAACAATTTTAATCTGTATTCAGTGGCTCCTATTCGGATAGCCTACGGATATGGCAATACTGTTCTGTCAAGTTTAACTGCTTTCTATTTGGCCAACTTTAGAATTACAAACTCACAAGTTTATTCCAGTAACTTTACTCCGCCCACTGAACCTTTACCTCCTATCTCCGGCACTTCATTACTACTGAATTATATCAATGGCGGCATCATCGATGCTACCGCCAAGAATGCACTAGAGACTGTGGGCAACGCCAGTATCAGCACCACACAGAGCAAGTTCGGGGGATCATCCATGAGGTTCGATGGCTCTGGGGACTACTTAGCTGTTCCAAATTCTGTTGGACTAGACCAAGTTGGAGATTTTACACAAGAATGTTGGTATTACCGAGCTGGTGCTGGAGAAGGTAATCTAGATGTTATGTTTCTTAAAAACATAACAAATTACTTGTATATTGCTGTTAATCGAAATGATTCTAATAAAGTCACAATAAATCAGCACAACGTTGGCTCTCTCATTACAGGAACAACACAAACTGCTTTAAACACTTGGTATCACCTTGCGGTTTCCAGAAGCGGAAGTAACGTCAGATTGTTCGTTAATGGCGTTCAAGAAGGTTCAACCGCTACATACTCGACAAACACTTCTAATTCTGCAATTTCATACATTGGCGGTTTTCCCGGCGCTCACGGTTTAAACGGTTATATCGACGACCTACGCATCACCCGAGGTTTGGCAAGATACACTGCTAACTTCACGCCACCCACGCAGGCCTTTCCCACACTATAAGAGAATATTGAAATGTACATATCAGGTTGTCGAGTTCAAAATGCTGCTATGTCAGCAGTGTCTATTCCAGAAGGCGACGATTATTTCAACTTGGTAACACTACTGCTGCCAGGCACGGGCACCAACGGCGCTCAAAACAATACATTCTTAGACAGCAGCAGTAGCAGTGTCACAGTTACTCGCAATGGCACACCCACTCAAGGTACGTTCTCACCCTTTAGCCAAACAGGATGGTCAGGTTATTTTGATGGGAGTGGAGATTGCTTACGAACAACGGCATTAAATATAAGCAGTGGAAATTTTACAATAGAAGCGTGGGTAAATTTAACTACTATGCCAACAACAGATAGTTGGCCAGGAAGTTATTCTAATTGGATGGTAATTGTTGGTGTTGGGTCAGCGAGTATGGCAGATGGGTGGCAATTTCGTATTGGACAAACTATTTTAGCATTTGGTACAAACAATGATACTACAGCAGTAAGCGGAACTCATGGCATTACAGCTGGTTCTTGGAACCACTTGGCTTGTGTGAGAAATGGAAATGTGTATACGCTTTATGTAAATGGGTTTTCTGTAGCAACAGCAACATATACAGCCAACCAACCTGGAACAGGAGCTTTTACATGGGTGGGTAGTGAAACTAACCAAGGTGCTTATTTAAATGGTTATATTAGTAATTTAAGGATTTTAGCGGGAACATCTTTTTATACTACTAATTTTACACCTCCAACATCACCACTTACTGCTATAACAAATACTTCTTTATTGACTTGCCAATCAAATCGCCTCATTGATAACTCCACTAATGCTTTTACTATCACTAAAAACGGTGATGTTAAAGTTTCTGCATCTGGTCCGTTTACAGAAACAGATACTACGACAGGATCAGGTTATTTTGATGGGGCGGGGGATTACCTAACCGTCGCTGATAGCGCAACACTTGAGCCAGGCAGTTCTAACTTCACCATTGAGTGCTGGATATACCCAACAGCAACAGGCTCATTCTTGGGCGTATTTAGCAAGCGGACAAACAATGCAACAGATTACTCGCCAATACAAATTTTGATTAACAGCGGAACAATGACATTGTTTGCTTCAACTACAGGGTCATCTTGGGCAGTTAATGTAAACGCATCCACTAGTCCACCGCTAAACGCATGGTCACATATTGCAGTAGTGCGAAACGGGACGGCATCAAACAACTTGGTGCTTTACTTAAACGGAGTTTCTGTTGCGACGGGAAGCGTTAGCAATACGGCACTAGTAAATAATTCCGGTGCTTGGGCTATAGCTGCTGACTCTGATGATGGGGGCGGTAACTTTGCTGGATATATTTCTGGATTCAGATATGTGCTTGGTTCTGCGGTTTACACGGCTACATTCACACCACCTACCGCTCCATTAACTGCTGTTGCTAACACCCAAATTCTTACACTACAAACTCGTCAGCCAGTTAACAATCATAGTTTTATTGATGCATCTAGAAATAATCTTTTAGTAACTAAAGTTGGTAATGCATCTCAAGGATCATTCTCACCATTTAGTCCAGGAGGATGGAGTAATTATTTTGATGGTACAGGTGATTATTTAAACGTATCATATCTTTCTAGTAACTTTGGTACTGGTGATTTTACAGTAGAGGTATATGTTTATCTAACGAGATATGATGTTGATGGCAATAATATAATAGATACAAGATCAGCAGCAGCAGCTAATCCGTTTGTTTTTGGTATAATTACAACTGGTGCATATTATTACAACGGTACGACATATAGTTCTTCTACAGTAGTTCCTTTAAATACTTGGGTCCATTTAGCTATATGTAGATCTGGAACTACGATTAAGATCTTTCAAAATGGTATAGAAACCCTATCAAGAACAGATGGTTCTAATTTAACGGGTACTAGTACTGGCAGCATAACTATCGGTAGAGCAGTACAAGGAGTCGCACATTTAAATGGATATCTTTCTAATTTAAGAATAGTGAAAGGTACAGCTGTTTATACTACTAACTTTACTCCACCAACTTCAGAATTAACTGCTATTGCTAATACTTCTTTGTTGATGTGTCAGTCTAATAGATTTATTGATAACTCTACAAATAATTTTACCATCACTAAAAACGGTGACGCTGCAGTAGTTAACTTTTCTCCATTTAAACCAACAGCAAACTATTCTAGAACGACACATGGCGGTAGTGTTTATTTTGATGGTAGCGGTGATAGTGTTGACTTAACACTTGCAGATTCAAATATCGCGATTGTTGGTAATAGGGTAGGAACTACACAATTCGTTTGGACGATTGAGGCATGGATATATCCATTAAGTAACGCATTTACGATTATACAAAGAGCAAGCAATAGTGTTGGAGCCATTGAGTGGTATTGGTATCATGATAGTACTAATGGATTAATGTGGCACCACCGCGATTATGGCAGCAATGATCGGTTTGCATATGCAAACATAGTGTTGAAACAAAAACAATGGTATCATATTGTCCAGCAAAAAGAAGACAACAGTACATGGGTTTTTTATGTTAATGGAGTGAAATGTAATACTACATACGGTGCTGGTGGAAGCCCTAATGCTTATGGAGACGTTAACCTAGTTAATGGAAATTTAACTAAAATTGGTGCTTCTACGACAGGTCCTGCTGGAGCTTTCTATATGTCTGACTTTATGTTCACTAGAAATATTCGATATTCTGGAAATAATATTACATTACCTACATCTCCAACAACTGCTAACAGTTATACTAGTTTATTGCTTAATTATAATAATGCTGGCATCGTAGATGTTTCCTCTCGCAATGTTCTAGAAACTGTTGGTGGCGCAGGAATAACCACATTAACTAAAAAATACGGTACAGGTTCTATGTATTTTGATGGTGTAGATGATAATGTTGTCATTCCTTATGATGAAAAATTTTCTCTAGGTACAACAGATTTTACTGTTGAGGGGTGGTTTAATTTTGCAAATATTAATACTAATTATAGAATGCTTGTACTTTTAGGAGATGGTGCCAATGGTGGTAGTGTTTATCATGGATGGTCTTTAGGTTATTTGGGTTCTGAAGGATCAAATCAAATTATATTTAAAAGATATGATGGAACTGATTATAGCTATACAACTACTGGGGTTACTATTTCAGCTAATACATGGTATCACATTGCTGTATCTAGATATAATAGCGTATTAAAAATATTTGTTGATGGGG
>Ga0209990_10000662_pt1 | contig 33322 bp, 26 predicted proteins | sample NOAtaG_6_FD_187304 | JGI IMG/M metagenome (GOLD analysis project Ga0209990, IMG submission 187304) | Freshwater lake microbial communities from Lake Erie, under a cyanobacterial bloom - NOAA_Erie_Diel5S_2200h metaG (SPAdes) (version 2) | ecosystem: Environmental > Aquatic > Freshwater > Lake ...
ACCCTCTCAGGTCCCCTATTGATCATCGCCTTGGTGGGCCGTTACCCCGCCAACTAGCTAATCAAGCGCATGCTCATCCACAGCCCCGTGGTTTAAAAATAAAATGATGCCATTTCATCTTCCTATGGGGTGTTAATCCTCCTTTCGGAGGGCTATACCCCGGCTGTGGGCAGATTGCATACGTGTTACGCACCCTTACGCCACTCTAGGTCAAGTATTGCTACTCAACTTGCCGTCCGGCTTGCATGTATTAGGCCTGCCGCTAGCGTTCATCCTGAGCCAGGATCAAACTCTCCATAGTATAATCTTTGACTTCCAATGCCTCACGGCATCTTCCATCCTTATGTTTGTCCTTGACCTGCTGCTTTTAATTCCTTAAGCCGAAGCTCATCTCATTAAACCAGCTCCATTCGTCAATCTATCTTGACGTTTTCGGGCCCGCTATCCTTATCCTATCTATTCAATGAACGTATCAGAAATCCCCTCGCGGTTCTCTCTAAATGTGGAAATGTGTGGAAATAAACTTCCTCTATCCCCTAACTCCCCTGATCTGGCTTTTTCGCCCAATTTCCCCCTTTTCGCTAAAAGGGAGTGCAAAGGTAATACCTAAATACCCTTTTGCAAGCCTTTCCCCCAAATGTTTTTAGCATTCTCTAATCTATCACTGAATATCAGGGAGTTATTTATCAAAGAATTTCTGTCACGATAACATCTCAAACTAATCCCTCCAAAAAGACACACTAAAACTCAATCAGGATCACAGTCTTGCGTGAGGGATAGAAACGAAAAGCCCGAAGTGTGTTGGAATGTGGGCGGGCGGACTTGTAGTGAATAGCCCGACACTGACGCAAAGCGGTCAGGGGCACGCCCTAAAAAGAAATCTTACCTGCTAACGTGGCGCTAGCTGTTACTTTTTTCTATGAACCGTTTGTTTTCGATCGGGGCCGGTTGAAATCAACGTTATTGGAACTTCTAAGGCTTTCTCCAAGAATGCGATATACTGAACTAGTTCGACAGGCATTTTATTTTCGGTGATCCCCTCAAGTGAAGTATTCCAGCCTTTGACCTCGGTATAAATTGGCTGAATGTTTTCGTTTACAAGTTCGTATGGAACGGTTTCTGTTATACTGCCGTCACCTAATTGGTACTTTGTGCATATTTTAATGGTTGGGAAAATATTAAGCACATCCGCCTTCATCATCAATAACTGCGTGACACCATTGATCATAATAGAATACTTCAATGAGGGAAGATCGATCCAACCACATCTACGTGGTCTTCCGGTAGTGGAGCCAAACTCATTTCCTTCTTTGCGCATTTTCTCACCCTCTTCATCCAACAATTCGGTTGGGAACGGTCCACTGCCAACTCGTGTGCTGTACGCCTTAAAAATACCATATACTTCTCCAATATGCTTTGGAGCTACGCCCAGGCCCGTACACGCACCTGCCGTAACTGTGCTTGAACTTGTCACAAACGGATAACTACCAAAGTCAATATCCAACAAAGAGCCTTGAGCGCCTTCCGCTAAAATGGTCGAACCTGATCTTAGCTCGTTGTTAATAAAATATTCGCTATCGATGAGTTTGAATTGCTTCAAAAAACTGACTGCATCCAAGAATTGACTTTCCAATGCATTCCAATCAAACTCTATGTCGTGGCTTTTTAAGATTTCGAAATGAATGTCGGTTAGTTTTTTCAGTTTTTCTTTGAACGAACTGGCCAGGACATCCCCCACACGCAATCCCTGACGACCAATCTTGTCCTGATAAGAGGGGCCAATGCCTTTAAGTGTAGATCCAATTTTGTTTACTCCTTTTGCTTTCTCATACGCTTGATCGAGTAAACGATGAGTAGGGAGGATTAGGGTTGCCTTCTTTGAGATAAACAAGTTTGCCTTCACGTTGAGATTGTATTTCTCCAATTTTTCTATTTCGGCTTTGAAAACGATGGGATCCAATACCACGCCATTGCCAATGATATTCCGCGTCTTCTCTCTGAAAATACCTGATGGGATTTGATGAAGCACGTGCTTTATTCCGTCAAACTCGAGTGTGTGCCCTGCGTTTGGGCCACCCTGAAACCGCGCTACTACATCGTAGCCAGGCGCCAATACATCCACGATTTTTCCTTTTCCCTCATCGCCCCATTGCAGGCCTAGCAACACATCTACTTTCATACTTTTATTGGTCAATAGTCCATTGGCGATCATCCATTGGGAAATCGCTCTTTTTAAAAATTATTTTTTGGAATGAGAAATGACTTCTTGCTCTGACTTCACCACTTGAAAAATGGCGTTGAGTTTAGTAATCACAAGTAATTTCTTAACGCTCTCAGATGGATTCATTAGGTATACTTCACCCCCTTTGTTGCGGAACTTTGTGAGAATCGTAATCAACACCCCGATTCCACTACTATTGATGTAGCGCAATTCAGAAATATCTATTATACACGTCAGCGCTTTATGACTCATCGCGTTATTGACTACTCCTACTAGTTGAGTACCACTATCCTCACCTATCAGGTCACCGGAAATCCGGAGGGTTAGCGTATCTTCTTTAATCTCTTGAGTAAAGTTCATATTTTTTTGTTTTCACAATTGGTTTTTGTGCAAGAAGCGTACAAAATTAAGGAATGATGCATGACATTAAAATGTAGCAACTCGCCCACTGTATTTTGAATATTCTGTATTCGCGGGTCACAAAATTCGGTGACCTTGTGACATTGCGTACAAATCAGGTGATCATGCTGCTTGTATCCGTATGATTTCTCATACTGAGCCAGATTTTTCCCGAACTGATGTTTGCTTACCAGGTCACATTCTACCAACAAATCCAGTGTATTGTAAACGGTAGCACGACTTACCCGATAACTCTTGTTTTTCATTTTGATGTAAAGAGATTCTACATCAAAATGGCCGTCTACAGAATATATTTCTTCCAAGATGGCATATCGCTCTGGCGTCTTGCGCAACTCCTTGTTTTCCAGGTAAGCAATAAATATCTGCTTGACTTCTTCGTATAACTTTTGGTTGAGCGGCATTCTTATTTCGCAGCAAATATACGCATTCAATTAACTCGCGAATCAAACCTACTTACCTTCACCACACCTTCTACTTTCTCTAGTTTGCCGATCAATACTTCTAAGTGACGAGTATCGTTCACGTAGAGCATTATCTCGCCACTGAAAATACCTTGATCTGTTTTGAACGACAAAGAACTCATATTTACTTTAAGCTCTTCGGAAATCACTTTTGATACGTCATTGATCAACCCCACCCGATCGGTGCCCACCACTTTTAATCCCGTGAGGAACGCGACTTCATACTGTGATGTCCATTTTGCCTTGATCACCCGATTTCCATGATTTGCCAGAAGTTCGGTTGCGTTGGGGCAAGAGGTACGGTGTATCTTTATTCCTTCGTTGACAGTTACAAAACCGAATACCTCATCACCTGGAATCGGTGTGCAACATTTTGCGAGCTTGTATTCCACCACATCCATGTCCTCACCGATTAGCAGAATATCTTCATAGCGTCCTTTGGCCTTGTTGATCTCTTGCTCAATCGTCTTCACATCTCGCACTTCATTGTGCTCTCTACTTTTGAGCGGTGAAGACGGTTTGTATTCTTTAAATCGTTTTAAATCATTTACGGTGATGGAGCCAAAGCCAAATTTGTAAAAGAGTTCAAACTGTGAAGGGACTTTAAAAAAATCACGCATCTGCTCAAACACTTGGCCGTTGGTGTCTATTTTAAGCTGCTTTAACTTTCGCAATAGAACTTCCTTACCATCATCAGATACTTTGCGTTTGTTTTCCTTTAGCAGCTCCTTAATCTTTGATTTCGCCTTTGGACTGATAACAAATCTCAGCCAGTCTTCATTGGGTTTCTGCTTGGCCGAAGTCAGAATTTCGATTTGATCACCATTTTTTAAAACATGATTAATGGGTACCAACCTCTGATTCACCTTAGCGCCAATACACTTGGCTCCAATATCAGTGTGTATATCAAAAGCGAAATCTAAGGCCGTAGCGCCCGTAGGGAGTGTTTTCAATTCCCCTTTCGGAGTGAATACAAAAACTTCCTCGCTAAAAAGATTGCCACGGAAGTCATCGACAAACTCCAGCGCAGTAAGGTCTTGCTTTTCTAATGTCTCACGAACACGAACCAGCCATTTCTCCAAATTGGATTCATACTTGGCTGCATTGTCCTTGTATTTCCAATGTGCAGCATAGCCTTTCTCTGCAATTTCGTCCATTCTTAAAGTGCGGATTTGAACTTCTACCCACTGGCCATTTTTTGCCATTACAGTGGTGTGCAGCGACTCATATCCGTTACCCTTGGGTGTACTAATCCAATCTCTTAATCGATCAGGATTGGGTGTATAATAATCGGTGACTACTGAATACACTTGCCAACAATATGATTTTTCTTGCTCTAATGCAGTATCGATGATCACCCGGATCGCAAATAAGTCATACACCTCTTCAAAGGGGATGTTTTGCTTTCGCATTTTATTGTAGATGGAGAACACTGACTTTGGCCGGCTCTTGATTTCATAGTTCACACCCAACTTGTCGAGTTCTTCTTTGATGGGCAAAACAAATTGTTTGATAAATCTATTTCTAGAGGCTTTGGTCTCTGCAATCTTATTTGTGATTTCTTCAAAAACAGGCGGATCCGTAAATCGTAAATACAAGTCTTCCAGTTCCGTTTTTATGGCATTCAACCCCAGTCGATGAGCCAATGGCGCATAGAGGTAAATGGTCTCAGAAGACACACGTAGCTGCTTGTTGCGAGGCATGCTCTCCAGGGTGCGCATGTTATGCAAGCGATCCGCTAGCTTAATCAAGATTACCCTAACGTCTTCCGAAAGGGTAAATAGCATCTTCCGAAAATTCTCAGCTTGGGCAGATGTGCCATATTCAAAAACGCCTCGAATTTTGGTAAGACCGTCTATAATTTTCGCAATCTTTTTTCCGAAAATTTCTTGTAAGTCAGAGAGCTGAATGTCTGTATCCTCCACGACATCGTGCAACAATGCTGCGATGATGGAAGTGGTACCCAGCCCGATCTCTTCTACACAGATTTCTGCTACTGATAGTGGATGAAAAATATAGGGCTCACCTGATTTTCTGCGCATGTTTTTGTGCGCGTCCATGCTAATGGTAAATGCACGCTTAATGAGCCGCGCATCTCCCTCCTTTAGAATGGGCTTGGCCAGTCGCAACAGCCTGCGATAGCGAGCAATGATTTCTCTCTTTTCCTCTACCTCGTCAATAACCATTTGGCTACTTAGTCATTTACAAACCATTCCGACCCAACTGGAAATTTAAACAACCCGAAACATTTTTCAGGTTATTTTCTCATTTTCCAATCAGAACTTTAATTATAGCGAATAATCCCTAAATTTGCGATCCCTTTACCCTAAAAAGGCGAAACAAATGCGGATGTGGCGTAATTGGCAGCTCTGCCTACCGGCAGGCAGGCGCGCATCAGACTCGCGGGTCTGGTGTGGCTTCCAACTCGATACTACGCAAAAAAAAATGCGGATGTGGCGTAATTGGCAGCCGCGCCAGACTTAGGATCTGGTGCCGTAAGGCGTGGGGGTTCGAGTCCCTTCATCCGCACTTCAAATGGTTTCGGGTTACCAGTTCCCGGTCGGTTGGTTAGACCCAATCCCCGGAAACTGGAAACTGGAAACAAGAAACTTTTAACTTTTATTCCATTGAACATTACACTAGACAAACAAAGCAAAACCGAGGGGCTGATAAAGATTTCGTTGAGCGAAAGCGACTATTTGCCAAAAGTAGACGACAAGCTGAGGGATTTTTCGCGTAAGGCAAACATTAAGGGCTTCCGGCAAGGCAAAGTGCCCACGGGAGTTATCAAAAAAATGTATGGCAAATCCATCCTGGTAGAGGAAGTAAATCATCTCATCTCTCACTCGGTGTCCGATTATATTAAAGAAAATAAACTAAAGGTTTTAGGTGATCCTTTGCCGAACGCAGAAAAAGCGCGCGCTATCGACTGGGAAACGCAAAAAGACTTTGAATTTGAGTTTCAAATTGGAATGGTCGAAGATTTCGCGGTTGACTTGTCCAGTAAGGTGAAGGTGACCTCGCACCCTATTGAAATAGACCAACAAGTCATAGACGAAACTTTGGCCGATATTAAAAATCGATTTGGCAATGTTTCTTATCCGGAGTCAAGTGAAGGGGACGATAATTTACATGGCGATATCATACTAAAGGGTCAAGAATCCATTGAAGAAACAAAAAAGGGTTCTTTCATTGCCGTAAACAAAATCGACAAGAAGGCTCAGAATAAATTCATTGGGTTGAAGAACGGTGACATTGTTGAATTTGATGCTGAGAAAACGTTCACTACCAACGCAGAAAAAAGCCGTGCGCTAAACATTTCGGAAGAAGAGGCAAATAACGCAACCGGTACTTATCTTTTTACCGTTACGTCTGTGAGTCGGGTTGAACCGCCCACCATGAATCAAGAACTTTTTGACAAAGTTTTTGGCAAAGATGTTGTAAAAAGCGAAGAGGAGTTTACTGCGAAAATCAAAGAAACCATTGCTCAGAACTATAACCGCGAGACGGAACACTTGCTCGATCATGAAATTCAGCACTACTACGTGGATCATACGGCCATTAAGATGCCGGATAACTTTTTGAAAATGTGGCTAAAAGCAACCAGCAATGGGCAAGTGACAGAAGAAATACTAGAAAAGGAATTCCATGCATATAAAGATTCCTTGAAATGGGATTTGATCAAAAACAGAATTACCGAAGAAAGGGAGATCAAAGTAGAGGGCGATGAAGTGAGAGAAAAAGCAAAGCAATTGATTGTAGATCAATTTGGGGGACCAGCCATCGCAGCTCAACTGGGGGATAAGTTGGACGAGATCGCCAACAATTATCTTTCTGGCCAAGATGGCAAAGGTGAGAATTTTATGCGCATCTACAATCAATTAAGGCAGGAAAAGGTAATGCGAGCGATCAAAGAAAATATTACCATAAATGAAAAGAAAGTGAGTTTGGAGGAGTTCAAAAAGTTAGCCGCCAGTCACAATCATTAGGCGCTGAACCTTTTGATAAGATTGTGAGTTTAATAGAAAGCTCTGCCTGCGGGTGGGGCTTTTTTTAATGAATCGCTCGCAAATTGACCCAACAATACTTAACATTGGGTACGCAATGGAAGCAATAATAAAAGCAGTTATACGTCTACCAGTAAACTTAGAAAAAAACAAAATATGTCAACGAACGAATTTAGAAACTATGCCGTGCATCATTTGGGCATGAGCGGCAATGCCTTGGACAGTTATATGAAATTTGTGAACCAAAATCCGTACACGGTTTCAGGGATGACACCCAATGTCGTGGAAGAGCGACAAATGCGCGCCACGGTGATTGACGTATTTTCGCGTTTGATGGCGGATCGCATTATCTTTTTTGGAACGGCAGTAGATGACTACGTAGCAAACGTAATCACGGCACAGCTCCTTTTCTTAGAATCTTCTGACGCAAAGAAAGATGTTATCATGTATATCAATAGCCCAGGCGGCTCGGTATATGCAGGGCTTGGCATCTATGATACCATGCAAATCATAAACCCAGATGTGGCCACGATATGTACGGGCATGGCGGCTTCAATGGGCGCGGTATTGTTGGCTGCGGGAGCTTCTAAAAAGAGATCCGCCCTGCCTCATTCCCGGGTGATGATTCACCAGCCTTCAGCAGGTATGCAAGGAACTTCTTCCGACATGGAAATTTCTATGAAGCAAACCTTGGAGTTGAAAAAGGACTTGTACACCATTCTTGCTAACCATAGCGGACAAACGTATGAGAAGATCGAAAAAGATTCTGATCGCGACTTCTGGATGCGTTCTTCCGAAGCGAAAGCATATGGATTAATAGACGAGGTGCTGGAGAAGAAGAGGAAGTAATCTCTAAATATAGGCGTAAGCCGTTGGGCGGTTGTAATGTGACGAGTTATTGATCGCAGTTAAGTGTGGTAATACGCAAATGCAGTGGGAACAGGTATTCATCGCTTTTGTTCCAGGCTTACTTTTCTTGCACCGGTATGTCTTTGTTCAAATTATTAATACCTTTGGTATTTCGTAGTTTATCTTAATCTGACCCTGCTATGGCCGCTGAAGTTACCTGTTCTTTTTGTGGTAGAAACAAAAAAGATGTTGATCTGATGATCTCGGGTATTCATGCCCACATCTGCGACAAGTGTGTCACACAGGCGAGTCAAATCCTGCAAGAAGAAAAGAAAAACAAAGTGGAGGCGGGCACCTTGCCCAACTTCAAACTGATCAAACCACGTGAGATAAAGAAGTTCTTGGATGAATATGTGATTGGACAGGACGAAGCTAAGCGAGTCATGTCTGTGGCAGTCTACAATCACTACAAAAGACTCACCCAACGAAAAATGGACAACGATGTGATGATTGAAAAATCAAACATCATTATGGTGGGAGAAACCGGAACTGGCAAGACCTACTTGGCAAGAACTCTTGCTAAGATTTTGCAGGTTCCTTTTTGCATAGCAGACGCAACCGTATTGACCGAAGCGGGGTACGTGGGTGAAGACGTTGAAAGTATTCTGACCCGTTTGCTACAAGCGGCTGATTACAATACGGAAGCAGCCGAACGAGGCATTGTTTACATTGATGAGATTGATAAAATCGCCAGAAAATCTGACAATCCTTCTATCACCCGAGACGTAAGTGGAGAAGGTGTGCAGCAAGCATTGCTTAAATTATTGGAAGGTACTGCGGTAAACGTCCCTCCGCAGGGAGGCCGTAAACATCCCGATCAAAAAATGATTACGGTGAACACTGAGAATATTTTATTCATTTGCGGTGGCGCCTTCGAGGGAATCTCAAGGCTGATTGGCCGTAGGCTAAATACAAGGCCGCTGGGTTTTGCTACTTCATCAGATAGCGTCCACCCCGGTGGAGATTTGGATAAAGACAATTTGCTAAAATTCGTCTCCGCACAAGATCTAAAAACGTTCGGGCTAATCCCTGAATTAATCGGTCGCTTACCTGTTTTGTCGTTCCTCAATCCACTCGATCACGATACCCTTCGAAAGATTTTGACTGAACCAAAAAATGCGTTGGTTAAACAATACAAGAAGCTTTTTGAAATGGAGAACATTGAATTGGAATTCAAAGAAGGAGCGCTGGATTTCATTGTGGAAAAAGCAGTTGATTTTAAATTAGGGGCCCGCGGACTTCGTTCTATTTGTGAAGCAATCATTAATGATGCAATGTTCGAGTTGCCGTCTGACAAAACAACAGATCGACTTGTGATCAACCGTGCTTATGCGGAGGAGAAATTTAATAAATCACATTACAGCAAACTAAAAGTAGCCTAGTTCAATCAACCGATTTTTGATCGGTCTTAAGGTACTTCAACATCAATCTGGCTGTGTTTTCGGAGGCGGATCCGATATCCAATGAGCGATAGAGTTTATCGTATTCCTTTAACATATTATCCCTGTATTCACCAGCCTCAATCAATCGAAGAAGTTCGCCCCTTAGCGCCTCGACTGTTGCGTCTTGCTGAATCAATTCCTTTACCACTTCCTTGCCAGCGATTAGATTCACCAGCGAGATGTAATCAACCTTGACTACCTTAGATGCAACTGCATATTCCAGGTTGCCGGCTTTGTACACGACTACCTGTGGCACTTTAAAGAGTGCTGTTTCTAACGTTGCCGTTCCAGATGTTACAATAGCTGCCATAGCGTGCGACAAGAGATCATAGGTGGCCTCAAATACGAGTGTTACGTTTTGTAAGTCTTTCAGCGGTTTGTACAGCTCCGAAGGCAAATTTTGAACGGCAGCTACTACAAAATGCAGCAAAGGATTTGAGACGGCTAATTCCGCCATCAATGGAACGATTCGTTGTAGCTCCATTTTTCTACTTCCGGGAAGCAATGCAACAATTTTAGTTTTGGGGTCTACTTTATTTTCCTGAAAAAATGCGCCATTAGGAACAAATGCCTTGATCGCATCTAGCACCGGATTGCCAACATAGTCGGAGTTGATCCCATATCTCCTAAAAAATTCCTTTTCAAAAGGCAGAATTACAAAAAGGCGATCTACATCTTTCTTCAGCTGCCATGCTCTGTTTTGCCGCCACGCCCACACCTTCGGAGGAATGTAGTAAAACACCTTGATGTCGTTCTTTCTACCGAATGTAGCCATCCTTCTATTGAAGCCACCATAGTCGATCAAAATCAACACATCTGGTTGATAGGCAAGAATATCAGTCTTACACTCTCGCATGTATCGAGCGATTTTGTAAAAATTGATTACTGCCTCAAAGCCCATGAAAGCTAATTGATCATAATGTTTAATCAATTGTACTCCGGCTTTGTTCATCTCATCGCCTCCAAATCCACGAAATTCACTTTTGGAGTCTAAGCGGGAAATGGCTTTCACCAGATTACTCCCATGCAAATCGCCAGAACGCTCGCCTGCAATAATGTAATATTTCATTGCGTTTGGTGAATTGGCTTCAAGCCGCAAGCCTCATGCTGCAAGCTATTTGGGTGTGGTGACCGAGTCTGGATTTTCATACTAAGTGGATACAACCAATTAAGGCTTAATCTACTCACCAAGGTAATCCACGTAATTGCGAGGAGTTTCATAAAGTCGAATAGAGTGAAGTCTTCCAAATTTGCTGATACCTGAAATCTTTGGCACTAAAATATTCCAAAGTTCGATGGCCAAATTTTCTGTGCTCGCCATTTTACCACTCATAAAGTCGACATCAAGATTTAAGTTTTTGTGATCCACTTTTTCGATCACTTCTTGCCTTATCAGATCGCTGAGTTTTTTCAGATCGATTACGAAGCCTGTGTCCGGATCAGGCGTCCCTCCTACTGTAACGATCAGATCGTAGTTGTGGCCATGCCAGTTTTCATTGGCGCAAGGGCCGAATACTTCCTGATTTTTCTCTTTGCTCCAGGAGGGGTTATAGAGCTTATGGGCTGCGTTGAAATGTTCTTTTCGGCTAACGTAGATCATTCTTGGGTGAACTAAAGTGCAAAGATAACTTGTTGGAGGATGTAAAACCCATTACCTTTATTCTGCAAAGCCAACATTTTTATGGATTATCTTCAATTCTCTCAATTGAGCAGTTCTACCAAAGAATACTTGGAAGAGGTGGAAAAGGGGAAGAGTTATGTGATTATCAGGGGAGGTAAACCAATCGCCAAAGTCATTCCATTTAAAGAACCGATTCAATCAAAAAAAGCAATTCAGGGTTGGAAAAGAGAGGTTAAAACAGTGATTTTACGAAGTGGTGCGGACTCTTCAGAATATATTCGAGCAGAAAGGGACGAGAGATGATTTGTTTTTTTGATACTTCGGCTTTAATCAAGAAATATATTACAGAAAAAGGAAGTGAACTAGTTAAACATCATTTCACTCAATCGACCACCATTGCAGTTAGCAGCACTACTAAAATAGAGTGCTTCTCAGTGATCAATCGAATGCTTGAAAATCTTGAGATTACTGTAGATGAGGCCGCAGATTTACAAAATCAAGTTGGTGATGATTTTTTTCTGTTTGAAGTAGTACCCTTCAGTGATTCCCTTGAAAAAGTAGCGATTGATATGATCAAAAAATATCAACTAAGAACGTTGGATGCGATGCAACTCGCATCAGCCTTAAGCGTTTATCAACTTCAATACTTTATTGTTTCAGATGTAAAGTTAAAAACAAGTGGTAAGGCTGAAGGCCTAGTTATCATTGACCCCAACGAAACCCAATTATGATCATTGTTACCGGTGCGGCTGGCTTTATTGGAAGCAACCTTATTCAACGACTTAACCAAGATAATTTCAATGCCATAATTGCGGTTGATCATTTTAATGATCCTGAAAAAAATAAAAATCTTGACGGTTTAAAAATTCAGGAAAAAGTAGACCGCGATGAGTTTTTTGTGTGGCTCGACAAAAATTACGAAACAGTTGAGTTCATTTTTCATATTGGCGCGCGGACCGATACCACTGAGATGGATGTAGAGCTACTCAATAAACTTAATACCGAATACACAAAATCGGTTTGGAAAAAATGTTGCCAGTATCAGATTCCGCTTGTCTACGCCTCGTCCGCGGCAACTTATGGGCTTGGTGAATTAGGTTATGACGACAACGAAGACTTAATTCCTCAGCTAAAACCTTTGAACCCCTACGGAGATTCGAAGCAAGTTTTTGACGTGTGGGCGTTACAACAAATCGAAAAACCTTTCTATTGGGCAGGATTGAAATTCTTCAATGTGTATGGCCCCAAAGAATACCACAAGGGGCGTATGGCTTCCGTGGTGTGGCATGCCTACAATCAGATTCAGAAAACCGGAAAAATGAAATTGTTCCGCTCACACAAAGCCAATTACAAAGATGGCGAGCAGATGCGAGATTTTGTGTACGTAAAAGATGTAGTGGATGTTTGCGTCTTTCTCATGCACCACCGAAAGGATTCGGGTATTTACAACTTAGGTTCAGGCAAAGCAAGAACGTTCAACGATTTAGTGAAGGCGGTATTTGTCGCGTTGAATAAACCCGCTACTATTGAATACATTGATACTCCTGTCGATATCCGTGACACGTATCAGTATTTTACGGAGGCGAAGATGGGGAAGTTGAAAATGATTGGTTACTCCTCAAATTTTACTGATATGGAGTCTGGTGTTGCGGAATACATTAGTCTTATCCACGAGTAGAGTGAGCCAGTTACTTTTTTTGAACTAATGTAGTAAGAGAAGATTTTGATAAGGTCTTCTTCGTTTTTGAATCCCAATCTATTGGATGAGATAAACGATTTTATCAACTCTTTGCGCTCACCAAATAAGCCTAGCATCTCTGTCTTTTCCTTGACTTTTGATATTCTCCTATCCGAAAATGAATAATATAACGTTTCCTTTTCAACGATATAGGCGTCTCGATCTCCCACTTCCAAAGAAGGTTCAGACTAGCTTGTTGGAGCTGTGCTAAAGCACAATTTGTGCAAGTGAGATGTAGTTAAAGCGCTCAAATGGGGACGCTTGAGTTTTTGTACCTGCTGCGTTAATAAGAAAGGGAAAAATCCACCGAATTAACGGCATGCTATTATTTTTAAGGGGCTGAGGTCAACAATCAATGTTCTAATCCCTCAGTTATTTCTTCGTGCGAGAAGAAAATTAAAATGGTATTAATAAGAATTTCGAAATGTTAAGCTAACGATTTACATTCCGTAAAAAGAGGCCAATTAGTTCGGGTCTAGTTTGCTTGAGCAAGAACGAATTCTTTGCTATTTGCTCTGAACGCAACGGAAAAAGCTGAGTAAAACCTTTTTTGTTTGGCTTAAATGGTGTACAACCTTCTGCACGATTCGCACAAATAAAATAGTTGTACTCATTAAGTATTTCATCATACTTTTTACCTGCACTGTAGGCACCAGAAAAGTCTGCTTTCTTTAGTGTTTTTTCAATGCTTAGGTAAATCCTGGCTGAGTCGATCTGACCCAAACGCTCACCGAAAAAAAAACTCCCATCTGCCTTTTTCAATCTATCAAAAGAGATCAGGCTATCATACGAATAGTCTAGATTGAGTTGAGTAACCACCATGTTGTCAATAATCATATAAGAAGACGCTTCCTTCTTGTAATACATCGGAGTATTGTCCATCCAGTCAAAGTTAAAAAACCCGGTGAATTTCCGTCCATCAGCCACGACAACATTACCGCTTATGGGTTTTTCTGAAAAGTAGGGTGTGCCTACCACTCCCTCATATCGCGGTTTAACTGCTCTGATTGTATTGGTGCCCAACGCATCTCCCTGACCAGCATTGGCAAGGTTTTGCTGCATATCATAGCCTTGAGGAGTTTGAGCAATAACCGATTTTCCAATCAACAGAAATGCTGCAAAAATTATTTTTTTTCTCATCATTGGATAAAGGTATAAATATAAAAAAACTTTTGCTGCAGAATTAATTCTGCAGCAAAAGTCAAAAATAGATTTTGGCAATATTTCTAGTAACCTGGATTTTGAGTCAAAATACCACCAGAAGCATTTAGCTCTCTTAACGGTATAGGAAGCAGTGCTTGGTCATTGTTCCAAATCGGTGATGACAGTGTTGTTGCAGCACGCCCAGTTCTAACTAAGTCAAAGAAATAATGTCCTTCAAGCGCTAGCTCTAATCTACGTTGTAAGAAAATATCATCCCTAACAGCAGTCTGAGTTAAAGCACCTGAATAATTCCCAATCCCAGCTCTGTTGCGAATTTGATTCAAGAACGTGACGGCATCCGTTAAATCTGATCCCGTATTTCTCTCAACCAATGCTTCCGCTCTGTTTAGGATAACCTCTCCCAGTCTAAGTAAAAGAACGTTATCATCATCCGTTGCTGCGCGATAATAACGCAATCTTGAATCAACAGAGGTGGAAAGAATTCTTCTTGCGTCCGTTCCCAAATACGCACTCACTAACCCGCCAGAAGGCCTCACTTCATTCCGACCACCGGTGGACGAAGTAAGTAGGTAAAAGCTTAAAGAGTTTGTGTCGACCGTGTTGAATTGAAGTTCAAAAATAGCCTCAGAAGTATTTCTTACCACCCACAGATCTAAGAAATTTCCAACTAATGAATAACCAGTGCTTGCTGACGTAGCTGAATTGATGGCTTCAGTATATTGACCTAGGTACAAATGTATTCTTGCCTTCAATGCGTGTGCAGCAGCCTGAGAAGCTCTTGCTTTATTAGATGGAGAGGCTGGCAATTTAACTATTGCTTCCGCCAGGTCAACTAATATCTGTGCATAAACAGCATCCTTCGTAGCTCTTGGTAAAATGATCTTTGAAGGACTTGCATCATCGGATGGTGTAAGCTTCAATGGTACGCCACCCCAATACTTAACAAGATTCGAATAATGAAGAGCTCTCAAGAAAAGTGCCTCTCCCGCGATTTGATCCTTTTCCGCTTGTGTTAATGCAGGATCTGTGATTTTTGGCACTTTATCGATAATCTGATTCACGCGGTTGATACCTACATAAATCTGAGCCCACATATTTGTCACATTGGCATTGTCGTTCAAAAGGCTTCTGTTGGCAAACTGCGCGTAAGAAGGAAACGTGCCAGTATGGCTAAGATTTCCACCGTGCACTTCGGGAAGAAGCAAGAAATCTACTCCATAATACGAGGCGCTTTGCAGTGCATCATAAGCACCTATAATTGCTGCTCTTGCACCAGGTGCATCTTTAAACACAACGGTGGGATCCACGCTATTCTGTGGCTTTTGCTCCTGAAGCAACGAATCGCAACCTGTTAGAACAACGGCAAACAAAACGATATAAAATATTTTTTTCATAGATGATTATTTAAAAGTTAAGTTAACACCAACTGTCACCGTCCTAGATTGGGGGAAAGTCAAGAAGTCAGTTCCAGGGGCAGCATTGGCTGTAGTATTTGAACTTCCCTGAAAACTATTACCAGAACTAAACGTACTCACTTCTGGATCAAATCCAGAATATTTCGTAATCGTGAACAAATTTTGTGCAGATGCATAGACCCGAAACCTTGATAGTCCGATTTTGTTGACCAAAGAACTTGGAAGGCTGTATCCAAAAACAATATTCTTCATGCGAATAAATGAACCGTCTTCTAGCCAATAGTCTGAATTTCTTCTATTATTATTTGGATCTCCAAACACTGCTCTCGGAATTTCAGTGTTTGTATTGTTAGGAGTCCAAGCTCTTTTTGTTGATTCGAATTGGCCGAAAATGCTATTCATCCCCTCGGCAAAAACTCTGGTATGATTCCAGATTTTATTTCCTTGCACAAACTGGAAGAAGAAAGAGAAATCAAAACCTTTGTAGGTCAAATTATTGTTCCAGCCACCGATAAAATCAGGCTGCGCGCTGCCCAGTATCTCTTGGTCAGCACCTGTAATTACACCGTCTCCGTCAATGTCTTTAAATTTGAAATCTCCAGGACGGGTAAGAGTGGATTGATAAACACCTGTTTTGGAGCCTCCGTTGGCTGCATCAATTTCACCTTGGTTCTGAAAAATACCAACTTTTCTGTACCCTCTAAATGCACCTAAAGGCTGACCAGCCTCTACCCAACTTGCAAAGCCTACACCAAAGGGGAGAACATCGCTAGAAAGACTAACAATCTTGTTTCTATTAAATGCGATATTAAAATCGGTAGTCCACGTCAAGCCTTTGCTGGAACTAATTGGCGTGGCATTAATGCCCACCTCAATTCCACTATTCTCCATCTCACCAATATTCTGTCCGATTGCATTGAATCCAGATACGGCCAAAATGGGACGATTCAACAACAATGAAGTAGTACTCTTCTTATAGTAGTCTATAACGAGGTTTACTTTATTAAAAAGTCCAATGTCCAACCCCACATCTATTTGACTGGTTTCCTCCCAAGACAGTCTAGTGTTTTGAAGCTGGGAAGGTGCAGAACCTCCTGCTAGGACATAGTTATTACCAATCCCGTACAATCCAGCATAGGTGAAATTCCCAAATTCTTGATTACCCGTGATACCCCAACTTCCCCTTAACTTAAGACTATTGACAGCGCCTATATCGGCCATGAACCCTTCATCTTTTAGATTCCACGCAACGGAGACTGAAGGGAAATTTCCGTACTGAACTTCTTTTCCGAACCTTGACGAACCATCTCTTCTGATTGATGCGTTAAGAATATACTTTCCTTTGTAAGCATAGGATGCCTTGGCAAAATAAGATACAAGCGCCCAAGAAGTAGCCGCGCTGGTTGCGTCTGTTTTGGTAGAACCGGCAGACAATTGACCAACGGAATTAAATGGAAATCCTGTTACCGATCCAAAAGTTGTTCTGTTTTGAGACTCTTGAAAGGACGTTCCCAGCAATACGTCAACGGCATGATCACTTGAAAACGTCTTGTTGTATCTTAGAATATTCTCGTTGATCCAATTGATATCCTGGCTGGTTCCCGCTTGAGCCTGTCCATTGGGAAGTCCCTGACGTACCGTGGTTGGGATAAATCTATTTTCTGAGAAATAGCTAAAATCGATTCCTATCGAAGTTCTAAACGACAAGTTGGGATTGAATGAATACTCACCATAAAGGTTATTGAGGAAACGATTATTGTAAGCTTTATTTTGCGGCTCGCGCGCTTGCGCAATAGGATTGTCCGTTGAATTCCTAGGATCAAAAGCATAGGCTCCAGATGAAGTGTATGCCGGTACATCACCAGCCGTTAATACTGCAGTTGATAAAACACCGAAAATATTGTTATCGTTATTGACGCGATTGTTCACCGATCTTGAAAACGAAGTAGTGCTACCAAATGTAAACTTATCGCTCACCCGGTTGTCCAAGTTAATGCGACCAGTTAGTCTTTCAAATCCTGAACCGATAATAACACCTTCTTGCTTGAAGTATCCACCAGAAACAAGGAATTTTGTTTTATCCGTACCGCCAGAAAGTGACAAGTCATAGTTATAGATAGGCGCAGACTGAAACACCTTATCTAGCCAGTTGGTCGAGGGAGCCGTTGAAGGATCCAGGAAAAACCCAACATCACTCACTTCAATTGGGGCACCATTTCGGATGACCTCGGTTTGGCCAGCGCCATTAACAGTCAACGCAGGATTCAATCCCCAATACCAAGCAGCTAAGTGATTTCTAGAGGCCCAAGTTCTAACACCTGATCCAAAAAGGCTTTGAGTTGTAACGCTACCATCTGGATTTAATGCGCCTTGTGGGTTTGCTGTTGTTCCTGTGCCTGCGCCATAACGGTTAACTAAACCATCCGTCAGCATATTTACATAGTCACCGCCAGTTAATGGCTGAATTTTCTTCCAGACATCCTGCACGCCTGCGTAGGCATTAAAGCTTATTTGTGTTTTGTTCGACTTACCTCTTTTGGTTGTAATCAGAACAACACCATTGGCTGCCCTAGAACCATAGAGCGAAGCCGAGGCAGCGTCTTTTAGTACTTCTAACGACTCGATGTCATTGGGGTTGATATCGTTCAAAGCACTCACTTGCTGGTTACCTACACCAATTTGTGAAGAACTACCAGTGTTAATAGGAATACCATCTACAACATAAAGTGGCTCATTACTTGCAGAAAGTGATGAAGAACCTCTTACACGAACCTGAATACCAGATCCTGGGGTTCCGGAATTTTGGGATACCTGCACGCCTGCTACACGTCCTTGAAGAGCCTGATCAAGACCGCGAACGGGCTGATCTTTATACGATGAAGAGCTAATCGATGCAATCGCACCTGTAAGTGATTTCTTCTCTGCTGTTCCATAAGCTACAACCACCACTTCAGACAACTGCTTGACATCGGATTGTAACACTACATCAACAGTTCTTCTGTCACCCACTACAACGTCTTGCGAAGTATAGCCGACAAATGAAAAGGTCAATACAACATCAGAACTACCGACCGAAATGCTGTAAGCTCCGTTTGCATCTGTTACGGTACCTGAGCCGGTACCTTTTACAACCACGTTTACTCCTGGGAGATCGATACCCTCGGAAGTCACTTTCCCGGAAACTATGCGTTCCTGTGCCCATGCCATGCTGCTGATCAGCAACAAGAGCGGAACCAATTTGATTAGTAAATTTTTCCTCATACTGTTTGGTTTAAGTTTTTATTAAGGAATATACCTTTAAGAAGTCAAATGTAGTATTTCTAATTAATACTGCAATAATATGAAAGCAAAACACTAAAAAAAATTTCAAACGATTGCGGAAAAGTCGCTTGCTTAACATGTTGCACATAAAAAAACCGCCTTTTAGGCGGTTTTTTTAAGTAAAACGCTAAAAAATTCTAGCGAGTAAGCGTCAAACGAACCCGTCTTGTCCAAGTGCAATAGCCATTTCTTCTGCCATACTCATCGGCATCATCATCCAAGCCAATGGAAAGTGACTGACCTGCGACAAGACCCGTCTGAGACGTATTGTAGGAACCCTGGTTGGCTGTAGTGCCTGACGGCAAAAGAGGATTAGTATAAGCAGGAGGTGGGGCAGCAGCCGTACCAAAAGTACCACCTGTAGGCTGAGTCCAATAAATCTCCCTTTCGGTAGTACAATCAACAGTAGAATTCTGCAACGGTACGAAAACTGTTCCAGCTGTTGGTGCAGCCGTTGTAGGAGCCGCTTCTAGGTTAAATCGTAGCGTAACATTTTGTCCCCTATAACTTACGGTAAACTGCCGCTCGGTAGAAAGGCCACCGGGAGGAATGCTTAGTGTTACGGTTTGGTTAGGAAACAACCGCGCAGCAAGTGTAGACGGAAATTGAGGAGCCGCGTGCAAAGCAGTGGAATGGTTAGGCGACCAAATTGCGGTTTGAGCAAGAGTGTATTGCCCAAGCCAAGAAGTCGAAGTGGTCTGATTCCGAACAGTTAACGTGTACACAAAAGATGCACTATAGAATTGTCCACCAGTGATGTTTGGAGTCGTATTTGTATCCGTGAACTGTCTGCCATCCTTTAACACCATGACACCCCTGTAAATAACCTGATCACCATTCGCGAATGAACCCGGAAAGCCCGTTGCTGTCGCTAAAGCGGTGAGTGCTTGAGCGGCCGATACTCTCACCTTCGCCCGTCTGTACTCAGAGAAAGTGGGCTCTGGCACCTTGGCAAAGTCAGCTCCAGCAATAGTAGTTAAAGGAACTTCTCCGGAAAGAGCAGCACCCCTACGGTGTCTAACCAAAATCCGAAATTCCTGCAAACTGTTACCACCGGCACCATCTACAGCCTCAAAAGTTCCGTCCAATCCACTATTTGCCAAGTCATTCAAATCAATCACATTAGAAGTTTGTGAATACAAACGCATGTACGCACCCACCTCTCTGTCATCGTAAGGAAGCGGATACAAGTCCTTATCTCTACACCCAATTCCAACTACTGTTAGAAGTAAGGCTGTAACTAAACTATATCTTTTAAATTTCATATCTGTCGAATTTTAAATAAAAACTAAAAATTCAGATTTGCCGTAAACGTATCCCAGAAAACCTTACCTGTTAAGTTTGGCTTCTGCTCAACTGAGGAATTTCTTGCCTCAAATGAAGTCGGATACCAAAACGTGCGAGGAAAAGCTCCAGGTGCTGGGTTTACTGTTGGCTGCATTCCCGAAGGTAAACCGGTACGTCTATAAAGATTATACGATTCAACCCCGCAACCAAAAAGCGATATCCAATACTCGCGCGCGACTATATTCAATTGATCGGGGCCTGCGGCTGCAAAAGCTGCATTGGCTCGTGTTGTATATCTCGCGATTTCATCTGCAAGTGGTGATCTCCAGTTAATCGTGGTTGCTGGAGGTGTAGTAGTATCAACATTTATTGTACCTGTGGTAATTTGCACAAATCGCGCTGTAATATTTGTCGTACCCTCTGAGACAGTAACCGTAGCACCCAAAAGTTCAGCTTGAATATCCGCGTCAGATGCTCTAGTCCAAGCGCCAGCCGCAGCCACGTAGATTCCATTTTGACTACCCGTTGTTTGATCCTTTAATAATACACGATCACCGGCTGCCAATGCTACCCCATCAATCGTTAACAATCCGCCCGTTGCAATGGCCACGTTTCCTGTGGAAGCTACCCTTACTGGCGTTAACGTTGTGCCAACTGTTGGAAAGAATCCATTGATAGTTGAGGTCTCCGCAGGTGAAGCACCAAATGCATTTGTTCCAAGTGTACCATTGATAGACCAATCTCGGACATCAGCAAGTGAATTTGTCACGCCCAAATTAAACTGCGCTGCAGCCGTTCCCGCCCCAGTTACCCCAGATAAAGTAGGAGACAATGCAATCTCCGCGCGCATAAAGTTTACTGCAGAACGCATTAAGATTGGCTGAATGCCTGCGCCTCTCATACCCAACGCGGGATTATTAACTCCTGCATTTGTGTTAGCATCAAAACGTCCCCCGGCTGGATAAGCACCCCACGTAGTACGTGCCAATCCATCTGGCGGGATGCCTTGTGGATCCACGTGTTCCCGACCCCAATATCCAATAGGTGTTGGCTGGCAGAATGTGCGCGTCCAAGCAGGGTTACCCGCTGCCGAAGTTATCCCTGGAGGAATGCCTGCCACACCATACACAACGGCAGTGCCAGTCGTAAACGGATAATGACCAGGTGCAGTTTGAGCTACACAACGAATCTCATTTGGATCCGTAGAATTAGCTGCTCTTTGGCGATAAAAATAAAAGCGCATCCTTGGATCAATCATATCATATCCGTAAAACATCTGCCACATCAAATAATTCGACATATAGTCGTTTGCACCCGTAATGTAATTGTTAACAAAACGGGGATGACGAACATCTGGGTCGGCACCGTTGGTGGCATATCTGAAAATGAAACTATCTCCCTGAGCGGTAATAACTCCCGCAGTCAATGCCTGATTGATTACTGTAGTAGCCAACGTGGGATTCTGATTTTTTAAATTAAGACCTAGCTTGAGTTTCAGTGTATTGGCTAACCGAACCCATTTTGCTATTCCGGCTGTCCCGCCTCCATAATAAAAATCTGTGATAACGGGGGCAAGAGCATTCGGGGTTTTCGCAAAATCTGCGATTGCGCTATTCAAAATTGCGATGATAACTGGATACAAATCTTCTGATCTATCGGTTCCTGGATTGAGATTTTCAGACCCTTTAAATGATTGTGAAAAAGGTACATCGCCAAAATAGTCTACCAAAACAGATAACGTATAGGCTTGCATTACGCGAGCCATACCTGCATGCACCGAGAATCCGCTGGCATCTGCTTGTTTAATCAAGATATCGCAATCTGTAAGAACATTGGCATATCCATTTGTCCATATTGCATCGAAAGTCTGAGGATTTGCAAAATTCTCATAGAACGCTCCGCCAGAATTTTGAAGGCGAGTCACCTGCATACCGAAAGTGCTGGCTCCGTTAAAGAATTGCGCCAGATCAACTTGAATCTGGTTTAGAACCAGACTGGGCCCAGTTGCTGTAAGCTTGACAGCGTTTGGATCATCTAATAAGTCCAAATTGCACGATGATGCAATCACCATCAGCATAGCTATTGAAAAAGCTTTAAAATATCTCATAAAAAATGTCATTTTTTAATTTAAAAAGTCAGCCTTAACACCACACCGTATCTCCGAGCACTTGGCCCCGTCAAGTAATCAAACCCCGCACCGTTTCCTACTCCTGTACTTAAGACCTCAGGATCATAATTAACATTAGCTGGTACATTAACAGCGTTAAACCATAGGTTATTTCCATTCAACTGGAGCGACCCCGATTTGAATGGTGTCTTCGCCAAAAATCCCTTGGGGAATTCATAGGCCAACGAAACTTCTCGAAGACGTATTGAAGTGCCATCAAAGATCGAGGTATCATCTGTGCCATTGAATTGCACATTGAATCCATAATCAGAAGCTGTGACCTGTTTATCATTTTTACGATAGGTGAACGTGCCATCCGGGTTGGCTGTCTCTAACACGCCAGGAAGCACAAAGGTCTGATCATAGCCATACACAACATCGGTTGAAACTGTTCCGCGACCGATGGTAGCCGAAGGAGTGGATGCGTACATGTCGCCACCCTGACGATAGTCGACCTGAATGTTAAGCGCAAAACCCTTGTAAGTGAATGTATTAAAGAGTGAAGCCGTCCAATCCGGATTTGGATTCCCGATCTCTCGGATGATTGGGTCTACCGCATACAAGCCATCGTTATCTCTTACGATTCGTTGGCCAGAAGGCGATTTGCGTACTGCAAAACCTTTAATGATGTTGTAAGGTCTTCCGGGAACAGCAAAGTTGCCTCGTGTGTCTTGCCCTGCAATTCTAACTTGAGATAAGCTTCCACCCAAATCAATAATTTCAGGTCTAACAATATTGTAATTTAGTGTGGCATCCCAACGAAGAGCACCAGAACCAATTATCTTGGCATTCAAACCAAGTTCAATACCTTTATTGCTCAGTTTTCCAACGTTTGTCAATGTGCTGGTATAACCAGTTGAAGGATCCAAGGGAGCTTCAGTAATCAAATCACTTGTGCTTCTATCATAGAAAGTAAGGTCTACACCGATCCGATCGTTCCAGAACTTACCGTCTATCCCCACCTCAATTTCTTGTTGAAGCTCTGGGCGAAGGTTGCGATTTCCCAAGAAGTTACCAACCGAGTTAACCGTTGTTGGTGCACCTGTCAAATCTACATAGCCCCGGGTATTCAGAGAAGCCAATGAACGTGTTCCATAAGGAAAGGGCGCAAACCCAGCAGAAGTTCCATACCCGACACGTAGCTTCAAAAAGCTCATAGCGCTAGACTTGAGTGATGAAAAAGCTTCGGTAAGAATTAAAGAAAGTGATGTTGATGGGTAAAATATCTTATTGTTAGCAGTCTCAAGTGTAGAAGTCCAGTCATTTCTGCCCGCTAAATTCAAAAAGATGTATTGCTTGTAATCTAAGGTAAAGTCTCCATAAACACCCATGCGTTGTTCCTCGGTTTCACGATTTAGAATGCGGGCGCCATCTGCGCTGAAGCCAGCAAATCCGATACTTCTGGACGAAGCTACTGAGAAGTTATAATGTCTAAACAAACCATCAATCGCTTGATTTTCAGAATATAAGCCGTCCCGATTAAATTTATCATTTCTAGCATTGAAACCAACCCTTGCACTTAAGTTCAAGTCAGTTGTCAACTGTTTGTTGTAGCCAACAATAAAGTCTTGATTGAAGATGGTATTCCTCACAGTTTGAGTTTGGAAAACTCCGTTAATGATATTTGGTCCCTGAGTACCTCCCCTGTTGAATCTGCGTTCTTGCGATTCGGTATACGTGTCATAGCCCACCCTATAGCTTAAGCTAAAATTGTCGGTTATGTCGTAAGAAATCGTGGTTGCATTAAAAATGCGTACCGTGTTATTTAACTCTTTATAGTTATTGGCGATCCAAAGTGGATTGGCAATATCATTTCCTCCTCGGTAGTAAATGCTACGATTATCGGGAGTTGCGTTTGGCCATTCGAATAAATCCAGGTTACGGGGAGTATAAAGAAATTGGCCATACAGTGAAGGCACACCTGCTAACGTACCGCCACCTCCCGTTGCTGGACTTAGCGGAGGCTGGTCGATGTTATTAACAGAGAATTGGATGTTATTGTTGATGGACAACTTTTTGGTGATGGCTGCATTGAGCCCTAACGCAATGTTTAACTTAGTCTGCTCATTGCCAGGAGCGAAACCCTGCTCTTTAGTATAAGAGACTGAGGAGTTAAATCCAACCTTGTCCGATCCCCCACTAAAATTTAAATAGGTATTTGAAGCCAGCCCCTTTCTAAAGAACTTGCTAATGTCTTGCCCTGCATCATATCTCACACGGCTGAACAGATACTGCGGGTATGCATCTCTCAATGAAGGCGTTCCCAAAAATTGATAGGGATGTCCGACTGAATCTATCTCAGAAAAGCTAGATCCCCAATTACTAAAGAATGCACCGTACAAACCTTGAAATCCATTTCCCCAACTGTTTTGGAAAGTTGGAAGTGAAGCAACTTCTGTAACATTAACGGTCTGCTGAAAAGTCACTTCTGCATTCTTCTTACCTTTGCCCGACTTAGTGGTGACCAAAATAACACCATTTCGCCCCTGATCCCCGTATAAAACGGTTGCTGCAAGGCCTTTCAATACGTTGATCGATTGGATGTTATTTGGATCAAGATCTGAGAATCTACTGGGCGTACCAGAAGCCCCTCCCGACCCAAAATCAGAACCGTTGTTGGTGGATGAACTGAACGGAACACCGTCTACCACGAATAGTGGCTGAGTATTACCGCTTAGTGAACTATATCCCCGAATATTAATGCTGGCTCCTGAACCAGTAGTACCTCCCGTTGGTGAGATGTTTACTCCGGCCACCTTACCTTGTAAAATGCGTGCTACGTCTTGCTGAGGGCGAGCTGATAACTGATCTGCCCCCACAGTAGAAATAGCGTAACCAAGTGCCTTCTTGTCTTTAGACGCTCCCTGACCCACAATCACTACCTCTGACAATTGCTGAACATCCAAGCCAAGGCTCACATCGACCGTAGTGCGGTCGCCAATCTCCACTTCAGACGTAGAAAGCCCGATAAACGAGAATACCAAGCTTCCACCACCTGATGGAACGTTTATCGTATAGTTACCGTCTGCATCGGTAACCGTACCATTCGTAGTCCCTTTCACTACTACGTTTACACCAGGTAGTCCGGTGCCATCTTCTTGTGATGTCACCTTACCCGATACACTTTTCTCTTGCGCCCATGCCATACTGGTTGCCAGTAAGAACAGAAGCGGCAAAAGTTTAAGGAGTAAATTTTTCCTCATACTTTTTTGGTTTAGGTTTTTATGATAGTAATACTACTAATGGGGCGAATTTAGGGGATAAATTTAATACTGCAATAACATGGCAGTAAAACTTTCCTGATTTTCTGAAAATATTAAAGTGGTCTTTGCAGCCTTCTAAAGCACTTTAAACTCGATTCTCCGGTTGAATTGCCTATTTTCTTCGGAACTGTTGGGTTTTAGCGGCTTTTGGGATCCGTACCCCTTTTTGGTAACCCTTTCTGATGAAATTCCCTGACTTTGAAGAAAATTTAGTACCGAACCTGCTCTATTGAGGGACAATTGTTGGTTGTAAGCTTCATTCCCGGTGTCATCGGTGTGGCCACCGATCTCAACACGCAGTGATGGGTTGTTTCTGAGTAACTGTACTACTTCGATCAGCTCCGTTTTTGATTTTTCCTCCAGTTCGTACTTATCAACCTCGAAGAAAATGTTGTTCAATACTATAGCTGCGTTTTTGACTATCGGCTGCAATTTGAAATCAAGTTCCAACGGCTTTTGCGGTTGATCTATTTTACGCAGGTCAAAATGACGGCTGGCAAAAAGGTAATTGGGAGCGTTGACAAACAATGCGTATTCAGATTTTCCCGGGACTACGACCAAATACCGCCCCGTGGTTGAGTCGGACGTTACTGTTGTCACGACTTGATTCGTACTTAAGTCTTTCAATTCAACCACTGCCTTCACTGGCTTTTGTGTGACTGCGTCAGTAATAAAACCGGCCGCGAGGTTTCCCTTTCTATCCACCTGAAAATCTTTAGGGATGGGCGTAGTATAAATCTTGCTCCTGTTGCGTCCTTCTTCTTTAGAGTAATAAGCCCACTGCCCATCGCTGGTCACGGCAAGAGAATATTGATCCTGAAAGTCGTTTAAGGGCGCACCCATATTAAGTGGGATGCCCCACCCGCCCTCGGACTTTTCGGCTACATAAATATCGTAACTGCCAAAACCAGGAAGTCCGTTGGAAGCGTAGTATATGTTTTGATTGCTTACATGAATGAATGGTGCTATTTCATCAAATGGTGTATTGACCGGCTTCCCAACATTGGTGGCTCTGCCCCAGGTGCCATCAACCCCTTTTCGCGAATACCATAAATCGTACCCCCCAATGCCACCTTTTCTATCTGACACAAAATAGAGTTCATTTCCATCTGCAGATAAGGCGGGCTGGGCTTCCCAACCTGCGCTATTGACTCCCGCGCCAAGGCTTATTGGTCTACTCCAAACCCCTCCTACCCGATTGCTTTCGTAAAGGTCGCAGCCGCGTGGTCCACAAATAGTAAATATCAATTTGCGACCATCGGCCGAGATGGTCGATGCGCCCTCGCGAAAACCACTATTTACATTGGTTGAAATTGAAACGGGCTTGCCCCATCGGCCATTTGGCATTTTTCCGGAGACCACAATATCCTCATTGTCGTCATGCTCTTTGCCAAAGCGAACGGTAAAAATGAGTTGCCCTTCATCTGCAGTGAGCGTAGGGAAATACTGCATTGGAAAGATGTTTACCGTATCACTAAGAGGACGCGTGTCATATCTCCATTTTTCATTTTGATGTAACAGCGCAAAGTCACATTGTGATCGCCAAACCTTTACTTGTTCCAATTTAGCCTTATCGAATTTCTCCAACGCCAACAACCGATCAAGGTAGGGTATCGCCAAAGCATATTGACCCTGCTTCAAATAGGTTTCGCCAAGAATAAACGAATACGATTTTTCCTTCAATGGATCGCGAGTGAGGCTTGCGCCTTTCTCAAAAATTTTTACAGCAAGCGCCAGCTCACCAGAACTACGATAGGTAAGCCCCAGTCGGTAGTAGGCTTCCTCAAATTTGTTATCCTTTGCGATTGCCTGGTTCAATAATGCAATAGCCTGCGCCAGTTGACCGCGAACCCTAAAGTTATCCGACTGCAAATAATACTCTATGGCCTTTTTCGACTTCGTGCTTAAGGGGGGCTGTGCCTGAACAGCTAATGAAAACAATAACAAAAGACTAAATACGAATCTCATTTTTAAATCTCAATTTGTGATATCGGGATTTCAGGTCCCTCAAAGCCTAACATTGAATTGATCAACTTTACTTTTTCAAAGTTAGTTATATCCGATAACGAAATTTGAGCAGCTTTAATCTTTCGCTTATCGATTAAAATTTGTCGCATCGTTCCATTTAGCAAACAGGCGCTTGGAGTAAACCAGGATTTTCCATCAAAGAAAATCAAGTTTGCATAGGAGGCATCCGTTACCAGGTTATTTTTTACGATTATTATTTCATCGTGTAGTCCTCTTTGATTGTACAATTCTAGTAGCTGGTCCCTTGCTTCAAACTTGTAGGCGTATTCAATGGAATGAGCGTGCACTACCTTCAATGAACGGACAGGTTTGATCGTATAGGGCAAAAACTCCAATGATGAAATAGTTTTGCCATAAACAATCCGACATTTAAAAAGTCCTTCTGTCAAAAACGATTGGCATGCGAGATATTCCTTTAAATGGATAGCATTTTCTTGGTCAAAGAATTTTTTGATAGTCCGATCCATTCTCTGTTGGTGATAGTCCAGATTGAAGAATTGTCCATCCAACAGTTTTATTGTCTCAATAAACCGGTACATAAATCTTATCTACTGCTTCCTGATACTCTGCTTTTCCGTTGCTCTGCGTGGTGATTCCTCCTCCACTCCTGAAAAATAAATCATTTCCTGTTTTTTCAATGTATCGAATCATTACACCCGAATCCAAATTGACACCATCAAAAAAACCAACTATTCCTGTGTAATAGCCTCTACTTTCGCCCTCTACTTCTCGTATAATCTGACATGTTTTTACTTTGGGAGCCCCACTTACTGAACCAGCCGGTAAAAGTGAAAACAGGATATCGCCCAAATGTGATGAATAATCGGGGGCCAAATCTCCTTGTATCTCTGAACTTACCTGAAGCAAGTTTTTGCCGTTTGTTTTGACTTCTTCGACATAGCGAAACCGCTCCACCTTGACCGAAGAAGCAACACTACTCAAGTCGTTTCGTAACAAGTCTACAATCGTGACATGTTCAGCCAACTCTTTCTGGTCTGCCAGGATTTTTTCTTTTGCATGGGGTATGGCCGCATCAATGGTTCCTTTCATGGGAAATGAAAAGATTTTTTGATCTTTTATTTGGATAAATGTTTCGGGAGAGAAAACGAGGAATTCTTCTTTGTGCCAGATCTTGTACCGCGCATTACCAAAGTAAAACAGTTCGCGCAAAGTGTAATTGGTGTGAATCCTTGTTTTGATGGTTAGGTTCGTTACAAAAGAATCCCCTCGATTGAGATAATGCATCACTCTGGAAAATTTCGATTCGTATTGAGTATCCAAACCGGATTCGATCTCCAAATTAAAACTGGCATTTTTTCCTATTTTGCTTTTAGGGGCATTTGAAAATCCGTTGATCTCAAAAAGTAACTCATCCGATTTGATTTCGTTAATCCGCCAGGCTTTCGGCTTTTGCATTTCAAAATCAATGAAAAACAAAAAAGGGACTTTATTATGTCCCCAATCGTTTAGCATTTCCTTAAAATTCTTTAGATCCATTTTCCCTTGTTCTTGCTCAGGGTATATTCATGTATTTATGAACCTGCAACGAAATCTTCCATTTGGGATTGCGCTTAACATATTCAATAATCAAAGGCAACATTTCATTTTCTTTCGACCACTCGGGCTGCAAATACAAAAAACACGAAGAAGAGACTTTAGCTGCAAATTCTTCAGCAAAGTCAAAATCAGATTTATGAAAAACAACTACTTTCAATTCATGGGCTTGGCCGAAAATAGAGGGATGGGGAGCCTTGAATTTCTTTGGTGAGAAACAAATCCAATCCCAAGTTCCCGTTAACGGATAGACACCCGATGTCTCAATGTGTGTGTTTAGCCCTACCTGTTTTATTTCACTTGTCAAACTTTCCAAATTATGCATGGCGGGTTCGCCTCCAGTAATTACTACAACCTGGCTTCCACTTTCCTTGGCTTTTTGCGCCAGTACGGAAACAGGCAATTTCGGATGCGCATTCACATCCCAACTTTCTTTTACATCGCACCACACACAGCCCACATCGCATCCTCCCAAACGAATAAAATAAGCAGCAGTACCTTGATGAAAACCTTCACCTTGAATGGTGTAGAAATCCTCCATCAGGGGCAATTCCTGATTTATGATTCGAGATTTTAGATTTGATGAATCTGGCTTCACTTTATTCAAAGTACAAATCGTAAATCACAAATCGCAAATCTAAAATGCAACTAAGGGTTCAAATTTTCGCATGCTTTCAGCGTGTTCATCAGCAAGGAAGCGATGGTCATCGGTCCTACGCCTCCAGGAACAGGTGTAATAAAAGAAGTTTTGGGAGCGACTTCTTTGAATTCTACATCGCCTTTCAAACTATAACCATTTTTATATTGCGCGCCTTCCACTCTCGTAGTGCCAACATCAATAACAACAGCCCCTTCCTTTACCATGTTGCCAGTAATGAGTCCTGGCTTACCCACTGCGACTACTAGAATATCTGCTTGCCTTGTCCAGGCGGCCAAGTCTTCTGTATACTTATGACAGATGGTAACTGTTGCTCTGCCCTGCTCGACCAACATCATACTCAATGGTGCACCCACTAACCTGCTGGCGCCAACAATCACACAATTTTTTCCTTCTGTTTCAATGTTGTATCTGCGTAACAACTCCATTACGCCAAATGGCGTAGCCGGCATCAACAACGGATTTTTTGAAATAATGCTTCCAAAGTTATGATTGGTAAACCCATCCACGTCTTTGTCTGATCGTATTTTCTCGGTGATTCGCTCAACTGTGATATGTGCAGGAAGTGGAAGTTGAACAATAAATCCATCGACATCTTGATCTTTGTTTACCTGATCAATGTGCTTCATCAGCTTGTCTTCAGCAATAGTATCTGCAAAGCGCATCATGGTGTAATGAAAGCCCACTTCTTTGCATGCCTTGACTTTGTGATCGACATACGTTTGACTTGCACCGTCATCGCCTACTAAGATAATGGCCAAATGTGGTATTTTCTTGCCTTGATTTTTACGCTCAACTACTTTAAGAGAAATTTCCGCTTTTATATCAGCCGATATTTTCTTTCCATCGATAAGCGTGTAGGTTTGTTCTCCAACCATATTCTATCTAGACTAGGGGTACGCCATGAGTTAAAATCTCGCGAGCTAACGGATTATTATCGTTAAAGTCGTTCTTTAAAAAAGCGTGAGGTTCGATGCGTAAATCTATATCCCTCCGTAACTTCACTAAATCCATTTCACTATCGAAAGACAATTGCTTTTGATTCAAGACAATCGCTACATCAATGTCACTATTTACATGTGCCTTCCCTTTGGCATAAGAACCAAAGAGATAACCCGTCTGTACCGAATAGTGCACAGACACTGCCGCCATGAATTTCCTGGCGACCTCTAGAGCTTCTCTTTCAACCATTGTCTTAGTATTTCAATTCTTTCAATCCATAGAGCGGTAAACTCGGCTGTACATACAAGCCTAAAATTTTCTTTGTAATCTTCATATCTGGCTTTTAGATTAAATCGCGTGACCACCTCCAGCCAATCTGATTGCTCTTTCGTCAATTCCAAACTACATTTTTCCGCTAGACGCGATAAGTCGTGTATAAATAAAGGATGTTCGCCCTTTATTTCGATATAATATGCTTTGAATAATTTTTCAATTACCAAATGTCCAATAAACAAAGACCAAGAAAAGTCTTTGGATTCAACAAGATTTTTCATCGTTACCCAATCGTTGTCAGACGAAGCAACCCAAAAATCAACCAATTTTTTTCTGTCTTCTAACAATTGTCCCAAATTAATCAATCTTCAACACCGCCATAAAAGCCTCTTGCGGAATTTCCACATTTCCTACCTGGCGCATCCGTTTCTTTCCTTTCTTTTGCTTCTCTAACAGTTTACGTTTACGTGAAATATCACCGCCATAACACTTTGCAATCACATTTTTGCGAATGGCGCTAATGGTTTCACGCGCTATAATCTTTTGCCCGATACTGGCTTGAATTGCAATCTCAAACATCTGACGCGGAATCAACTCTTTCAATTTCTCACACAATTTCCGCCCCCACTCATATGATTTACCGCGATGCACAATGGCCGAAAGAGCATCTACTTTGTCGCCATTCAACATCACATCTAACTTCACCATATCACTTTCGCGGAAGCCGATCAATTGGTAGTCTAAAGAGGCATATCCTCTGGAGATAGATTTTAATTTATCAAAGAAATCAAATACGATTTCTGACAACGGCATTTCAAACGTGAGTTCCACTCTGTCAGCAGTGAGGTATACCTGATTTTTTATAATGCCTCGCTTATCCATACATAAACCGATGATGGCACCAATAAATTCTGATTTACTAATAATTTGCGCAGAGATATAAGGCTCCTCAATGTAGTCCATCGTAGTCGGATCAGGCATCTCGGAAGGCGCGTTGATCTCAATCATTTTGCCATTTGTGAGCATTGCCTTAAATTGAACGGACGGCACAGTGGTGATCACCGTCATGTTGAATTCGCGCTCCAGTCGTTCCTGAATGATTTCCATGTGCAGCATGCCCAAGAAACCGCATCGAAACCCAAAACCAAGTGCAGCGGATGTTTCGGGTTCCCACACCAATGAAGCATCGTTCAATTGTAGTTTTTCCATAGAGCTACGCAGCTCTTCGAACTCGATCGTATCTACCGGATAGATTCCGGCAAAAACCATTGGTTTTACGTCTTCGTAGCCTTGCAGTGCCTCACCCGGGTTAGCTACCAAGGTGATGGTATCACCCACCTTTACTTCTTTGGCCACCTTAATTCCAGAAATGAGATAACCTACATTGCCCGCACTGATTTCCTGGCGCGGGTGTTTGTCCAATTTCAACACACCAATTTCATCAGCACCGTATTCCTTTTCTGCGTTTACAAAACGAAGCTGATCGTTCTTGCGCATCGTGCCATTGAAAACTCTATAATAAACTTCAATACCTCGAAACGAATTAAACACGAGATCAAAAATCATAGCCTGCAAGGGTGCCTTTGGGTCGCCCTTAGGGGCTGGCACACGTCTGATCACTGCTGCCAGAATATCCTCAATCCCCTTTCCCTCTTTCGCACTTGCCTTCAAAACTGATTCGCGATCACAGCCAATCAAATCAACAATTTGATCAGTGACCTCCTCGGGCATAGCGGCCGGCAAATCAATTTTGTTTAGGATCGGAATGATCTCAAGGTTATGATCTAAAGCGAGGTATAAATTTGAAATGGTCTGTGCCTGAATACCCTGTGCTGCATCAACAATCAAAAGCGCACCTTCACAAGCTGCGATCGACCTGGAAACTTCATAGGAAAAATCTACGTGACCCGGTGTATCTATCAGGTTGAGCGTATACTCCACGCCTTCAAACTTATAATTCATTTGAATCGCATGCGACTTGATGGTAATCCCTTTCTCCCGCTCAAGGTCCATGTTATCTAGCACTTGAGCGTGCATTTGCCGATTGGTAAGGGTACCTGTAAACTCTAAAAGCCTGTCCGCAAGGGTGCTTTTGCCATGATCGATATGTGCGATGATGCAAAAATTGCGGATATTCTCCATTCCCGTCATTCTTTCAAGATTTTTAAAAGGCAAAGGTAAGGATAAAATGATGTGTTGGGAAGGTGAAAAACGGGTTGATTTTTCTTTTTTTGCGAGATAGTCAATTTAGTAACTTACGTTCTTATGAGATACCAAGACATTAACCCAGCGTTGTTTGTTTCCAACCGAAATCAATTAGCAAAAGCACTAAAACCTGCTTCGTTGGCACTGTTTAACTCCAACGATTCGATGCCTACGAATGCAGACGGGCATCTTCCGTTTCGGCAAAACAATGATCTTTTCTATTTGA
>Ga0209990_10000663_pt1 | contig 33320 bp, 37 predicted proteins | sample NOAtaG_6_FD_187304 | JGI IMG/M metagenome (GOLD analysis project Ga0209990, IMG submission 187304) | Freshwater lake microbial communities from Lake Erie, under a cyanobacterial bloom - NOAA_Erie_Diel5S_2200h metaG (SPAdes) (version 2) | ecosystem: Environmental > Aquatic > Freshwater > Lake ...
CGCCCTGGCGCGTCTGATCCATGAACAGGAAGTCGCCGAAGATGCCGAAACCGCCGCCCTGCAGCGCCGCCGCGCCCCAGGCGCGGATGCCGATCGGCGTCGTGGGGTCCATGCTGATGGGGTCGCGCCCCTTGGCGATTTCCTTTGCCTGCATGGCCACCATGCCCATGGCCCAGAGCGCGCCGAAGGTCAGCGCCGCATGGGTCAGCCGCGAGCTGTCATTGCCGCGCGCCATGGCGCGGCCGAAATGCAGGAGCGCGAAGGTGATGGGGAAGCCCTTGTATTGCCCGACGGCGCGGCGGAGCTCGCCTTCGGCCGTGCCGGGCTGGCTCTGGCCATACATGAGCGCGCGCGTTTCGGGGTCGCCCTCGATGACGGCGTAATCCATTTCTTCGTCAATGGCGCGCTGCCAGCGATCGGCGATGTCCCGGGCCTTGGAGCTGTCCATCATCCGGAGATCGGCGGCGGTCAGGAACTTGCCGCCGGGGCGCGGCTCGTTCGGCGTGGCCTGCTGCATCACGGCCCATTCCTCGGCGCCGATGCCATAGCGGCCCAGCATGTCGCGGAAGCCCTGCGGCAGTTTCGCATGGGGCGTTTCGAGGCGCGCGGCGGCCGTTGCCATCATCTCCATGCCGAAGGCCGAGCGCAGCACGCCCGTCCAGCGGCGCAAGCCGGAAAGCTGGATCACGCCGGAGGCGATCTTGGCCATGGTGCCGGTGCGCATCGTCTCGCCCATGAACTGGTCATTGGCGCGGATCCGCATGGCGGCGCTGTCTGCCACGAGGCTGAGCTGCGCGGCATTCAACTCGAAGCCGCCATCGGCCATGCCGGCCACGGCGCGGCGGATCACATTGGCCGCCGGAATGTCGTTGAACCGGGCAATCATGGTCATCAGCGCCGGATCGGTGATCGAGGACAGGATGGCCGAGCCCATCTGTGAGCCGACCAGGCCGGAGCGCACCTCGCTCCAGAAATGCGCCTGTTCGATATTGACCGGCACCTTGTTGGCGCCGGTGACCTCGGCCCAGAGGTTCTCGAAGGCGCGCTTGCCCCTGGCGATGCCGGAGGCGATCTTCGCGTTGTCCTTGTAGGCTTGCGCTTTGGCGGCATCGGGCGCGCCGGCTTCGGCCTGGCGCGTCATGCGCGCGGCTTGCCGGTCGAACATCGAGAGCATGAAGCGTTTGGTGGCCTCGGGATTGGGGCCGAGCACGCGGAGCATGGCGATGTCCTCGGCCATGTTCTCGATGTGGTTCATCATCGTCTCATAGACGCCGCGGCCGGCGCCGAATTTCTCGTCATAGGCGGCCCAGCTCTCGGCATCCTTGAAGACGAGGAAGCGGTGCTCATTGCGGCGCTTGGCAAGCGCACCGGCGCCGGTGAAGGCGGAACTCGGCCCATCGGCGCGGCCGCCCGTCGCTACGTTCTCATACATCTCCTCGAGGAGGCGGTTAAGCTTTGACGGGCCGATGGGCTTGCCCGTGTCGAACGAGAGCATGGCGTCGCGCGCGAGTAGAGGCTTGACGAAGGAGATCCATTCCTCGCGCTGAACCGAGCGGATCTTCAGCGTGTCATGCACCGGGTTGGGCAAGCCCCAATCCTGCCGATAGGGCAGCTCGCCGCCGGCATTCACGAACGCCGTGCGCAGCATTTCCGCTGTATCATGCCAGCTCTTGGCAATGGCCGAGGCTCGATCCGAGACGGCCGCGCCCTTGTCCTTGATCGCCTGCAGCACTTCGAGCTCGAGCGCGCTCTGCTGCTTGAACCCGGCCATGGTGGGACGGAGAGCCTCGATGCCATCGGTGAAGAGCGCATGCGCCTGGCCGCGGATGTTGCGGGCCATGTAATAGACCGAGGGCGTCCCGGGCACGAGCTCCGCACCGTCGCGCGTGAGCAGCGCGCGCATGGCCGAATAGAGCGCGCTCTTGCGCGGATCCCGAAGCCAGAACGGCGCCTTGTTCTGGTCGCGGCGCTGGTTGAGGGCCTCCTCGGCACGCTGCACGGTTTTCAGCACATTGAGCTGCGCCTCAATCTGCAGCATGGCGCGCTCGGTTTCCCGCGCGGCGAACGCGGCAACTTCGGTCGCCTTTTCCGTGGCGGCTTCTAGCGCGGCCTCATGACGCGCAAGGCGCTTGCCGAGCTCGAGCTCCGTCTCGGCGATGCTGTCGAGCAAGCCCTGGCCGAGCTCGCGATCGACGATGCCCTTTTCGATTTTGGCGGTGAAGCAGGTGAAGACGCTCATGTGTTCTTGCCTCCGCCGCCGTTGCGGGCGATGCAATCGTTGAGCTCGGCCGCCGCGCGCTTCACCTTTTCGACCTCGGCCATGCGCTCCGCCACGGTCATCTCTTTCATGGTGCCGTCGGCCTGTTCGAAGGGCAGGCGCGTCTCCGGGCCGATTTCATTCATCATGCTCTTGACACGGGCATTGATTTCGGCATCGCCACGTGCAACGGTGGCCTTGGAGGTTCCCATGTCGCTCGGTTCGTTCAAGCTGTTCAACTGGGACGCGCGGCTTGCCGTCGTCGATGAAGCCACGCTCGAGGGGTTTGTGCTCACCAAGGAGCGCGGCTGGCTTCCGGTCAGCTCTGCCGATATCGAGCTGGATGGCCGCCCGATCGACGAGGCGTTTGCTACGGCGGCGTTTGGTGCAGAGATCGAGGCCTTTGGTTCCAGCCCCAGCGCCAAGCGCCAATCGGTCGGCAACGCCGCCTGAATTCCACCCCAGTATTGCAGCTCCTGCTCGCGGATCTGCTGGGCCTTGGCAACATCGCCTTCGACCATGGCGGCGCCGCGCTGCTTGTAGAGCTGATGGCCGGCCTTCTTCGCGTTGGCCATGCTCTCCTCGAGGAGCTGCACTTCGGCGAGAAGCCCATTTGACGTGCGCACCATCACCTTGCGGTCGGCATAGCCAATCCCGGTCACGGCCCAACCTTCATCCCAGATGGTGAAACGGCTTGCGAGAGCTTGCACAACGGCCTGGGCATCGGCTGGGTCCTTCACGATTACCGCGGCGCGAGCAACATCGGTCACGCGGCGAATATCGTTGTAGCCCTTGCGCTTGACCTTGGCCTCGACGCCACGCCCGCCGTCACGCGCCTTGATGCCGGGATCCTTGACCGTGCCCAGGCCGGTCGCGCGAAGCGCTTCGACAAGCTCTTTCTGCGATGCCGGCGCAAGAGCGAACAAGGTGTCGAGATCCGTGAAGGGCTGCTCAAGTCGCGCTTGTTCAAACGCGAGCACCTGCGCCGGTGTCTGCACGGGCGCCTCGAGGAGGGCGCCGGCCTCGGGCGCTGGCTGCTCGGTCGAACGTGCGGCTTCGGCGTCAAGCCGGCCGGTGGCGACGTCCTTGCCGCCGGCGGCCTCCGAGAGGAGCCGGGCGCGTTCGGTGGGCGAGAGCTCGGCAAAGGGCTCGGTGGCGAAGCGCGCGGCGCGAAGGATGGCGGCCGGGTCGATGGCCTCGTCGAATAGGCCGCCCGCTTGGCTCATGATGGCGCGATCAACGGCGTCGAGAATGCGCGCCTCGATCGTCTCGCGGCCGGCTGGCACGGTCAGCTCGTCGTTGCGGAAGAAGAGCCGCACGGCCGCGCGCACATCATCCCGCACGGCGCCGGTTTCCACGTCGCTCTGGTTCACCAGCATCGAGAGCTTGCGCCCCTCGATCCGCGCGCGCTCCACGAGATCGAAGGCGGATTTGAGCGGCGAGACGATATCGGCGCCGCCATCCACGCGCCCTTCCTCGATGGCCGCGCGAAGCCGCGAAATCTGCGGCGCGGTGTCGGCAAAGGCCCGGAGAATGGTGACGCTGGTCGGGTTGGGGTTTTCGGCGATCTCGCGCACCATGCGCGCGTCCTGCCAGGCGCGGGCGATCAGCGCGCCCTGCATGCGGGCAATTCCGGCCTCGGTCGGTCGACCGCCGGCGATGAACGCGCTCTGATCGGCAACGGGCACGAGCTCCTGAATGAAGCGGCGCACGAACTCGGCATTCCGCGCGAGCGTGAGATCGCCGCCCTGATAGCTCTCGAGGATGCCACCATGCAGGTTGCGCGCATCGAGCGCGGCCTGCTCGGGCACCGAAAGCTTCGCGACCTCGCTGATGTTGCTGCGCGCGGTATAGGCCATCAATTGCTGGGGCGTGAGCTCATCCTGCCGGATGCGCACCAGCACGGGTTGCTCGAAGGCGCTTGTGTCGAAGCCGAGGCGTTCGAGCTCGTCGCGATAGGCTTGCGCGCGATCGGGGAAACGCTCGTAAGCGAGGCCGATCGAGAGCGTGCGGCCGTTGCCGCTCTCCACCACGCCGCGATCCGAGACGATGGGCGCGCCGAACTGGGCATTGGGCGAGGTGGTGAGCCAGGAGGGCTCAAGCGTGCCGGCGATGGTTTGCACCTGCTGGCGCAATTCCATCGTCGCGCGGTCGCGCGGCTGGATCTCCGCCGGAAAGGCCGGGTTTACCGTGCCGTCGGCCGAGTGCGAGACGATGAGATTGCCGCGCTCCACGACGGCATAGCGCACATTGAAGGCGAGCTGGTCGTTGACGACGACGCGCTGCGGCCCCTCGAGAGAGAAGGCGGCGGAGCGGGCCGGGGCCGCGGCAGCGATCGGCGCCTGGCCGTTGAGTGCCGCAGTCGCCTGTGCCAGCGCATCGGCGGCCTCGCGGCTGGGGCCGGTCTGGCGCATCACGATGTCTTGTGCTTCGACGTGCCGCGCTACAGCCTCATGATCGCGTGCGGTGATATCGACGGGCGGAAGGTTGCTCCCCTGTTTGCCGGCACGTATCAGCGCGGCCGCGCCGCGCAGGATGCCGGCGAAACCGGCCTGGCCGATGCCGGCCTCGAGCACGTTCTCGATGCTGTTCGTTTCGAGGCCGAGTTCCTGCCGCCTTGTGGCAATGAATGGCTCCTGCGCGGCCTGCACGCCGGCGCCGATCAGGAATTCCTTGCCGAGCCATTTCAGCACCGGCCCCTTGGCCGGGCCGCCGATGGGCGCCGTGAGGATGTTCACCGGGTCGGCCATCTGCCGGGCAATCCCTGCGGCGAAGGCGACGGCATGGCCGGACAAGCCATAGGTGGCGCCGGCGACGTCGGCGCTCTGCTTCTCGATTTCCGCCGCCTTCATGCGGGCGCGGCCGCGCACATCCTTGTAATCGGCGAGGAGCTTCTGCTGCGGATCGGGCAGGCTGTCGATGATCCGGCCCATGGTCTGGACACGTCCATCAAAGCCGCCCTCAAGAAAATCCAGCCGCCTCTCGCGCGCGAGCGTGCCAAGATCCTTGCCGGTGATGGCGGTGAGGCGTTCCTGCAATTCGGAATAGGCATCCATCATCGGCCTCTGCACGCCGAATGTGGTGTCGAGCCCCGTGGCCTTCCATTCGGTGTCCCAGATTTCGCCGATCGTGGCCGGCGCGCGCGCGGGCGGACGCCGCCGCAATTCGGCAAGGTAATCGTCGGCGGCGCGGTTCCAGTCGGTCACTGGCTGCCCCCCATGGGAATGCCGAGCCGGCGCCGCTCTTCCGCGAATTGCTCGGCAAGGGTCCGGTTGAGACGCCCGGCCTGACTTGGCCTGCTGAGCGGGGCATGCAGTTGCACGGCCTTGGCGAGGTCGATCACGAGCGGTCTTCCTTCCTTGTTCATGACCGGCGCTCCTTCGCGGCCTTCCGGCAGGAGAACGGCGAACAGGTTGCCCTGCACGGTGAGCGGACGAAGTTGCGCGTGGCGGGCAATCAGGAAGGGGTCGAGCGGCTGATTGTCGCGACCATAAGCGCCGCCGAACGCATCGAGGATTTCCTTGGAAAGGTTGTAGATTGCCTCCTGCGCGTCGGCAGGTCGAATATCGGGCGGCATGGGCACCTTGGCGCCATTGATCTTCACGATCCTGCCGGTGACGCGCTCGATGGCGGCTTCAAGACCGGCTCGGTCGCCCGCATCATAGAGCGCGGCGTTGCGGCCCCGCTCGCTGGCATAGACCGCGAGCGCGGCTTCGATCACATCCGATTGCATCGCCACGCTGGGATAGAGCAGGCCGGGCATGGTGGACTTGAGCGCGTTCCTGATCTCCTCTGCCTTGGGCTTGATGCCGTCGAGTTGCGCGATCGACGATCCGCGAAGGATGTCGCGCGCAAGCTGCGGGTTGTTCGTCAGGAACATGCCCGCCGTGGCCGCGAGCTTGTCGCCGCCCGTCACTTCCGCCACGGCCGCGCGATAGGCGGCCTCGCCCGTGGTGTTGCGTTGCAGGGCCTGCAGGAGATCGAAGCGCTCCTGGTCGCCCATGGTTTCGAACCGGTCCTTCCATGCGCGCGCCTCTTCGGGCTTGAAGAAGGCGCGGGTCTGGTAGCGCTTGAAGGCGCCATCGGAAACGATGGATCGTGCCTGAAGCTGCTGCGCGAGCTCGGCGCTGCCAATCTGTGCCTGAGGGTTCACGAAAGTGGGCTGGCCCTCGGTATGCCGTTCGTAAAGCTGCACGGGCGCTTCCTTCGCGCCCTTGGCCACCTGCGCGGCAACGGCTTCGAACACCTTGAGCTGCCGCTCTTTCTGCGGTGTCGGGTCCTGCGCGAAGGAAGAGCGGAGACTGCTGGTATAGGCTTCAAGCTCGGCAGGCGCCATGCGATAGGCGCGCTGCACATGAGGCAGCATCTCGATCCGCTCGTTGAGCAGCCGGAGCGTCTCGGCGGCTTGCGGTTCACCGCGCGCCGCGCCGAGCTGCAGCCCGGACTGGATTTCCGCGAGGCGGGCCGGATTGACGTTGAGACCCTGATCGAGCAAGCCGCCGAACTGGTCGGCCTGCTGGCGAGACAGGGCCGTGACCTCGTTGACGATCTGTCTGGTCTGCGCCTCGCGCCGGTCCCATTCGCGCTGCACGATATCCGAGGCGCGGAAGGTATTCATGCCGGTGAAGGCCGGGGCGGCAATATCCACCCCCATCCGCTTGTAGATGTCGCGCACATAATCCACCGTGCGCTTGCCCTGCTGGCCGTTCTTTCCGTCGTGAAGGTTCTGGTCCATCACGGTGAGGAATTCAGCGGCGCTGTAGCCCTCGCCATATCTGGCCACGGCGGCCTTGTGCCATTCAATCGCCCGGCCCGTTCCGGCATGGTAACCGGCAATGCCCGCGACGACGCTGCCATCCGTGGCCTCGATCGTGTCCTGCAGATATTGCATGCCGAGCCGCCGGTTTAGCGCCGGGTCGGTCAGCAGGCGTTCGCGGCGCTCGGTCTCGGGCAGGCGTGCGAATTCGGCAAAGGCCGGGTCCTTGCTGGCATGCTTCGTGGCGACGCCGAGCGCCGTATCCGGCATGAGCTGGCCGATGCCGACGGCTCCGGCCGGCGATACGGCTCCGGCGCGCCCGCCACTTTCCTGCGGAATGATGGCGCTGTCGAAAATCCGCGCGATGGCGCCGGGGCCGCTCACGCGCCCGGCTTCCATGGTGGCCGCTTCCGGGTTGGTGCGCGCCCGGATTTCGAGCCGCTGGGCCCGGAGGGCTTCTGCGGCGGCACGGGCCTGCTGTGCGAATTGCTCGCGCTGGACCGGGTTGAGGCCCTTGAATTGCTCGGGATCGGCCAAGGCCGCTTGCGCGGCGGCCGGGTTCATGCCGATCTGGCGGAGCACAAGGGCGTTGTCGCCGGTCTGGGCCATGGACTGGCGATAGGCCTCGGCGGCCTTGGCCGTCATCATGCCGCGCGAAACGCCGCTTTTCAGGGTTTCGTCGAGCTCGGCGATAAAGGTTTGCCGCTCGGTGTCGGTCTTGGCATTCGCATAGTTCCTGGTGAGAACGTCGAATTGCTGATCGACATTGGCAAGATAGCCATCGGACTGCTTTTTCAGCGCATTGGCCCGCACGCCGCCGGCATAGGAGATGGACTGGCGACGCAGCTGCACGCGCAACTCGGCCGCATCGTCCGGGCGAAGTCCCTCGAGCGCCGAGCCTTCGAGCTTCGTCACCTGCTCCTGAAAGCGCTGTTCGGCCGTGGCGGGATCAGGATCGTTCTCGAATTCCTTTCCGAGATTGTCGATCCCGGTCATGAAGCCCGTCTTGCGATCGGCAACCGTCGAGGCCCGATTGATCTGCTGGATCTGCTCGCCGAGGCTGAAGGCGACATTGCCGAGCCCGCCAAGCGCCTGGCCGAACCGGGCCTGCGCCTGGCCGGTGATCTGCGCGCTATTGTCGCGGCTCGGCTGCAGCTCGCCGATGCCCTGGCTCGATCCGCGCGAAATGTAGACCGGTGCACTCATCAGACGCCCCAGCCCTGGAAGTTGTTGATGCGCCGCGCCCGGGCGAAGCTGTTATCTGCGCCGGACGAGCCGCCGCTGGCGCCATAGGCACCCGTTTTCGGGCGGAACATCTGCGCAAGGTCGCCGGCGGTGCCGAGCAGGGTGGTGCCGATGCCCCAGCTCATCGCGCGACTTTGCGCGCCGAGGCCGCTTTCGAGATCGGAAATCTGCTGGAAGGCGTCGGCGCGTTCCTGGGCGCCGCGCGCGGCGGCGAGCATCTTGTCGGTCTCGCCCTGCGCCGTCGTCATGGCCTGCAGCACCGCCGGCGAGCCGCTGGCGGGGTCGAGGTTGCCGCCGGCGAAATAGTTCACCTGCGCGCCGGTGGTTGCGTCGATCTGGTCGTCGATGCGGTTCTGCTCGAAGGTCGAGCGCATCATGGCTATATCCGCATTGTCGCGAAGCGTGGCTTGCTGCTGGCGCGTCACGCGCCGGGCCGCGCGGTTCTGGGCACCGGCGCCGAAGATGCTCATCAGGGCGCCGGCGCCCTTGAAGGCGGCTGAAGCGATGGTCAGCGGGTCCATCAGGGGTCCTTGATGTCGATTTCGGGCGTGATGGAAAGCAGGGTGAAGGGCAGGGGATCATCACCCGCGAGCGCGATGGCGACCTCCTTCTCGGTGGCGACCTCGATCGTCACGGTGAGGACGCCGGAGAAAAGCTGCAGGGGCTGCCCGGGCGACACGCCGGCGGTCGGAAAGACAAGCGCGTCTTCCGCGCCATTGGCCGAGATGAGGCCGGTCCCGGTTTCGTGCAGGTGCAGCGTCACGTTGTTCGCCGCCTTCTCGACCCCCTTGGTGGAGCCTTTCGGGGTGTTCGTCTCGAAAGGCAGGGTCTCGAGCCGCCAGGCCAGCGGCAGGCCCGCCACGATGTTGCGCATGGGGCGCGGCAGGGTGACGCTGCCGCCGCTCACGCTGCGACGGCCGAGAAATACGCCATCGGCGAAGAGGTTGACCTCTTGCCCTTCGAGGTGGTCGAGCCCGCTGACGCTCGCGAACGGGCCGGCGCCCGCTGCGGTGGCAATGCCGCAATCCACGAGCCAGGCGCCGGCGGCGGTGGGTTGATCCTCGTCGATCGCCTCGAAATAGCGCTGCTGCACTTCCCAGTATCGGCGCGTCTGGCCGTTGACGACACGTTCGACGCCGAGCCACAGCTCGGTGAAGGTGTCGTCCAGCGATTGCACGGCCGCGATCTGCAGCACCTTGCCGTTGATCATCGGGCGGCGGTGCCAGCCGGCAACATCCTGCTCGGTCATCAGGGTCAGGCCGCGCAGGGTGCCATCGGCCATGCGCACCCACAGGACCGGGTTGGGGTCCTGGCACCAGGCGAGTTGACGCGCGCCGGCACGCAGCATCTGGCGGGAAAAGGTCGTGAAGTTCTGGAATTCGATCTGCTCGGTTGCGCCGTCGAACCGCACGAAATGCAGCGAGCGGCCGCCGCGCCCGATGAAGACGGCGCCGCCATCGACCATCACCGGCTGATGCGGCTTGAAAGAGCCGCGCGACCCTTGCGGAATGGCGCGCTGGTTGGTGGGGGTAAGGCGTTCGAACGCATTCTGCGCGCCGCGGATCAGCCATTCATTGGAGCGCGCGCCGAGCACCAGCACGCCGATCGGCAGAACCCAGACGATTTCCGTGAGCTTGCCGTCCGGCGCGTTGATCGCGGCCGTGATCGCGCTGTCCTCCTCGTCGAGCAGGTCGAACGAATAGAGGTCCGTGGGCCGGCTGATGAAATATTCGTTGTTCCGCGTCCAGACGAGCGACTGATCGCTGACGGAGACGGCATCGGGCCAGCCGCGCACGTCGCTCCAGGCCGCCTCGAACCAGCGATAGCTGGGCGCGGTGACGGCGCGCTGCGGCAGGCGGTCGAGCACGATTGCCGTGGCCGAGGTGGGCGAGGCGACGGCCGTGATCCGCACATAGCCACCGGTATTCGAGATGAACCGCCAGGTCACGTTGCCGCCGGAGGAGAACACGTCGCCATCGTCATGCACCGGCGGGTTCGGGCCGGTATCGCCCGTGGTGGCATTGAGCGTCACCACCTCGTAGATCCGGCCCTTGTTGCGCCGACGCTGGCCGACCGCGATCGGGCTCTCGATGGCCTTCCAGTTCGGCACGGTCGAGAGGTCGGCTTCGTCGAGCCGCCAGATGCTGCCGACATGGCCGGCGAGGAAGGTGGCCTTGCTGGCCGTGAGCGTGACGGTGCCGGTCTCGGCAGAGGCCTGGATGGTCCAGGTCTTGTCCGTGTTCTGCAGGCGGACCGGTGCCTCGGTCGGCACGTATTCCGTGAGCGACCAGTCGTTGTCCAGGTTGCGCACCAGCACGCGCGGGCGACCGCCGCCGGCGATGAACATCGTGCCCTTGACCTGCGCCTTGAACAGGGCGTCGAGCTGGTTGTCGGGGAAGGGATGCGCCAGCTCGTAAGGCGCCGTGCCGGCCGGGATCAGAATGGGAGCCTGGTTGCGGAAGACGCGCATGACGCCGCCATTGAAGGCGAGCATGTAGCTGTCGCCCAGCGAGACCTCGAAATCCATCAGCCGTGCCGGCCGCGTCTCGTCCTTCCAGGGCGCGATGAAGCGCGTGCCGGGCGTGCGCGTGCGGGCGCCTTCCGGCAGGGGCGTGAGGTTCTCGAGCCGGGCATCGGCCGCGCCGGCCTTGGCGAGATCGTTCACGCGGGCGCGCAGCAGCGGGCTCAGCTCGCCTTGCGCACCGGAAACCCGCTCGAGCCGCTGCTTCACCATCAGGCTCTCCGGATGCCGATATAGCTCACCTCGCGCGGGACGCGGCTTGGCGCCTGTTCGCGCGCATCGGCCTTGCGCGCGCGCATGATGACGGCCTCGGCATTGGCGCGCATGCTGTCGGCGAGGGCATCGTCGCGGCCGAGCTGCGGGGCGATCTTGGCCGCGAGCGCGAATTCGAACGCCTCGAGGAAGGTTGCATCCCAGAGCGCGGGATTGCCGATGATGGCCGTGTAGCCGATGCGCGGGGAGACGAGCCCGGTCGAGAGCATCGACGTGAGGCCCGTCTCCCCATCCGCTGCGGCGGTGCTGCCGTTTTCCACGCACCAATCGTCCTCGCTCGCCCCTTGGACGATGCGGACGCGGATGCAATCCGCCGGCAGCGGATACATGAAGGCGAAGGTGCCGGCCGGGGCGGCCGGATCCTGCGCGAGGGTGGCCCAGCGCCTGGCGAAGTTCCAGTCATGCCGGCGCAGCAGCGTGTCGCGCACGCTGCCGAAATGCGTCTTGATGACCCGCGCGGCCGTGCGCCTGGTCTCGTCGAGCGACGAGATGCGGCCCTCGCCGATATGGGCGAGGGCGCCGTTCGCCGCTTCGAGCTCGGATGCCGCGCGGGTCAGCGTCATGGTCAGCGCTCGTCCACGAAATCGAACGAGAAGTAGATGCGGGGCGTGCCGGCGACGGTCGCGCCGGCAATCGTGGCGACGAGATCGATCTCGCGGCCGGGATCGGCCGCGAGGCCGGCGAGCTGCCACGCACGGTTCAGAAGGTTCGCGGTGACGACCGCGGCCATGCCGGCCTTGGTGCCGGCGGTGGCGACGGCCAGAGCCGAGCCGAGCGCGGTGCGGGCGCCGGCCGGCGTCTCGTTGAAGCCGACATTGAGCGTGACCGAGGCGCCGAGCGCATCGTGGACGATGGTGGAGGACGGCTTGATGATCGCATTCGACGGCACTTTCGAGATGAAGAGCGTGTCGCCGATGACGTTCGCGTTGGACAGCTGAAAGAGGCCGACCGTCGAGCGCGACGACTGGTTGCGGAAGATGGCACGCGGAACAAGGATGGCCGTATTGGGGTTCGGATAACCCTGGCCGAACATATCGGGCATGAAAGCCTCCTGAAGGATGAGGAAGAGGGAAGGCACCGGGCGCAAGCCCGGTGCGGCAGGCGGAAAGCCCGATCAGGCTTCGGAGCAGATGATCTCGACGACCTTGGCGTCTTCCGAGCGCGTCGCGCCGCACCAGATTTCCATGTAGGGGTGCAGGCGATAGTTCTTGTTCGCGTTACGCTCGATCTGGGTCTCGAGATCCGAGAACGGCCCGTAATGCATGCCGCTCTTGGTCCAGAGCGGAATGCGGCGCTGGGTCGGCTGGCCGGTCACCGTCGGCAGGCCCTGCCAGCGCACGAACGTGATGCCCATGAAGGAGAGCACCGTGCGTTCCTTGTCATCGAAGACGGCTACGTCGCGGTAATCCTTCGAGGTGAACTGCAGCGAGTTGTAGAGATCTTCCATCTGGATGTTGGTGAGGGCGCAGCAGGCCTGGTCCATCTCGAGATCGACTTCGCCGGCGGACAGGATCGAGAGGCCGCGGATCAGCTTCGGAATGGTGAGACCCGAGTTGGTGGCGGAGCCCGTCTTGACATAGTTGACGGGCACGTTGCCGTTCGGGTTGTTGAAGGCTTCCGGCGCCTGGCTGCCATCCTGGCCCACGATGCGCGGGCCGAAGAAGGCGGCGGCCATGATGCGATCGCGACCGCGCGCGATCGCCGCGGCGCCGTCCTGGACGGAAACCGAGGAATAGTCGATCGCGGCCTTGATCGTGTCTTCCTTCTCGATCAGGCGGCCCCAGTCGAGCCGGCGCGGGCGCAGCCAGACATCCTCGATGCGGGCTTCGATATGCGGCGTGTCGCCGCCGCGCTCGGCATCGACGCGCGCTTCGGTGGTGCCGATCAGCTCGAGCATGCGCATCTGGCGGCCCGTGAGATTGCCCTGATAGGTGAAGTGGTTCTCGAACCGCGAGCGCTTCTGCTGCACCGCGAGCTGGACGTTTTCCTTGTAGGCGAGCCGATGGCCCGCCGTAACTGCCTCGAAAGCCATGGGATGTCTCCGGCATCGAAAGTGAACGGGATTGGTTCAGTTTCGGCCGGGTAGCGGCTCAGACGCACGGGATCGAACCGTGCAGAATGGCGGGCCCGCCTATCGTTTAACGCCTGCAGTCGGCGGCCGTGTTCGGCGGCATCCTAGTCGGGCCCGGTCGGGAGCGCCGGGTAGCGGACAGAAGAGGCGCGCTCATCAAGGGACGATGCGCGCCTCCTCCCGAGGCTTCAAGGGCTGGCTGATTTGCCCCGGATTGTCAAGCCGCGGCGTTCCTCACCCGCGCCTCGAGATCGAGGATTTCCCCATAGGTCAGCGCGCGGCCGGGATCGGCAAGGATCTCGGCTGGGCTGCGATTGTCGATCGGCAACGGATTGGCAACCGGCTCCGGCTGAGCGTCCGGCTCCGGGCCAATATTGGCAGGGTCAAGCTGCTGAGCGGTTGCGGCCTGCTCGGCCGCGAGGCGTTGGGCTTCGTCATTGGGCGTTTCTTTGGTCTTGGCCATCATCTTTCCTTTCGATTGGCGCGGGGTGGATAGATCAGCCGCCGGCCTCGATGTCGATAAGCTTCTGCCAGCGCTCCTTGTTGGCCTTGTGGTGGGGGTGGCGGTTGTCATCGAGGGAAGCGACGAAATCCCTGTCGGCTTTCAGGCGCTGGCGCTCGGCGCGCGCGGCTTCCGGCGAGCGGGGGTCGCCGCCCGGGTTCGTCGTGGTGACGAGCCTGTCTTCGCCCATGGCCTTGCCGAGCTTGTGAAAGGCCTGCACGAATTTCGGCGTGCCCATGATGGCCTCGAGCTCGCCCATATCGGGGCTGTCGAGCCCGAAGGCCTTTGCGGCGCGGCGGCCGAGCTCGACATTGGCGTCGTAATCCTTGCCCCACTGGGTGCGGAGCTGGGCGTCGAGGGTTTCCCGCTCGCGCGCGGTAGCCGCGTCGAGCGCCTCGTTGCGGGCCTGGAACAGGCCGCCGACCTTGTCGGCGAGCGCCTTGGCCTGGGAGAGCGGCACCTTGAGCTCGTGCGCGGCCTTCACGAGATCCGCGTGAAACGGCTCGTAATCCGGATCGCCCTTGAACTTCTCGTAGACCGGCACGCTTTCGCCATACTTGCCGGCATCGGCTTCCCAGCCGAGGCGGGTCCAGCCATCCCATTCGGTGAGCTTGGCCGGATCCGGGGCGGTCAGGGCATTGCGGTCGCGGGCGAGCGTCTCGAACGTTCGCTTTGCCTTGAAGGCATCCTCGAGGCCGCCATAGTTCTTGGTTGCGAGGTAATCCCGCGTATCCTGGCTCAGGCCGAGTTCGGCCTTGGAAAACCACGGCGCATCGCTGCCTTGCGTCTGGGTTCCGGCCGCGCCGGCACCAGCGCCACCAGTGCCGCCGGCGGCACCGGCATCGGGGTTCGGATTGGGGTGTTCTTGCGTCATGGCGAGGGGTCCTTTCGGGGCTGGCGGATGGCGTTTTTGAGGAAGGCCTCGATTTCGAGCGGCTCGGCCCGGGCGAGGTGCAGGATCTCGAGCGCGAGGCTGCGCCGGCCCTCCTGAAAGGCGAGCTGCTGCGGATTGCCCGGCCGCGGCGCGACATCGAAGACGCCGGCGCGGCTCATGATGTCGGCGAGAAGCAGCTTGTTCTCGCCAATGCAGCGATACTGGGCCGCGAGCTCATGCGTGCGGCGGCTGCGAAACAGGGCGACGAACCATTGGGTGTAATAGGGCAGGCCGCTCATGCCGGGCGCCCCTTGGCCAATGTCTGGGCCTGCGCGGCATGGGCGCCGGTGGCGGCGATTTCCACCTGCTGTTTCGCCTGGTCGAGCGCGGTCTGCTGCGCCTGTGCCTGGGCGCGGAGCTGCCGGCGCTGGGCGATGGCTTCGGGCGAGCGCAGGAGCGAGGGCGGCGCGACGCTCGCCTGATGGGTCACGGCGATATACTGGTCGATATCGAAGGTATCGACCACTTCCGGATCGACCTGGGCGGCCTGCATGACGCGTCCGAAAAGCTGATCGGCCGCGCGCGCCTGCTGCATCTGCTGCACCTTGGCCAGCGGCGAGAGATAGGCGACGTCGAGCATTTGCCCGTCGAGTTCCGGCGGGGGCGGCGGCAGGGCGCCGGCCCGCTGCAGGATGCGGAAGCGCCGCAGGATGAAGGGGGTGAGCCCGCCCTGCTGGATGCGCTCGAGGTTCGGGGCGAGGCGGCGGAGTGTTTCCTCCTGAAAACCGGTGAACTCGGTGGCCGTCATCTGCGGCCGGTTGATGAGTTGCATGACCGAGAAATAGAACGCCTCCTTGATGGCCGCGCGCTTTTCCTGCTTGTGCTGGCCGCGATCCCGCATTTGCCCGTTGGGCGTGAAGGCTTCCACCAGACGCTTGCCCTGGTCGCTCATGCCGCCCATGAGCAGGGCGCCGGGGACCATGTCGGCCGGAGTGAAATCGGCCTCGCCATGCACCAGTTTCATGGGATCGGCCATGAACTGATCGGCGATGAGATCGTTCTTTTCCATCTCCTGCAGGGTGCGCATGTCCGGCCGGGCGATATGGCCCGGCCCGCGCGGATAGACGCGGCCGGAGCGGCGCGACCAGGCGATGCTGTGATAGGGGTTTTCGTTGTAGCCGCTGCGCCGCTCGAGCTCGACGAGATCGGGCGAGACATAGGCCGAGGCCCAGGCCATGCCGGCCGGACCGATGCGGCCTGGCTTCGCATCCGGGTTTTCCATCACGGCATGAATGATCGTGTATTCGCGATCTTCCTTGACATTCGTCGTGCCCGGGAATTGCTGCAGCACCTGGCGGCCGCGCAAGGTGAATTCCCGATGGACCGCGCTGATGCGCCCGGCCGCGTCCGTGTCGATATAGAGTTCGCGCAAGGGAATGGTGCGATCAAGGAAGCTGCCGCGGCCGATCTCTTCTTCCGAATAGAGCGTGCCGATGCCGAACGCACCGGTATCGGCAAACCAGCTTGGAACCTCGGTATAGAAGGTTGACATGGTCGGGCCCAGCGTGGCGCGGATGCGCTGTTTGACGGTCCAGAACCATTGTTTCACCGGCTGGTAGAGCATCAGCTCCTCGTCGGCGATGCCGAGCCCGAACCAATCGTTGGCAGGGTTGGTGAGCTGGCCGAACATGCCGCCCGTGAAATCCTCGAGCGCGTAGAGGGGCGTGCTGTCCAGGATTTCGTCCATCGCCGAATTGTTCGAGGTCTTGCCCTGGAAATCCTGATCATCCGGGCGAAGAAGCTCGGCGATCTGCTTCCAGAGGCGCTCCTCGGGCTGGCGGAGCGTTTTCAGCTCGTTGTGGCGATCAATCAGCCATGCGCGGTCCATGCTCCGCCTCCTTCGGTTGGGTGTGTCGATCAGGCGCCGAGCAGCGTCTTCTGCTGGGTGGCGGCGGTGCCGCCCGTGCCGGTGCGCGCGCCACTGACGCCGCGCATGGCACCGATGCGACGAAGCCGACGCTCGGCGGCCGAGCGCGAGGTTTCGCTGTCGGCCGGGTTGGTCAGCGCCGCTTCCTGGATGCGCCGGGCGCGCTCCGCTTCGCGGCGGGCGATTTCCGCCGCCTGTTTTTCCTTGCCCGATGTGCCGAACCAACGTTTGAAGATGGACATGGGAGCCTCCTAAGCTCGCTTGCGGGTGATGGGGTTGTAGCGGGGCGATGGGTTGCGCTGAGCCTCGGCGCGCTTCTGCGCGCGTTCGGCGAGGCGATCGTTGCGGCGCTTGCGGGCATGGCTCTGGCCGAGCTCGCCGGCGGCATATTCGGCGGCCTCGCAGACATGGCTGTCGAGGTTCTTCACGATCGAGCCGCGCTCGCCAAACTTGGTCACGTGATATTTGAACGTGCCGTTGAGCCCGCGCCGGATGGTGGGGCAGGCATTGGCATCGAGCAGGAAGCCGGGCTCGTTATTGCCCACGCGGCGCTTCATCGCATCGCGAAGCGCGAAGTGCCGGCCCTCGGTGTCGTGGTTGCCGAGGCTGGGGCGGTTGGGCTTCAGGCCGAGGATTTTGCCGAGCCGGCCGATCCATGAACCGTTGGGCAGGTCATCGCCGGCGAAGGTGGCTTCATCCCCCGTGAGGTAGAATTCGCAACCCTTGAAGCGCGGCTGCGCCATGATGGCGAGCAGATGCGTGCCGAGCGTGATCTCGTCGCCGCGATCGAGCGCGACTTCCGCCAGCGTGCGGATCTGCCCGTTGGGCATGCCCTGCAGGAGGCCGGCCGCCGGCGTCGCGCCGCCATCCGCACCGATGATGACCGGGATTTCGGGGAAGACGCGAAGCGGCTCTTCGCTCGACATTTCGCTGTCCACGTAATCGGGATAGACAATTGCGGCCTCCTGGTTGAAGCCGGGCTCGTTGTCGAGCTTGACGCGGATCCACCACGGGCGGTGCGCATTGGCCTCGCGCTGCTGCTTGTAATAGCCGCGCCCCACGGCTTTCAGGTTTTCGGCCTCGGCATGAAAGCCGCCGGGCTGGCGGAAAAGCTGGTAGCCCGGCGGTTTCTTGGGGCTCCACCAGTCGCGATAAACCCACGTATCCGGCGCGGGCGCGTTGCAATCGCCAAAGATGCGGCCATGCACGATGCGCTCGTCATCCGGCAGGCCGATCTCTCCCCGGTTCGGGTAGCGGCCGACCGAGCGCGCGAGGTTGATGTAGAGCGCCTCGCGGAGCTTGTCCTGCTCGTTGCAATAGGCATCGGTGTATTCGGTGCCGCCGAGATCATCGGGATCGGCATCATCCCCGAAGGCGAAGAACATCGCCTCGAAAAGGATCGGGCCGAAGCCATCCTCGAAGGTGATGCGATGCACGGCCGCGCGCGGGGAAGCGCCCTGCCATTCGCCGATGCCCTTGTCGGGGTTGAGCACCTTCTGCCAGCTCTTGATGGTGGTGCCCCAGAGCTGCGCATAGGTCTCGCGCCACAGGCTCAAGCGATAGCGCCGCACGGGCCGGCCCTGCGGATCGCGCTCGCCGATCATCGGCGGGGTGCGCACGGCCGCGAGCAGGGCCCGCTTGATGCAGGCCGTGGTTTTCCCCGAGCCAACCGGCCCGTTGAGGAGATCGCGCGCGCCGAGCGACTGGATGAAGCGATCGGAAACCGGCCCGGCCGATTGCAGCAAAGCCGCGCCTTCCGTGTAGCCTTTCAGCCGATCATCGAGGGAGCCGAAGGAGATCACTTGCGCACCTCGAACACGGCATCGCGGATTTTCTCGGCATCGGGGAACTCGCGCTCGAGAAAGCGCAACAGTGCGATTTGGTGCTGCATTGCGACGACCACGAGATCGAGCGTTTGCTGCATGTTGACCGGGCGGCCATTGAGCGACGCGAGGATCATTTCGAGCCCGGCCGCTGCTTCACCAAAAGAGACGGTTTGGCGCTTCATGCCTCAGCTTCCCTGCACCGGCGCCCAGGCACAGGCCGGCTTCTGGTAGGGGCGAATGAGATCACCCTTGCCGTCCTGGGTGCGGCAGATGTGAAACAGGCCATCGGGCGAGGGGCGGGCCTCGCCATGGCTGACGGCAAATCCGTCGATGATCCAGCCGCCGGGCACGATGCGCACGCGCTCTTTCGGCACGGCGTAGCAATCGCGATCCGAGCAGCACTCGTAAGGATACCAGCCATGCGCGAGAGCGCGGCCGACGGATTGCCCCGCAAGGCCGGAGAGCGCAGCCGCCACGAGGATCCCCGCAGCCCCCAGCCGCCGCGCCGGGCTTCCCGCGCCCTGCTAGCCCCCGGCCCGTTTTTCCGCGCCAATTTCATTTTCGCGGGCATCGGCCAACATGAGGCGGGCCGAAAAATCGCAGCAAGGCGGGAGGCAAAAACGCGGGCGCGCGCGCCCGGGGGGTGGGGGGGGAGGCGGAAGGGGGGGGTATGCTCCGCGATCCGAGGCCGAACCGCCTTGCGCCGAGGCGCGACGGCTAGTCGGCGCAACTCCCGTTGGTGCCTTTGCAACCCTCTGATCTTGCTTCCAAATCCGGCTCATGATCCACCTTCCTGATCGGTGCCATCTGCACCGGATCGGCTAACCCCTTGAATTTCCACGCCCTCGATGATCCGCCCCTCGGCATCGCGATAGGCCGCGAGCCAGGGCGGCGAGCCGCCCGCACTCACGCCAATCCCGGCATTGATCGCCTGGTCGCCGATGCTGATCACCAGGCCCGGCACCGCGTTGCCCTTCTCGTCGGTCGGCGCGAGCTTCGCGGCGACGTAAGGCGCGAGCTTGTCCCAGATGGCGACCTGCCGGTCGAACGCCTCGACAACCTTGCAATCGAGCCGCCTGGCCATTTCCTCCGGCGTCATCGTGGCCCAGCGCGCGAGGTGGATCAGCGGATGGCCTCCGGCCCGGATCAGCATCTCGCGAAGCTGGCGCGAGGAGAGGTTCTCGGCACCTTTCGGGCGGCCGCGCTTGCGCTCCTCGGTCGCGTTCGCGGCGATGGCGTCGGCGTCGGCGCGGTTGATCCGCTCCGCGACCGGCGCGAGGAAGTCGAGCTGCTCGGCGGCCGGAGCCGCCGCGCCGGCGGCCCGCGCACTCACAGCAAGATCGGAGTTCAGCGCGCTTTTCGTCATCCCGCCGCCCCATCCCGTTGAATTTCCGGCAATATTTTATTCGCGCGGCTTTGCGATGGGCGAACAGGAATGGCGGCAAGCGTCCCAACCGTCCCAACTGACGAAAAGTGTCCCATTCTCAACTTATTGATATATCTATCTGAAATAGATAATTGGGACGTTGGGACGGTTGGGACGGCTGCACGCGCGCGTATGTGTAGCCGCGCCCGCTCGCCCGCTCGCCTGCCCTCGTGTGTGCGGGCGCATGCGTCATGTGAGGCAAACCGCGTCCCAAGCGTCCCAACGTCCCAAGAACGACGAAAGCGCAAGCTTTCCAATGGGCTGACGATGGGACGCTTTTTCTCAGTTGGGACAGTCGGGACGCTCTGGCCCCGGCCCGCATCAGCCGGGCACAATCCGCGCGAAAACCTGTTTGCTTTCACGCGGTTCCAAGGCAATACAAAAGCAATGCTGGCGCTCGCGCGCGGAATGCTGTCGCAATGCTTCGCGCTCACCTTGGCAGGCATGACGGGATGCGGGGTCACGCAAACCTCCGTGCGATGCGCTGAAACCATGTCGGGTGCTGCTCGTCGCTGCGCGGCAGATCGGGCAATCGCGGCTCGAACAGCTTGCCGTCTCGCCCGCAAGCGGTGTTGTGCCACCGGGCGAGCCGCGCGAGAGCGCCATTCCATCCGTGGCCGAGCGGGCCGAGAGCTGCACGCTCTTCGCTGTCCATTGAGAGCGGGTTGAAGCAGCGCGGGCCGGTCTGGCCTATGCGCATGTGCCGGCAATAGATGCAGGCCTTGCTTTGGCGGATCTTGGGCGTGGTGAAAACGTTCACTCTCCGCCCTCCTCGAGATCGCTCTGCAGGAACACATGCACGGGCACGCTCCACCCGCGGCCGCCGAACCGGCTGGATTTCTCGGCCCGCGCGCCTTTCAGGCGGCGCATGGCCTGCGCCCAGCCACCGGCGGCACCGCCCTCGGCATACCATTGCGAGCCGGCGAAAAGCTTCGCGAGCGCGGTCGACTTGTTCGGCAGGATCACGCGCGCCCCCGTTCCGGTGCGGCTCTGCGCGGTCTGGAACCCGTCAATATAGATCGACCAGGCGCGAAGCTGGTCCTGGCAGCCCTTGGCCGTGACAGCGCCCTCGCCGTCGCGCGGCTTGCTCACGCCGGCGCCGATGCTCACCAGCTCGCCGATCGTCATGCGCGTGCCGCCGCGGAACACGTCGAGCGGCACGGTGATGAGGTGGTTCAGCATCGAGAGGCTGTTGGCCTCGCGCGGGTTGGCATCGTTCATCCGCTCGGCCGAGAGCGCGCGGGCGAAGGCGTCGATCGTGTCGGCATGGGCGATCTCCCGGCCGCGCATCAGGTCACAGGCGGCGAGCAGCGCGCCGAACTGGTCGGCACCGCGCGGATCGTGTCCCTGCTCCTGCAAAGCCGCGCGATAGGCCTGCAGCGTCTCTTCCCAGCGGTGCCAGCCATCCACCAGACGCCGCAGCATTACGCGGCCGGCATAGGCGAGCTGCGCGGGGTCCAGCGCCAGCGGCTTCCGCTTGCCGAGCGGGCCCAGGTCGAGAATGCAGAAGCGGGAAATGTCCTGCGCCTGCATCGGCGGGATGATGATGGACGAGAACAGGAAGGCGCTCTTCGCCTCGAAATAGACCGATTGATGGTTCGAGGAGCCGCGCCGGATCTTGCCGCCCGTCGCGGCCTGGCGCGCGAGGTTGATGAGGTCCTTCATCTTGCTCTTGAAGGGGTCCGGCTCCGCCTCGTCGATCATCACCGGGCGGCTGGAATGGCCCACCGCGGAATACACACCGGCGCCCGTGGTGTCCGACGATTGCACCATGTCCTTGCCGGTCATGGCCATGATGATGCGCTGCAGCGTGGTCTTGCCGGCGCCGGCATCGCCGGTGATCCACATGAGGGATCGGAAATCGAGCGCCGCGCCGAGGCGCGATCCTGCCAGCCATCCGAGGAGGAGGAGGGAGGCGAGCTTGTGGCCCGATCCGTCCACGTCGGCGGCGAAGCAGCGGGCCTCGCTGGCCTCGATGTCGCCAGCATCGCCGGGCCCGTCGAGCCAGTTGTAGCTGTCGAACGTGGCGAGCACCTTTTCGACTGCCTCGCTCTGCCGGCGCTGCTCCTCGTCGCTCTCGGCCGGGTCGGCCGGCTTCTGGCTGGCCACGCCGGCGGAATAGAGGTAACCGTTCACAAACCCCGGCGGGTGTGCCTCACCATTCACGAGTACGGCCGAGCCGCAATGCAGCACCAGCTCGTTCGCCTGGCCGCGCCAGCCGCCCATGCCGCGGATCATCTCGTCCGCATCAAACCAGCCTTTATCCGTGGCGGCCTTGATGAGGCTCTCGGCCGCCTGGTCGGCTTTCCAGCCGGATTGCACGCCGGTTTTCTCGTTGTATTTGGGGAAGGCTTCCCAGAGCCAATCTTGCCGGCTTCCGAACAGAAGGCGAAGCCCTTCCGCGCCGAACTGGCCCTTGGTCATGGGGATCAACTGGCGATGCGGGTTGAGGAAGTAGCAGGTCGTGCCGTTATAGCCCACGGGCGTCACCGGGCAATCCGGTGGCAAGGCCTTCACCGGGTCGCGCTTCTTGATGAAGCGGGGCCCATCGGGCTCTTCATCGTCAGCCGGCGGAATATCGCCGGGCGGCCCATCCGGTGGGGCTGATCCACCATCGGCCGGCTCGGCCTTCCGCTTCGCCTTCTTGCCCTTCACCTTTTCGGCCTTGCCGTTGATCGCCTCGTCCTCGATCGCGATCAGCCGGTCAATGGCGTTGCGGTCCATGCCGGTGGAGCGGCCGCATTTATGCGCCATGGCCGCGCCCTGACGGCGATACACATCGCGGATCCAGCGTTCCGCCTCGATCTGGGCCTGCGCCTCGCTGTCGCGCGCTTCTTCCTTGGCCTCGCGCTTGGCTTCGGCTTCGGCGGCCGCAGCATCGGCGGCGGCAAAGGCTTCGGCGATGGGCTGGAGCTGGGGCGTCTCGCTCATTCGTCGGCGTCCTCGTCGAGCAGGGCGGCCATCACTTCCGAGGCGAGACACTCGGTCAGGAGGCGTTCGATCAGCATGTGCAGCGTCCAGCCGCGGCGCTGCGCGGCGGCCGCGAGCGCGGCGTAATCGGCGGTTTCCAGCTCCACGAGCAGGCGGCGGGTATCGCTCATGCTTGCACCTGCTGCATCACGCGGCGTTCCTGGGCGCGAAGCGCGCGGGCCCAGTCGTTGAAATCCTTGAATTGCGGCGGCGGCCGCACCTCGCGCACGGCAATGCCGCGGCTCATGATCTGAGCCTTCGCGCGCCGGAAGGCTTCCTGCGGCTCGGGTTTCACATCGTTATCGGCACAGAGGTAAAGACCGGCGAGACGATCGGGGAAGGTGACGTTCTTCAGGTTCGAAAGGGAAATGGCCGCCACGGCGCGCATCTGCGGCTGCACCATGGCGATGGTCAGCGCATCTTCCACGCCCTCGGTCATGGCCACCCATTCCCCGGCCTCGAGGTGCCGCAGGCTCTTGCCCGTGCGGCCTTTCCAGACAGAGATCAGCCCGCCGGCATATGGCCCGAAGGCCACCTTCGCATCGGGCAGGGGCCCGCCATTCTTCTGGTCGGCCTTGGTCACGCGGCCATCGTCGTGGCAGAGCAGGAAAGTGCGATGCACCGTCATCAGGTTGCCGTCCGGGCCGTCCACCTTGGCGAGCAGGCAGGGGCGCGGCGCATGCGTCACCGGGCAGCGCATGCCGGGGTGAAAGCGCAGGGCGCCCGGCCATTTGCCGAGCCGCGAAAACAGAATGTCGCGTGCCAGCAGATAACGTTCCGCCGGCGTTCCGGCGATGGGCACGGCCTCGAGGAAATAGCGCTGCGCCGCGCGGCGGCGTCCCTCGCGTTCGTCGCGCTCGGCTTGCGCGGCCTTGCGGCTGGCCTGATCGGCCTCCCGCTCGCGGCGCTGGCGCTCCTCTGCGCTCATGCCGCCATCCAGGCCGAGCCATTGGCGCGACCATTTGATGGTCTCGGTCATGTCGCGATGGCCGAGCGCGCGGTTGACGAGGCTCAGCACGTCGCCGCCCTCGCCGGAGGAGAAATCCTTCCACCAGCCAAGTTTGGTGCTGGTGCGGGCAATGCGCAGGCTCTGCCCGGCTTCGCCCGAAAGCGAGCCAAGGCAGAAATTATGCTTGGAGCTGTCGAGCTTGGCGGCGGGGTAGAGCTGCAGCACTAGGCTGTCGAGCCGCTTTTGCAGCTCGTGCTTGATGACGTCGATGGAGATCAGCTCGCCGCGCATCTCAGCCTCGCGAGGAAGAAAAGCGCCGGCGGGCGCTCACCCGGCGCCGGCTCCGGGTGGAACTGCCGCGCGTGGGGACACGCGCGACGTGAGCGCGCCGCATTGCCAGGGAGTGGAACAAGACGGCGAATGCGTTCATCCGAGATCTCCCGGCTTGGGAGCATCGGCGAGGGTCACGTCCCGCGGCGGGTTGGGCGGCGTGCCGGCCATGGCGACGAGCGCGGCGGAGACGAGCAAAACGGCGCGGGCATCGCCAAAGGTCTGGGGGTCGCCGCGCAACAGCTTGCCGGCCACCTCGGCCGCCTTCTCGATCGTGAACCAATGCGTCAGCGGCTTGGGGTCGAAGGGCTGGCCGGCCTCGGCCGGGGCGCCCTCATAGCCGCGCAGGCGGCGCTTGCCGTCACTCTCGCGAAGCACGAGCGTCTCGGCGCCCGGCGTCTCGATCGAGGGCGCGAACCACATCACCTGCAGCACCTGGGCGCTCATGCCGCGCGCCCTTGTTCGGTCGGGCCTTGGGAAGAAAAAGCCCCATGGCCGTTTCGGGCCACGGGGTTAATCACCGGCGAGGGGAGGGTTACAGGACCACCCGCCGGCAGGGAGGAAAGGTCGGGATGCAGCGCGATCAGATGCGCCAGCACGCGCCGCTCCTCGGCGACGAGGGCGCGCTCGATCTTGTCGAGGGTGGAATTCTTCGTGTCGCACCGCGCAGAAAGCGTTTTGGCCAGCGTGTCCTTATGGATGCCGGCAAGACGGGCGAGCTCTTTCTCGGGCAGGCGAATGCGCCTGATCCGATCGCGCAACTGCATCAGATAGGTCATGAGGTTGTCCAACGCCTGAAATCGGTCTATGGACAGATGCCGATCCGATTTGCGGCGGAGTGTCAAGCGTCTTGGTTCATGCTGTCGCGTTTCCTTTTGGAAATCATAGTCCGATCCGATCGGGATCGGGCGGCGAGTCGATGGCGCGCATTTTCAACAAGTCGGAACGGAAGGCGAAGCTTCGCGAAGATCACAAGGCGTGGCTCAACACGATCGCGAGGACGGACGGACGGTCACTGACGGCCATTGCGAGAGACGCGGGGCTTGATCCGTCAGCGCTGACACGGTTCATGCATGACGAAGAGCGCGGCTCGACGCTGGACACGTTGACGATTGCGGCCGTGATGGACGAGACGGGTGCGCCGGCACCATTCGAGCAGGCAGTGCAGCAGGTTGCGCGGCGCGGCCTGGGAGAGGCCGAAAGCGAACCCTATGAGCCGTCACCGGAGGAAATGCGGCTGGTTGCTGGCAGTCATGAACATCTGGCGTGGTTCATCTTGAAGTCGCGTGCGCTCGAATATGAAGGTTACCGGGTCGGCGACAAGCTGATCGTGGACCTGAACAGGCCCGCCAAGGCGGGGGACATCGTGTGCGCGCAGTTCTATAACTGGGCGCAGCCGGCCGCGACGCAGACGGTTTTCCGCATTTTCGAACCGCCCGCGCTCGTCGTGTCGGGGCCTGTAGAGGCCCTGCAGCGGCGCACGCGGCTGATTGACGGAGAGAATGTTATCGTCAAGGGCGTTGTGAGGCTGATGGTGCGGGCTTTGCCGTAACGGCGCGGTCGATCAGGTCGAGCGCCTTCGCGACGTGCTCTATTGGCACCTTGCCGCTTGCCAGCGGCCCGGCGATGCACAGCGCCCAGTCTTCTGGCGTGGGCGTCAATCCGTAATTTTTTTCCTGGAATGCCCTGATCGTGCTCACGAGGCGCATGGCGAGCCGTGCCGGCTCGGGACCGCGGATCATGCCATAATGCCGGGCAACCCGCTCGCTGAGATTCCACATGGCCGCAACATGTGCCACGGCCTGCTGCGTTGCGCGATCGTCTTCGGTGATCACCGGCCGATGCACCATGTCGAGTGCTGTCTGCATCATCAGCATGCCAGCCGGGGTCATGGCCGTGCCGGGCCATCCAAGATCCTCCGCCTGCCCGAGATAGCGGGCAAGCGGCTCGGAGAGATCAGTTCTGCGCAAATGGTCGGTCAGATACGCCAGCGCAAATGCGGCTGCGATGCCGAACAGCAACAATAGCACCATCCCCCAGTCCGTCATGCGTCGTTATCCCCGGAAAATACCCACGGGATGATGACAGCATTCGTGAGGCAATCCGCCTATCGGGAAATGAACCGCGCTCAAATCGGTCTATTGACAGATTGTAGTCGGTTCACATACCGTCTTCTTTCAGGCGCACTGATTTGCGCCATCACGAAAGGAGCGGGCATGCCACCCGACATCATGGAAACCGATTTCACCCGCGCGGCTCGCGAGGTGGTCGATCGCGCCAACGCGCTGATTGACGAGCGGATGAGCTCGTTCGACTTGTCCACTTTCGAAGGACAATACGGCGCCGCCGCTTCGCGATTTCAGAGGCAGGTTCTCTCGGCTCTGATCTTGTGGATCGCTTCGGAAGACGAGCGCGGCACACCGCATCCCGTGCTGATGACGGCGATCGAGAACGGCATCGCCAATTGCATCGCCTCGGTTTTGCATGGCCGCGTGAAGCCGCCGATGCGGGTCGAGGCGGCGCAGCACATGCTGCACCAGATCATGCGCGACACGTTTGTCATGCTGCAGGTCGCCGAGTGCGATCCTCGGCACGCCGAAATCCTGCAGGCGCGGTCCGTCAAGGTGGGCCGCGCCTGATGGCCCGGCCGGAAACCCTCCTCGCTGCCGCCTGGGTGCTCACGCCGTTTCTCGGCGGGGTGTTCCTGCTCGGCACCGCTTTTCTCACCCGGGCCGAAGAAGGCCCGGGCCGCTTTCCCGCCTTCACGGCGGCCGCATCCGGTGTTGCGTTCGGCACCGCCCTCCTCGCTTTCCTCCAGCTTTGAAAGGTTTTGCCATGGTGGACATGGTTCACATCGTCGTGCCCAAGCTGCCGGTGCTCATCGCCGGCTGCCTCATCGCCGCGCTCGGCTTCGGCCTGTTCGCGCGCGAGCTCCGCGCCTGCCGGCGCGAGGGCCGCTCCTGCCTCACCGGGAGGCCGCGCGCATGAGCAGGTTACAGCGATTTTTGGTGACCCGCGCGGAGAATGGCGGCTTCATGGTCCATGAAAAAGCCGCGCGCCTGGGCGAACACGAGCAGCTGCTCAGCTGCTTCACGAACCCGGCTGATTTCATCGTGTGGCTCACGGCCGAGCTGGTGGGCAAGCCGCAGACCGAGGCCGCGCCGGCGCCCGCCGGCAGGCTCGAGAGCGCGGTGCTGGCGAAGCCGTCGCCGGAAAAGCAGTTGAACGCGCGCACGAGCACGGCCGATCTCGACCAGGCGGACAGGTTCGCGCGCATCCGCCCCGCGCGGCCACAGGAAGGGGATCGCCCATGAGCGCCACCCGTCCCATCACCGAATTGCCGCCGGCGAACGTGGTTGGCCTCACCATGGTTCAGCGCAAATGCCTGGTCGCGGCGGAGCGCTCGAACGGGCTGGTGCTGATCGAGGGCAAGTATCGCACGGGCTATCAATCGGGCGCGATGCGTTTTCCGAAAACCACCGTGCTGGCGCTGATGAATTGCGGTCTGCTCATGCGCGCCGGCGAGAGCCTGGCCAAGGTCACGGCCGAGGGGAAGATCGAGGCCGGGCGCAGCCGCGCCATCCTCATCGAGGAGGCGAACAAGGCCCTGGCCGAGGCCGAGAGCCGCGCGCGTCACCTGCGGCGCGAGAGCAGCCGCAAGGCCTATTTCCAGCACCGCCGCGCGATCGACCGCCAGCGCTACCTCGCCAACACCGCACCGGCCGGGATCAGCCCGGAGGATATCGCCCCGAACTGGAGGAAACCCTATGCCGATTGATCACCAGCCGGCGCATCCGCCCTTTCTCGAGCCGCAATGCGTGGCGGCCGCCGCCGCCTTCGGGCGGGCGAGCCTGCGGAAAATCCGCGAGGCTGAGGAGCCGGGCTTCAAGGGCACGCCCGAAGGCGCGATGAAGCGCAAGATGGCCGATATCTATTCGCAATGCATGGCTGACATGACGCGCCTCGCGGCCGAGCTCGGGCAGGGAGGGCGGCGCTGATGTTCGATTATCCCTTGTTCCGAATTTTCGTGTGCGGGCTGGCTTTCGTCGGCGGCTGCGTAATGGGGCTGCTGCTGTTGGCGCTTCTGGCCACCACAGGCCCGCTGCTTAACCGCGATTGGCTGGCCATTCCCGCTTGCGGTGTTGTCGCAACCTTCACGGCATGGGCGGTGCTGAAATGAGACGGATCGATACCTCTGCCATCCCGCCCGTGGCGCCGCCGTCGAACCTCGGCCCGGCGCCGGATCTGCGCTGGATCGACATTGCCGCCTTGCGCGTCGATCCGCGTTATCAGCGCGAGATCGGCCGGCACAACATCGCGCATATCCGCAAGATCGCCGGCGCCTTCGATTGGCGTTTGTTCTCCGTCGTCGTGGTGTCGCCGGTGCCGGGCGGTGTCTTTGCCATCGTCGATGGCCAGCACCGCACCACGGCAGCCGCTTTGTGCGGCATCGAGAGTGTGCCGTGTCAGGTTATCCAGGCTGATGCCGCGATGCAGGCGCGCGCGTTCGAGGCGATCAACGGCTCGACCATCAAGGTCACGCCGCAACAGCGCTTCAAGGCGGCGATCGCCGCCGGAGATCCGCAAGCCGTGCGCATCCATGAGCTGGCGAAGCGCGCGCGGGTCAAGATCCTCGGCGGGATCCCGAGCACGCTGCAGGTTACGCCGGGGGATTGCATCTCCATCCTGGCACTGCAGCGTCTGGCCGCCACCTTCGACGACGAGCATTGCGTGCTCATCCTCGAATGCCTGCGCCTGATGATCACGCGGCCGAAGATCCTCATGCGCTCCGACATGATCGAGGCGGCAATCGAGGCCTTCCGCGATCGTCCCGCATGGTTCGCGCATCCGCGCATCAAGGCGTGCTTTGCCTCGCTCGACCAGGAGCGCGCCTATCAGTCGTGCCGCGAGCTGGCCGCGCGCGAGGATGGCCTCAAGATCCGCGATTGTCTCTGCGCGCTCCTCCTCGAGGAGATCGACGAGGAACTGGCAAAGGGGAAAGTGGCATGATCCCCCGCACCGTCACGCTGCCGGCGGGCGATCCGGCCCGGCCGTTCTGGACCTATGCGGATCTCGACGTGGTGTTCGGCATCGGCCGGGCGCAACGCCGCATCCGCGCATGGGAGGCCAAGGGTTTCCCGGCGCCTTTGCCCTGGTCGCGCCGCGAGCGCCGCTGGAACCCCGCGGCCGTGCTCGCCTGGAAGGCAAGGCAGGAACAGGCCTTGCCCGGCAACGCGCCACCACCGCCCCGCCTGCAACTGGTTCATGATCGGAGAACATGATGGCCGCCACCCGCTCGACAACCACCACCAGCGCCGAGTAACCTCCATGCCGATGGCTCGCCCCGTCAAAAAACCGCCCCGCACGGCCGAGAAGGCCGGTCACTGGTATTGGGAGCCCTCCGGCCGGTTGCGGTCAGAGGGTGGCTTTCGCACGCAACCGCTCGGCGCGGATGTCGCAGCGGCCTTCAAGCTCGCCCGCACGCTCAACCGCCAGGCGGATGAATGGCTGGCGGCCGCCGGCCCGGCGCGGCCGAAGAAGGCGGCGGTTGCCGAGGCGCGCGCCGCACTCACCTTCTCCGAGCTGGCGAACCGCTATCGGCAATCCTCGCACTGGGCGAAGCTGCGCGAGACAACCCGCGCCACCTATGAGGCCTGCCTGAAAATCCTCGAGGCGGAATTCGGGCATGATCGCGCGAACATGGTCAGCCGGGCGCGCGTGCTCGGCTGGGCGGATCCCCTCCGGCTCAAGAGCCCGCAAGGCCTGCGGCACTACGCCGCCGTGGGCCGCGCGCTCTACAACTGGGCGAAGCCGCGCGAGCTCGTGGCCTTCACGGAAAACCCCTTCGACAAGATGAACCTGCCGGCCGGCCGCCGCGCCGTGCGGATCCGCGAGGCGGATCTCCTCGCGCTGGTGGCGATCGCCGATCGGGCGGATATTCGGGACCCGGTCAGCAACCAGCCGCTGCCGGCACGATCGGATATCGGCACCTGCATGCTGGTGGCGTTTTATTGCATTCAGCGCGCAAGCGACGTGCTGCGCCTCACCGCCGAGAATTTCGACGGCGGCGGCTTCCACCTGGTGCAATCCAAGACGGGCAAGGAAATCCGCCTCACGCGCGCGCCGGCGCCGGTGCTCGAGCGGCTCAGGAGCCAAGCGCCGGCGGGCACCTTGTTCGCCGATGCGGCCGAGCTCGAGGATGCCGATGACGCGGCCTCGCGCGCCTGGGCACGCTTGAAGGCCCGGGCGGCGATCGTCGATCCCGATCTCGCGAAGCGCATCGCGCCCGTGCAGCTGCGCGACATGCGCCGCTCCGGCTTCGTGCATTATGCCGAAGGGCAGCAGGATGAAGCCGGCCGCGTCATCCGGCCGCCGGTGCCGGTGCATCTCATCTGCTCGATCAGCGGCCACACGATCGAGGAGGGCATGGCGATCCTCGAGGTCTATCTGCCGAAAACGACCGAACAGGCCGACATGGCCGTGAGCATGATGATGGGAGCAGGGTGATGGACACAGGAGCACAGGTTAATCCGGTTGAAATGCGCACGAATACCTTGCGGTTCATCGAACGCTTCATGCGCTCTATCGAGGGGCAAGGTTTCAATGACAAATCTTTTTACGACACATCGGCGCGGTTTTCGTCTGAAGCAGCCAACGATATTGAGCTTGCCTATGGGTTGTTGTGGCTTGGCGGCGATTTTGTTTCCGAAAATCCAGACCGCCACAAGCGGCCCGGATGGGACTTGGCGTGCTGGAACGCGGCCCACCGCGTGCTGCTGCATCATCTGGACCGGGCTGGGCAGGCGCGTGGCATCGAGGCTGCTCGCCAGATGATGACGGGGGATGACGGCGATGAGTGAGCGGTGCGCGATGCCCCAAGCCTTTGATCCTGACCATCTCACGCGACAATCCCGCGTCCTGGCCGTGCGGATATTGGTGGCTGAAATTCTGACGGCGGAAATCGAAACAAGCGCGATAGTGAGCCCGAAAACTGCCGAAGATTACTACCTGCTGTTTCATAAGTGTGACCGGATGGCATTGTCGATCGCTCGGCATGTGCTGCTGTCGCTGTATCCGTGGGGCAGCACGATTGATGTGGAACAAGCGCTGGATGACCTCCAGCCAACGGGGCCCTTGCGGCCACACAACCCAGCCGATGATCCTTTTTAAGAACCGCGAACATTTCCATCCATCAGGAACAGGAAGAAATGGAAATGTTCCGCCCATGTTCCGCCGGGCAAAAAGCCTGAAAGCATAACAGCTTCAAAGGCTTAAATGGTCGGAGTGGCGGGATTTGAACCCACGACCCCTAGTCCCCCAGACTGCTCTATTGCTTTATATTTCAACGGCTTAGAATATGACTAGCGCCAGTTTCCAGCGCCATTCCGGCCGCTATCTGTGCAGCTGTCTCATGCCGGCGGCGAAGATGGCAAGCGCGGCGATGGCGCTGGCGAGCGCCAGCACGGCAAGAACAATGCGCATGGAATTGGCTTTACGGTTCGTGCGGGGGGACGGTCATGCCGGCAGAACGCATCGCGTCCTCAAGTTGATCGATGCGGGCCAGCGCGCGATAAATCTTCGCGTCCTGTTCCGCGACGTGTTCGGCGTGGCGGACCTTCTCCTGTTCAAGCGCCTTGGTGTAATGCGAGATGATGTTGGCAACGGCACTGTCCAGGTGCTTCATGATCTCGGGCTCTTTTTCGACCCGCTTTAGCTTCACTCCCATGCGGTGGGCGAGATAGCCGGAAATCGCGCCGATCAGGCCGGTCGCGATCGTGGTGATCTGCGGGTCGATTGTCGGTGGAGGTGACCAGTTCATTTCCGTCCTCGATCAAACCACGTTGAAGGTGAGCGTGCGCGTTTCCGAGCCGAAGCTGTTCGTCGCGGTCACATCAATCGCGATGACATCACCGGCCACTACCTGCCCGCCCATTGCATAGGTCCAGCCGGTCGAGAATGCGCCGGATACAACCGCACCATTGCGGCGCATCACGCGCGAGAAGGTCAGTCCGCCGCCAGACCAGTTGCCGGGCTCCACGCGCACCGTGGTGACCGTGGCGGCGGTGATGGTGCCGGCAGATGGCAGGCCGGCGCCCGTGACGCCGGTGCCCGTCAAGCGCGCCTGAAAGTTGGCGCCGACGATCGTATCGTCGCCGATATACCAGGGCGCCGTGCGGGCATTGGTGTAAAGCTGGAAAACCTGCGGGCGCTCGATCGTGATCTGGGCAGAGAGAGCGACAGCATCGAAGTTGAAATCCAGCGTCGGCGGCGCAACCGCTGTGTCATTCGCGAACCAGGCATCGGGCGGGCACAGGAATACGCCGTCGATGACCGCAGGAAGAGGATTGGAGAAACCGAAAGCGCCAAGGTTCGCGTTCGAGAAGAGCGCGTTAGGCGAGCCAAGAGATAGCCCGAAATTATCGAGGCCTGCCGCAGGTCCGCCCGAACCGTTCTCGATGCGCAGCCCACACATGAAGGCGAAATAGGTGCCGGGCGCTCCACCGGTGATCGTCATGTTGCTCGAACGGGCAAAGCGAATGGTCTGCGCGGCGGCGGGCGTTCCGGAAACGGTAATCCTCTGTTGATCGTATCCCGATTGTGCCACCTTGGCGGCGGTGACCGTTACGCCCGTGCCGTTCGCGAGGTTGTTGGTCAGGGTATGCGTCGTGGCCACCTGGCCCGTCGGGGCGACGCCGCCTGCCAATGCGCCGGTCGTTCCGGTATAGGCCCGCTCCGCATAGATGTTCGCGCCGCGCCACGTCTTGGCTGCGGCATCCGCGAGGATCGCATCCGTGGTCGCGGTGGTGATATGCGGCTTCAGGATTTCGGCCAGCATGTTGCCGAGCGTCCAGCCGCCGAATGCGTTGGCATGCACATTGTTATCCGAAGCGTTCGCGCCGGTCGTGAAGTCATAGGGGCCGAAGCTATTGATTGCCGTCCACCAGTTGAACAGGATGATGCGCGCGCCATGAATGGCTTGCAGCGCCGTCACCTTGGCCACCTGCGCATCCCGCACGATCTGCTGCCAGTTGCCGCCCGTGGTCTCGCCTGATACGGATGTCCAGAGCGTGGGCATGACGACGATGCGCGTCGTGCTCGGCAGCCCCGCCACAACCGCATCGAGGTTGCGTTCCCACTTGGTGAATTGAGCGGACCATCCCGAGCTTTTCAGGCCGTCATTGTGGCCATCGGAAGCGTAAACGAAAATATTCGGAGCCTGTTTCAGCGCCGCGTCCCGGCGGGCAAAAACGCCGTCGAGCGTCTCGCCGCTCTTGCACTGCATCCATCCTTCGGATGGCATGATGCTGCCGCCCATGGCCTGCAGCGCCCAGGCTGGCCAGTTGCGCACGCCCGGGGCCGCGCCTTCCGAGCCGGTGCCGTCGCCGTAGAATG
>Ga0209990_10000666_pt1 | contig 33221 bp, 31 predicted proteins | sample NOAtaG_6_FD_187304 | JGI IMG/M metagenome (GOLD analysis project Ga0209990, IMG submission 187304) | Freshwater lake microbial communities from Lake Erie, under a cyanobacterial bloom - NOAA_Erie_Diel5S_2200h metaG (SPAdes) (version 2) | ecosystem: Environmental > Aquatic > Freshwater > Lake ...
TTACTTTCTGAAATTTCTGCCAAGTTGTATAGTTCCAATGGATTCAGATACTGCAACAAACTACTCTGAGTAATGATTCCCAATAGTTCACCCTGTTTCCCTGTGACCACTAATCGACGAATCAACTTCCTGTCCATCAACTCCTGCGATGATAATAGCAAATCATCTAGGGCGATCTCAAAAACAGGTGTACTCATCACCGATGCTGCTGTGCAATTTTCGAGGCTTAATCCCAATCCTTGAAACTGTACAAGATCTCGTTCTGTAACGAGTCCCACTGGGCGTTGTAATTGCTGTTCAGATGGATTATCTTGAAGAACAATTGGTTCAACGATGATGACGCAACTAACATTATTTTTTGATAACAACTTGGCAATCCTTAGCATTGAACTCGTCGGTGCTGCACAAATTACATCTTGAGTCATCACATCCGCAACAATGCGTAACCGCAAGAGATTAACAGGGCTAAAGATTTGACGCAAACTTTCATGGGTAATTAGACCGACGACACAATTTTGATCGTTGACGACAGGCAAATGGTGGATATGATGCTGCTGAAGTAAGTTGATGGTCTGAAGGAGATCTGTAAAGTTTGCCTCAGGTAGGGTGACAACTGAAGATGTCATCACATCGCGGATGATCTGATGATCGAGAGAAACATATTTAGCACTGAGATGGATAATATCTCGTTCGGTCAGAATGCCTATTACCTGTCCGTCTTCTACTACCAATACACAACTTGAGCGCCATTCTGCATATTGCTCATCAATAGGGCTAAAGCCTACATAGACATTACATCGTGATCGCTCATTAGTCATTTGATAGATTGCATCTGTGACCATCACATTAGGATTAACTACTAATGGATTAGGCACAATTGCTAATTTCAACTGAGAGGGTGTGAGTGTTGTTACGTTCACAGATGACCACCAGATACTTAGACTAATGAACAAAAATTGGTTAAATTATTTCAATGGAAAACTGCAATAGCTTTTGCCATTTTCATAGATTTATTCCTGCAATCTTCCCGACTTGATAAACATATAAACATTACTATGTAAAGCAATAGACTGAAATAATTTTATCTATAGTTTCGTTTACTAATGGCTAGTCATTTACAAATGAAAATAGTTTTCTTTAGCAAAGTTTTTCCTGAGAAACGAGAAACTTGCTGTAGAGCAATTAAGTTGCTAGACATATGTAAACTAAAAACCTAGAAATATTTTTAAAAGTGGCACTTAGCGCCACTTTTAAAAATATTTCTGTACTACTCAAAACCTCAATAGGCTATAACTTATTTTGCCAAGCTGCCTAAAACTTATATGTAATATTAAAACTTATATGTAATACATTGTAGTGGCAATTTGGCGCTGGCGCTGGCGATCGCAAAGATCCTTCAATGTACAGCTATCTAAAACATGAGAAGCTGCCTTTTGAGCAGCCTCCCATGCTTCACGAATTACTGACAGAGATGCACTCTCTTGACCTAACTTGTTATTGTTTTCCGTGATCGGCTCATAACCCTCAATGCCCTGAATAATCTGCAACAAGCTAATTTCCCAAGGCTCACGCGCTAAGATATATCCCCCTTTTGATCCACGCTGACTTTTAACAAGTCCCTGACGTTTTAGTGTGGCAAGTAACTGCTCCAAATAGCGATCAGGGATATTTTGTAGGTTAGCGATTTGACGAATCTGGAGAGGTTGATCGATCGCAAAATGATTCGCTAGCTCCAGCATAGCCAAGATTGCATATTCACTCTTTAAAGAAAGTTCCACAACTGTCTGTAACTCTTATTTTTGAAGGTGTTTTTTTAAGTTTATTTAAAACTTAGGTAGTTGTGATCGATAACCAAAAGTGTTAGACGATCCTTGACTACTGCATTCTATGATACTACGGCATAGCACTGTAAATTCTGGATTAATAAAGAGCAATTTCCTATGTCGTGATTGCATCGTAACAGGCTGCGTAATCTAATTATCTGGGAGTTAATGGCTGGATGTAGCGACTATTAGCCCGAACAAAACACACATCTTCGCTTCTTATTCCACGTACTGGCATCCAAGGCTTGCCATTGTAATCGAGAGGATTAACTAAAACCTCATCGGAGCCACCACGATACATCTCTACCTCTAGCAACGAGTCTGCTGCATAAACTCGCACTATTGGGCTATCAATACTTGCTAATTGTCTACAGTTTAGCCCATCAACTCTTACTAACCAGAGAGACCCAGGCGATTGCTTACTACTGTTATTTTCAGCTTGGACAGAGGTTTCATTGCGATAGTAGTTACCTTGAGCATCCACAGGGACTTGAGCATGGGCGAAAAATGGCAAGCTGCTTAGGAGCAGCATAGAATAGGTTAGAGATTTCAAAAAAGTATTCATAGGACGGATTGCAGAAGAGGTTATGGGCAGTTCTAAAGAGGCGATTACTATAGCTAATTTGACGCAGGCAATTACGCTTTTGTTGCGCGAAGAAATTGGGACTGTGCGCGTCAAGGGGGAAATTTCAGGCTTTATGACTGCAGCTTCTGGACATCGCTATTTCATCCTTAAGGATGATTCGGCACAGATTGACTGTGTAATGTGGTCTAGTCGCAGTTTATCCTTTCGTCCCAAAAATGGATTACAGGTAGTCGTACAGGGACGATTGACGGTGTATGCTCCACGTGGCAAGTATCAGATTGATTGCGAGCGCATGAGTGCCGCAGGTGAGGGTGATCTCTATCTTGCCTTTGCAGCCCTCAAGGAAGAATTAGCAGCACGTGGCTATTTCGATCCTGAACACAAACGCGATATTCCCAGTTTGCCCCTCAAAATTGGAGTTGTCACTTCCCCAACGGGAGCTGTGATTCAAGACATTCTCAGCACATTAAATAGGCGATCGCCCCATTGTCAGATTTATTTCTGTCCAGCCACAGTCCAAGGCGAAGATGCACCCAATGAAATTGCGAAAGCGATCGCTACTTTGCAAGCCACAGATGCCGATGTTTTGATTGTGGGGCGAGGTGGTGGCTCGATTGAAGACCTTTGGGCGTTTAATACTTTGCCTGTTGCCGAAGCCATTTATCATTCACCCATTCCGATTATTTCCGCAGTCGGACATGAGACAGATTTTACAATCGCTGATTTTGTTGCTGATTTACGGGCGGCAACACCTACGGCGGCAGCAGAAATTGTGTCTCAATGCGATCGCGATACGCTCATGCAACAGATTGACTTTTGGGAAAGTCGTATCACTCGCAGCGTGCAGCAAGAAATGCACAATTATCACCAAAGATTAAATTCCCTTACCAATAGCTATGCTCTACAAAACTTTCGCGATCGCCTCCATGATCGCGCTCAACAGTTAGATGCAGCCGAGCAGTCCATGCAAAAATCGCTTTCCCGTCATCTCCGACAATCCACGACTAAACTCGATAGCATTACTGCCCATTTGCGATCGCTGTATCCCCTATCCCCCTTACAACGTGGTTTTGCGCTCTTAAAATTAGGCGATCACTTACTGACTAATGACGAATCTCTTTCGGAATTGGCGGGGACATTTGCTAAAGTGGAAATCGTCAGAAGTTCTGAAATCGCCCAAGCTAGCATCGAGGAAGTAATCAAGAAAGTATATGACCAAACTGAATGATGTCCAAAAAAATCTAGAAGCTCTCTCCTTTGAGGAACAGTTGCAACGCCTCGAAGAAATTGTGGAAATTCTCGATGATGGGGAAGCGGCTCTCGATGAAATGCTGAAGCTCTATGAAGAAGGAATGCAGCGATCACAGTATTGCCGTGAATATCTCGAAAAAGCCGAACAGAAGGTTACATTGATTCAAAACTCCTAACCAAGGCGACAATATAGCGGTTTTCATTTTGCCTACGGCAAAATGAAAACTCAAAACTCTTACTGGGACTGATTTTTTGTTTTCAAATGAGTACACACTCATTTGAAAACCGCTATACACAAACCAAACAAATTTAGATTTGAAGTAGATGTGGTATGAGCAAAGCCCATACCACATTACCTAATGGGTAATTACTAAACTCTATATACCAGTCCAATATCCATCAGGTTGAACAATACCACCAAATTGAAGAACTTTCTCGAATGTCATTACATAAGTCCATGCTACACCTAAAGAGTTTCTATCTAAATCAAAAACTTCTATCTCATATCGATTATATAAATTTTCAAAATTAGGACGTGTACTTTGATAACCTTCTAACTCGTCAAGGGATTCTAAAATACTGGCATCTGGAAATGAGAGTAAATAGCCTTTAACAGGAGAATTACCGCTAATCATGGCAGGATATCCCATTGGTAGGGCAAATAATTCACCATAGACGATCGCTTGTTGCTGCGCGATCGCTTTACCATCACAGTATGCTTTATAGTTAGACTCATTGGGCTTGAGTGTACCATAGACAAAAACTTGACAAAAAAGTGCTGTTTGCATGTTTGCCATCATCATATTTATGTATGTAGCTGTATCTCCTTGCTTAGAACTAGATTCTTAAGGGCTGGTGCTATGGTCTCCTTAAGAGGGATTCTTTCGTAACTCATAATTAATCTGTACACCTTAGACTGAACGAGGATAAATACATAGCATCTCCTCTATCAACTCAACTGCTGCAATTCAGCCATAGTTTTCTGAACATTGATTGCAATTTTCAAGGTAGTATCAAAAATACGTCCATATTCCTGAGCTTTTGAACCCATCTGCATTGATTCAAAGGCTGTTAAATCAATATCAAAATGGTCAGGATGAAAATCAGGATGTTCGCGTAATATCCGTTCAGTTTTCAATGCTCTGGCAATATCATTTCGGGTCATGCGTAGAGATGCGATCGCCGATTCACGCGACTCCAACTTAATGGTATTGCCAGCCTCCTGCAATTGATCAAACACATCAATATCCCGCACCAGCTTATTGCATTTATCTACTTCCGTAAATAGACGCATCACAACTCGCGGAATTTGTAAGTTTGATTGTTTTGACTTATGCCAACGTTGATCAATCCACTGAATTAAAAACCAAGCCAAAACCCCACTAGTGACCGCCAAAATCAAACAAAGGCAAATCAAACCCAAGGGAGCACTCATCAGGACATATAGGAAGTAAATAGCTGCGGCTAAGGCAATTCCAAAGCAAACAACCGCAACTTCTGCTAATTCAATCGCTACACCCAAACCTCCTAATAAGAGGCTAATCAGTAGTATGGTTCCTGCTAAACGCAATGCGGACAAAAAAATACTCGCAAATAAGGCAAATGCGATCACACTAATCCCAGAGCAGATCGCACGATGAATGATGATCTGTCGTGGAGTCAACTGGTACGATAGCAAAATCTTTTGGCGATCAAAACCAGTCAATTCCAAAAGTTCTGCTTCAGAAATTAATAATCGCTCCAGATCAGCTTTCATAAATTTAGCTTGGTAATCCTAAAACTATAGTCAGGATCGATAGCACAAAGAGCTACCGATCCTGACTTTTCTAGCCTAATAGCTGAATATCACTAAAGATGATTTCGTAGTTCTTGGTTTTGCCTTGCTCGTTAGATTGGACGACCTGCTTAGTCATCACATAGTAATTGCCCACTTTTTCATAAGTATCTTCAAAGCGGGCTTGACGCACGATCTCATCATTCATGGGATTACGGAATACTGCGGTATAAAGTGAGGAAATGTAGCCTTCACCCGTATCTAAATGACCAAGGTGATTAATCACAAAGCCAATTCTGCCCATCACACGGCTCACCATCGAGATCTCATTACCACGTACTTTGTAATTCGATCCCATCGAGTCACCTGTTACCAGAATTTCCACTGCCCCTGAATCATCAGTTTCACCCATGGAAAAGCTGGATTTGCCATGGGCTTCTTCAAAGGTTTTACGTTTGCGATGGGTGACGACATCCCGCAATTGGTTATAAAGCCACTCTTGACCTTCATCAACGGATACGGTCTTTTCTTCGCCACTAGGGGTGCGACTGGTACGCTCAACTAATTGTGGTTCATCCATGCTCACTTCCACTGTGAGATCGCCATTGATGCGAGCTTTCCCCGTACGAACCAAGCCATCGATCGCTACCGATACATTAGCAGTTAGTCCAGGGAATTTACTATCCCAAGTATATCGGTTTTCATAGGCTGCCTGAAATATATCGCGAGCCTGAGTTTTGAATTTAGAATCTGAGACTGTTGTAACCATTTTTTTGCAAAAAGTATTGAATGTTCTTAATATTGTACCTATTAATTCCCAGGGGTGGGCTTGAGGGTAAATAGGAAGTCTAAACGGGTGGTTTTCGAGTCCACATTAGTGGAAGTTACCGCAATACCGTTAATCGCATCAAGAACGGCTCGAATTTCAGTAAAGTTGGGATTGGTCTTAACTTCGGGAGGCAAGAGGCGATCAGCAAGGGTGAGGGCTGTCGTCATATTCAGATAGAAATAACCACCATTGGATTTGGGCAGCCCAGTTGTTAAAATTTGAAAAGGACTGCTGGCAGGTAAACTATTCGTAGGCTTGGGAACAAAGGTGTCGGCGAGATCACCCATTGCCCAGAACACAAAATTGTTATCTAACGTGCCACGGGTGGCGACATTGGTATTGGCAATTGACCAAGTGACTACGGATTTATCACCAATTTGTTTTTGTTTTAACTCAACGCCTTTGGGTAATAGTCCACTCGAAGACTGAGCCGCTTTATCAATTTTGTTGAGGGCAGTTTGGGCAGCATTCTGATCACTCGCTTGAGCGATCGCCACAAAACCAAATCCAGGACTAACGAGGATACCTTGATTGTTAGGAATTGCGGCGATCGCAAATTCTCCATTCATCCATTTGAGAATATCTTGATCGAGATCTAACTTCGTCGCATCTTTAACTCCTTTACGAATCTGATCTATCAATTGAGATGAACTCGCATTTCCTTTGGCTTGGGTAACTAGTGACTGCCAAGATTGATAGAGATTCACGCCCGAAACTAATAAAAAAGTTTCCTGTGGCAAAAGATTGAGAACTTTCGCTTCGTTATTAGCCAAAGGAATGGAATTATCATTCTTGAGATAAGTATTAATCTCAAAGCGCAAGCCTTCCTTTTGTGTGCCACCAGTGAGGGTCATCGCATCTAATTCGCGTCGAGACTGGATGATCGCAGACTCATTTAAATTCAGCTTTGCTTGAGAACCAATAAATTCAAGTGCTACTTCTCCATCAAGATAAACTTGTAGTAACGGTTCAACAATTTTAGTCTGATTTGCCGAACCGTAGATTTCAGCAAAAATCGGTTTCTTGGCTAGGGAAGGATACGTGCCTTTGTAAGTATCGATTGCCTGTTGAATTAATTTTGGACTTGTCGCGATCGCTACATACTGCCCACCAATATCTGCCGTGACCACACTATTGTTGGGATCACGGGTTGGGGATTCGTAATAGGTAAAATCTTTGTATTGCTTGGGGGTAAACCTTGCCCCTTGTTGGGTCAAAGCTTCTCGATATTTTGATAAAAAGGCTTCGGACTTACCGCGATCGCGAGTCGGGGCAATCACTAGAGTTGCGGCAGGAGCTTGGGGCTGGGTCGCATTAGGAACAAGCGCAGTCATAATATAGCCCTCTAGCCAAGGCTGGACATCACGGCTATATTCGGTCTTGCTTTGTACCAATAAAGAATTTAGAGGTGACTTGGTAATTCCTTCACCCAGTAGCTTTTGAGAAGCAGGTGTACCAAACTGTGCCAACTTATTCCAAGGCTCAGATTTGGTGTTAAAAGCCATCACTACCTGCGCTTCTTGGGGGATCACTGCTGCCGCTCCTAAAATCCCTTTCGTTGCTTGCGATCGCTGAGCAAAATAGAAATAGGCTCCCCCTGCTCCTGCGGAAACAACAGCAGCTCCGATGCCAAGATAAATCAGCGTCGATTGTTTTTTTTGTGCAGATTTGTTGATTCTAGATGACTTCGACATTAGTATGGGATAGACCTAAAAGTTGCAAGATATTAAAATAGAATAGAGCCAAGTCTCCATCAAGATACTACAGAATTGGGTACAGGCGATCTAAATTTTGCCCGAGAATGCAACCCTTACATTATCTATCTGATAAGAGAAAGCCCCCCTGTAGCTTCCCTGCTTAGCTAGATTCAAGATATATATCATCTATGTTCCACGTTACATCACTAATTAACTCAAAGGATTTGACTTCGCACTGCTATCGGTTTATGGGTAGCTGAGCGAAGTCGAATCTACTCACATCTCATTTGCTATATAACCTTAAAGTAGTACAGAGAATTTTTTGAGATTTAAACGAAACTGGACTTTCAAAGATTTCTCTCAATTTTTAATTTAGTGCAACGTGCTATAGACAATAACTTATACATTAAAAAACTGTTATAGCCTGCAAGGTAAAGCTTTAGACTTCTAATTTCGTAGTTTATTGTTATATTCTTTATGTTGATTATTAATATTAAGGAATTAATTTGCCAACAATTAATTTTTTACTCAGTTACTGATGTTACGTGGAAGTTTCTAAGACCCTCACCCCTAGCCCCTCTCCCATTAAGGGAGAGGGGAACAAGAAATTAGTCTAGCTCCCCCTCTCCCTTGATGGGAGAGGGGGCAGGGGGGGTGAGGGTGATATTTGTTCCACGTAACATCAGTCAGTTAGTGAAAATTTTGCGATCAATTTATCTTGCACATTTTAGATTAAAAATCGACTTTTCGATCCTTCTCACTAGAAAAATTAATTTCTAAGACGCATGGATGACCAATGAATACAGATAACTTAGAGTTTTATAGTCTTGTTGAACAATTACGGGGCTATGGACGAAAACAATTTACTGGCAAACTAGAGCTTCACAGTATTAAAGGATATAAATGGAGTATTTACTATTGCCATGGCAGATTGGTATGGGCTTCTGGAGGTGTTCATAATTATCGGCGTTGGCGGCGTTTAATGGGGCAATATAAATTACAAATCGACTTTAATAAAATCTCTCTGCGTAATGCCGAGGAAATTAGACTATGGGACTACCATGTGTTGGTAATTCTGATGAAGCGGATGGTCTTATCTCGTGCACAAATCTCGCCAATTATTGAAAGCTTTGTTCATGAAATACTTTTCGATATCATCCAATGTGCAGCTAACGAGCAAATCACATCTTACTGTGATTTTGAAGATGAAATTACACCTGTGATTGCCCTAATCCATGCCGAACAAGCCATTGAGAAAGCTCTGGAAGATTGGATTACATGGCGTAAATTAGGAATTGCTGACTTTTCGCCAAATCTATCGCCTTGGATTAAGAGTCCTGAAAAACTTAAAGAAGAAGCATCAGATTTAACCTATAAAACTTTAATTACGATCCTTAATGGTCGTCAATCACTCCGTGAGTTATCAACATGGATGAAGAAGGATCTGCTCACTCTCGTCAAGTCTCTGATGGCTTATTACCATCGGGGGCTGATCGATCTAGCTGAGGTTTCGGATATCCAAGCTCCGATTCGTGCAATTCCTCTAACTAATAGAGAAGAATCTACAAAATTACTAGGAATAATACAAGAGCGGAAATCCATCTTAGCGCGTCCACTCATTGCCTGTGTGGATGATAGCAATCAAGTATGTGCAACAATTGAGCAGATTGCTACTGGCTTGGGCTTTAGCTTCTTAGGAATTAAAGAATCGATAAAGGTCTTGACTTTGCTGATTGAACATAAGCCCTCCTTGATTATTTTGGACTTAGTCATGCCAATTGTTAGTGGTTATGAACTTTGTACCCAAATTCGACGTATCCCAGATTTTAAGGATACACCGATTTTAATTTTGACCAGTAATGATTCCCTGATAGATCGGATTAGATCCCATTTAGTCGGTGCTACAGCCTTTATCTCTAAGACATCGGGTAATGAAAAAATTGGTGAGCAAATTAAGAGATATCTACTGAATGCTAAATCTGAGACAGAAGAGAAAATTTTTATTGACGTTCCATCCAGTTAAGGCTTTAGAGTTACCGTGATTTGCATTCAAACTTAAATCAAGATATTGTTATCTTTAGTCCAGACACCTTAGGATTGCAACTAATATGTTGAATTTAATGTCTCTATTTCCCAAGGATAGCCATAATCGAGAACCTTTATCACAGTCGGCACAACAGTTGTTAAGACAACAGGCTTTTTCTGCAAATCTGCCCAGTCCAATTGTGCAAGATTTTGAAGCAATGATTGATTTTTTGCAACTACACAAAGTTGAAGTGAGCGCAAACCAACATGTGATCGCCCCTAAATATCTTGCCGAAATTAACAGTCGCCTTAGCCACCCCATTACCATTGATTTTCAGCGCCCCAGTCAGAAGTCCTATCCCTATATTCACGGACTTTATTTGCTTTTGAGGGCTTCAGCGATCGCGCAGGTACAACTAGACAAAAAGAAGAATATATTATGCATTGAATCTCAAGTCTTAAACTCATGGCAGGGATTAAGCGCAGTTGAGAAATATTTCAATCTGCTTGCCACATGGATTTACTATGCTAGTGAAGACATTATGGAAGATACAAGACGAGATTTCCCTGAATGGTTCTTTGTGTTTAATACTTGGGATCGGTTACTAAAAGAGGATTTAGACTTTACAGAGGGTACTAAAAACAATGAATGGTTGAGCCGACTAAAGCTCCATAATCTTGCTTTGTTGGATTTGTTTGGATTTGTAGAGCTAGAAGATACAGATCCCTTATTAGGTAAAGGATGGCGGATAATTAAGGTCAAGGCTTTACCTTTTGGTAAGGCAATTATGGAATTGTTGAGTAAAACTAATTGGAAAAAGGGACTGATTGGTGAATCGGATAATGAGTTTCTAAAACTGTTAGCAGAAGAGGCTAATCAAAATCTAAACTTAGATATTGTCATGCAGCAATCAACTTCTACAGAAATTTTGCAAGAGGAATTTCAAGCACTAGATTTATTTCCTGAATGGGAGAATAATTTGCAGTTACCTGAGCCTGAAGCCCAAGATGGGATCTTTATCTTCAAAGTATCCCTCCAAATCTATATTCAAAAATCTAGGGATAAATTTTCTACCGAAACGATCTGGCGCAAGATTACGATTCCTTCTGATCTCACGCTCTATGATTTTAGTTCCGCAATTCTTGAAGCCTTTGATTTTGATAATGATCATCTCCATCAATTCACCTACAAAGATCGTCAAGGCTTTCAAAAGAGTATTTATCATCCTTATACTCAACATGGAGAAGATGATGGCTTTACCGATCAGATTCTCTTGAGAGACTGGCAAATTAATATTGGCGATCGCATTACCTATATATTTGATTTTGGTGACTGGTGGAAATTTAATGTGGTCTTAGAAAGTATTGAAGAACCTGATCCTAAGCTCAAAAAGCCCAAGGTAATCGAGCAAAAGGGTAAATCTCCAGCGCAATATCCTAATGATGACTATTGACAGGGTTAATTCATGAATTGTCTCTATTTTGACGGCATATTTCTAGTCGATAAAGCACTATATCCACTAAATTAAACCCTTCCCAAAAAAACAGACTCGGTAAATGTCCAAGTGGAGCCGTGATCGCAAAGATTAGATTTTCATATTTGCGCCAGACCTTTGGCGAAAAGCTAAGATTGAGCCATCGGGGTCTGCGCCATCCAACGCGATCGCTAAACTTCTCATAGATATTTGCAAATTCCCAATAGGTAGATTCTTCATAAGTCAGCCTGCCACCGAGACGCTTCCAAATTTGCTTCTGAGTGCTCCAGCCAAAGCGCTGATTACTAAACTCTATCCATGCTTGATCGATCGCTATCCAAACATCACAGGTAATATTATCGATATCATCGGCAGTAATCTCAGCAATTTTATGTTTATTCGCAAGTTCCAAAATGATTTTATTTGTAAGGCGATCTCCTTCTTGCCATTGACCTAAACTAAGTAATTCTTGCAGTTGTTTAATTTGGATATAAGCTTGAGAATAACTTTGAATATAGGAACTAGAACGAGGAGCGATCTCACTAACTAAAGATAGATTTAAAGATCGTAAATCTTGCAATACTTCATTCGCAGAACGATAACGATTGGCAATTGCTCTAGCTAAGAGGCGATCAAGAATATTTGCCAAATGACTAGAAATCGGAGTTTGCAACTTCTCGCGCCAAATCCAGCGATCGCTAACATCGTCATACAAATCAAAAGGTGAAATCCCCGTTAATAAATGAATACAAGTTACTCCCAAACTATAGAGATCACTTTGAGGGACAGCCTTTCCTTTAGCTTGCTCAGGAGCCACATATTCTGCACTCCCGATTAAAGTTCCTGTGCGATTTGCGGTATCGGTAGTAAAAGCTTTGGCTGCACCAAAATCAACTAAGACGAGATTGGGGATTGGGGATTGGGGATTGGGGATTAGGGATTGGATTTTTCTTTTTTTCTTTTTTTCTTTTTTCTTTTTCCTGACAATATTGTCTGGCTTGATATCGCGATGGATGACTTGGCGATCATGGATGAATTGGAGAACAGGGAGAATATTTTCTAGGAGTTGATAAATCTTGGTTTCGCTAAAGATGCCTTGGCTCTGCAACTCGTTATAGAGATTTTCGCCTTCGATCAGTTCTTGGACTAAATAGAGATATCCTTCTTCTTCAAAATAGGCGATTAATTCGGGGATCTGCGGATGCGAACCGAGAGCTTTGAGCTGAGATGCTTCACTTTCAAATAAGGCGATCGCTTTTTCCATTAATTGTGGCTCTCGAAATTGCGGCAAGAATTGCTTGATCGCGCAGGGTTGCCCCAATCGCCCGTAATCAACTGCTCGAAAAGTTCGTCCCATTCCGCCCTGCCCAATTAAAGCGATCGCCTCATATAAACCCCTAAGTTGCAAATTTTTACCGCAATTCATGCAAAATCTGCATCCTTCAGGATTATTTGGCTTCTGACAGCTAGGGTTGAGGCAGTAGGGCATATTTCCGACGGTAGATTTACATTTGTTTACAGGAAATGTAAAATTTTATTAATAAATATCAAGTTATCACTTATTAAACTTCTGTAGGAAGGCAACTCATCATGGTATCTACACCAACCAAGACCTCAATTAGCGATAACAAAACTTCCGAAGCAGTTACCCCAGTCGGTCTTAATGTAAATCCTACAGGGGCAGGCGTATTTGGTTTCAGTAACTTTGCTGAAACTTGGAACGGACGCATGGCAATGATCGGCTTAGTCGCTGGTTTTGCGAATGAAGTGATTACAGGCAAAGGTATTCTCGCCCAAGTTGGCATTACAGGTGGCATAAGCGTTTTATTTGCCCTATTTTTTGTAGGCTTCACCATTGCTACCTTGCTCGGATACTACACAGTTAAAGCAACTAGAAACCCTTAAAAAACACTAAAGGTAGTGCTGTATAGCGGTTTTCATTTTGCCTACGGCAAAATGAAAACTCAAAACTCTTAATGGGACTGATTTTTTGTTTTCAAATGAGTGTGTACTCATTTGAAAACCGCTATAAAGTAATTTTTAGTTATATGACTACCCCACAAAAAAAGTGGTGCAATGCACCACTTTTTTTATGGTTTTTTATTGCTATAATTCTGAAAACGATTATCATTTTTTTGAGCAATCTATGCTTGAAGTGTACAACCTATCTGTGAAATATCGCGAAGTGACCGCACTATCGAATGTTTCCTTTAGCCTTAGTTCTGGGTCATTAGTGGGATTGATCGGGGCTAATGGTGCAGGTAAAAGCACATTACTTAAAGCAATGCTGGAATTAATTCCTGCTCAAAGCGGTCAGGTTTTTTATCACGAACATCCTCTCAAACAGCAACGTCACAAAGTTGCCTATCTACCACAGCGCTCGCAAATTGATTGGGACTATCCTGTGACCGTGTGGAATGTGGTGATGATGTCACGGACAATGCACAGTGGTTGGTTTGGTCGGACAAGCCATCAGTCGCAGGAAATTGTTAAGCAAGCCTTAGAGAGAGTTGAGCTTTATGATTTACGCGATCGCCCGATTAAAAATCTTTCAGGTGGACAGCAGCAAAGGGTATTTTTGGCGCGAGCTTTGGCACAACAGGCAGATATTTTGTTATTGGATGAGCCTTTGACTGCCGTTGATAAAAAGACTGAGGCGCTAATGTGGCGTATATACAACGAATTAAGACAAGAGGGCAAAACCTTACTAATTAGCTGTCATGAATGGGGCAGTACCCTTGATCGCTACGATCAGTTGTTATTGCTGAATTGTCATTTAGTCGCCAGTGGTACACCTCGACAGGTACTAACTCCAGCTAATATTCAAAGTGCCTATGGCGGCGCGATCGCACCAAGCACTCACGACGATCATTCTGAAGAATTATTATTTTGCTAAAAAATCCATAAATTCCTGAACTAAAACCCTAATCTATGACCTAAACTAAAAGCATTGTAAATAATGAATTCATTCGACAGCATCGCTAAGTTCTAGCATCAACTATTCTTATGTTGTCGATACCATAAACTATCCACAATCAAGACACCGATTTATAATTGGGTACTGCGGGGCATGTCGGTTGACGAACTCAACCTGAGTAACAAGGTCAATGTGTAAATGAGTAGCGATATTAATTTTCGGTTAGCCCAATTTATTGATGTCGATCCCTTGATGGAATTAGTACAGGAGTTCTATCAATTTGATCAAATAGCTTTTGATGACAATGTTGTTAAAGCTTTTATGGCTTTACTCAGTGATGAGAAGTTTGGATTGATTTGGCTAATTTGCGATCGCGATCGCCCAATTGGTTATGTAGCTCTAACTTTCTTTTTTAGTATGGAATATCATGGTCGCTGTGGACTTGTTGACGAACTATATATCCGTGAAGACTATCGTGGTAAAGGCATTGGCAAAAGGGTATTTGTATTGATTGAGGATTATTTAAAAAGCCAGAATATGCGATCGCTATCTCTAGTTGTCGATCATTGGAATAGTCCTGCCGAAGCGCTCTATACCAAGTTAGGCTTTCACCGAGAGAAGCGTCATTTAATGATTAAACACCTTACTTAAAAAAGTAAATATGGAATCCCAAAAGGATAAATGGTGGCGCAAAGCGCCACCATTTATCCTTTTAATGTCAAGAGAATGATGCTTCGCATCATTCTCTTCTTAGAAGATAAAAAAATACCCTTTCGGTCTAGTGAAAGAGTATTTGGATATTTTTGCGGAATTTTAATGAACGGGTAATAGCACGAAGATACAACCCATTAAGTCCTAACTATACCCACCTGTCCATAAAAATTGCAGTTCCATCAAATTTTCCAGTTTTTCCTCATGCGATTACCCACGAGTACAAAGATAGGTAACGCTAGATTATTTTCCCCACCTTCGGTGGGGAAAATAATCTATACAAGTCCTAAAGATGATGCCACCAAATGTCCACAGGCAAAGCCCGAAAATGCTACTGCATTTAAACCTTGTCCAGGGAAAGTGCTATCACCCACACAATATAAATCAGGAATTGAAGTCCGATTAAAAGGCATTCCCAATAGTCCTAAAGGTTTACCTATAGGAATTGGTCCATAGGTTCCATCGGCACGACCGAGGAAGCGACGATGACTGCGAGGTGTGCCCACTTCTTGATAGTCGAGGCAATCTTCTAATTTGGGGAAAATCGCTAACAGGCGATCGCATAATTTTCTCGCTGCCTCATTTTTCTTCGCTTCATATTCTGAAGGTGATAAACCTTCCCATTCAATCATCCAGCTAGGTGTAAAGGTATGCACAATGTGATGACCTTCAGGGGCAAGGGAGCGATCGAGTAATGTGGGAATCGACACAAAAATAGTGCCTTGTTCTTTCTGCATATCGTTCCAATCTTCCAGCAAGATATGGTGACAAGCTGCATCATCGGGAATAGCGGAAGCTTCAACACCAAGATGCAAGCTCAAGAAACTAGGAGATTTTTGATAGCGCGATTGCCATCCTTTCTCACCACTTGGCAAAGGTTCATCCTTGAGCAAGTTCCCAAAGGTATCCCAACGTGTGGCATTAGAAACAACCTTCTTCGCATAGAGAGTTTCACCACTCGCCAGCTTTACACCGATCGCCCCTTTACCCGATTTAGCTTTGGGAATAATCTGGGTCACTCTTGCTCCATAGCGAATTTCACCACCCGCTTTGTCCAAACCTTCCGCTAATTTTTCAGCAATCTTACCCACGCCACCGACGGGATAGTTAATTCCCCCATAATGGCGATCGCTAAAGACCATCCCTGCATTAATCGCAGGAGTGCGATCAGCAGGAACCACTGACCAGCAATAGCATTCCATATCAATGAATTGCAACAACTCAGGATCGCGAATATATTTCTTGGCGATATCTCCTGCATTTTGGGGCAAATAAGCAGCTAAGCCTAAGCAAGCAAGAGGATTCTGGAAAAATACCCGCATCAAGTAGCGCCATTCCTCAAGGGACAGCAACTCGATCGCATTTAAGCAATTAAAAATCTTCCAACATTCATCGTAAAACTTACGAATCCCCTCACGCTCATGGGGAAAGCGATCGCCTAATTCTTTAATAAATTGCTCATAATCACGATGCACTTCGATTTCGAGATTATTTGGCAAGTGGTAATGGATCTGCACGGGATCGGGAATCGTTTCCATTTTCATATTTACCGCCGCTAGCGCACGGGTGAGGAGATTGGTCGTACCGCGATCGCCAAAGCCAAATATCATCGATGCACCCACATCAAAACGGTAGCCATTGCGCTCAAAGTAACCACCACTACCCCCTGCAATCAAGTAGCGTTCTAGGACAATTACACTTGCCCCCTTCGCCGCCAATTGGGTCGCGGTGACTAATCCACCAATCCCTGAGCCAATTACAATTACATCCGCATTGAGTGTTTGCGTCATTACATTTCTTAATCAAAATCTCTAACTACTATACAGCGCTTCGTGCTGATCTAAAACCACAAGAAATTTGGGAAATGCTTACAAAGTAAGCATTTCCCAAATTTCTTAGGGTTTAGAAACTTTAGGAAATTAAAGAGCCGAGCCTCAACATAGCTTTTTAATTTCACTGTTTGTTTCTTATTAAGTTTTGCATATCAAGTTTTAAGAATCGATCAACTGCTTGATACATCCAATAGAGAGGCATTTTGGGATCGGCATTAGTCTTTTGAAATCCCAATGCTAGACATAGTTCTGCATAACTGGGATGAATAATTAACGTATACATATCCCACAGGTTCGGAAAATCTTGCTGCATTTTCTGCATGGTTTTCTGAGCATCTAGCAGAAGTTCCATTTGGGCTGCTTGTCGATAGTCACTATCAATCACCCAACTTCTCACAAAAAGAGATCGACAATTTACATCTCCTGCCAAAGCCATTTGAAATGGATCGACATCCGCAACTTGGCTCAGATGCAGCCCTCGACTAGGTGGTTCAAAAAATTTAACTTCTGACTCGCGTTTGGTGGGATAGAACGCATAAAATCCAACAGGGTTCTGATTATCGCTGCGACGTAATACCCTTAAGCCTGTTGTGTATTGACTTGCCCAATCCCGCAGAATATTCGCAATGCGATAGGTGACCGCATCGTTATTACGATTGAGCCAGTTATAATTATTCGCTAACAAATTTGCGATCGGAATCGCATCACTACGAGGATCAAAGACATCGATCGCAAAGCTTATATTGATATGCTTAGCATCACTTTTCAGTAAATCTGGCATTGCATGAAATTTCACTTGAGTGCAGTTGCCATCAAATTGCTTTTGAATTAATCCTAAATCGACTAACTTATTCAGCATCATTCCCGCAGCGCGATCGCCACCACGCTCTCGATCACTATAAAACACATCTGCGGCTTCAAGGCAACTGCACTCCACCCATCCCTGTGGAAAGGATAACTCTGTCATTGGTGGTTTTGGAAGTTCCTTGCGAGATTTGCAATCTTTCAAAAATAGATAGAGCGCTAGTCGCACAAAACAATCGGCTCTGCGCCTTGTCATTCCTATGCGTCGCAGTAATAAGTCTACATAATGGTTTTGGAGTGTTCGGGGAAGCCATTGCTCGAGGGCTTCGGGACGAAGTACTGGTAGTCCTGACATATTGGCAACCAATTAACTAATGGTTTTACATTGTGCTTTTGATACAAGGTAAAACTAATTACCAATATAACAAGCTTTTTAAAAAACTTCGCCCTACTTCGATCCACTTCATCAATCTTCAAGTCGATTCATGAGGCTGTGATCAAGTCATTCTCATTACATGTGTATAAGCTGCATGATTAAACCATGAGTTCTTAGAGAAGCTAATGGTTTCCATCTATCAGTGCAAATCAGTATTTCAAAATCAACTTCGTCCGCTAGTAAAACAATTGGCAACTTGGCAAATTTCTCCCAACCAAGTGACGATCTCGGCGATTTGGTTATCGGGAGTGACAGGGCTGGCACTTGTGCAAAGTACGCAAATTGCGAAGCCTTTTTTGCCTACTACTCAATCAGTTTTATTATTTCTGCCGATCGCGTTGCTAGTGCGTATGGCACTCAATGCCATTGATGGAATGCTTGCCCGTGAATATGAAAAGACTACTAAATTTGGTTGCATCCTCAATGAGTTAGGAGATGTTTTATCTGATGTTTTGCTTTACTTACCCTTTGCTCTACTTGAAGGCATTTTTGCCCCCCTGATTGTCGGGATTGTGATTTTAGCGATCGTCTCGGAAATGGTCGGGGTCTTAGGCTATGCGATCGACTATAAACGCCACTACGAAGGGCCCATGGGTAAAAGCGATCGCGCATTAGTTTTCGGTGTAATTGGTTTGATATTAGGTTGGGGAATTGAGCCTACTCAATGGTTAACTATCCTTTTGAGTGCTGTGATTTTTCTTCAGCTTTGGACAATTGGCAATCGCATTCAAGGAATGCTTCAGGAGGTGGAATCATGGAAATAAACTTGGCAACTCCAGTACTTTATACCTTTGCAGGCATTTTTGGATTGTTGGCGATCGCTTCATTTACAGTCCTCGGCTTAGCATTGTGTGATCAGCAAAATGACTATAGCGAACTGAAAGCCCGCATCAAATCTTGGTGGATTATGGTCTCAATTTTTAGCCTTGCCATATTGCTGAAACAACCTACTTCCATTGCCTTTTTTATGTTGCTCAGTTTTATCGCCCTCAGAGAATACCTCTCCCTTATTCCCACTCGTTTGAGCGATCGCCGAGTTTTACTTTGGGCTTATCTAGCGATCATACTCCAATATTTCTGGATTTACATTGGCTGGTATGGCATGTTTCTGATCTTCATTCCCATCTATATGTTCCTATTCTTACCGATGCGAATGTTGCTCAATGGAGAAACTGAAGGTTTTTTAAATGCGATCAGTACGCTCCATTGGGGACTGATGTTAAATGTCTATACCATCAGCCACCTCTCCTATTTGATCATGCTGCCACTTAACGGAAATCCGATCGTAGGAGGGACAGGTTTAGTAGTTTATTTATTACTGCTGACCGAAATCAATGATATTGCCCAGTACATCTTCGGTAAACTATTAGGTCGTCACAAAATTGTCCCCAAAGTCAGCCCCAATAAAACCATTGAAGGCTTGCTCGGTGGCATTCTCACAACTACGGGATTAGCGATCGCCTTAGCCCCTTGGCTGACTCCTTTTGATTTACTCCATTCTGCTTGTTTAGGGCTACTGCTTAGCCTGGCGGGATTTATCGGTGATGTCAATATCTCGGCGATCAAACGAGATTTAGGCATTAAGGATAGTGGCGCTCTCATCCCTGGGCATGGCGGCATTTTGGATCGCATTGATAGCCTTACTTACACTGCTCCTTTATTCTTCCACTTCACCGTTTATTTCTACTACTACGGGCAATTACTATGAAACGAATTCTTAGGATCATTTTCTTTCTGACCACAAAAATCATCGTCTTGATTCTGTTGGGATTACGCATCCAACATCGGGAGAGATTACCCGCATCAGGAGCTGCGATTCTAGTCGCTAACCACAATAGCCATCTAGACACCCTCGCTCTCTTGTCACTATTCCCATTATCAAAGGTGCAGCATCTCCGCCCTGTGGCAAACGAGCAGTATTTCCTCCAACAAAGTCCATGTTTAGCATGGTTTGCTCGACATATTCTCAATATTATTCCTGTCTCGACGGAAGCAGGTAACTGTCGAGAAAATAGTTGTCATCATCGCAATTTCTTTAAAAACTGTGCTGAGGCGATCGCTCAAAACCAGATCCTGATTCTCTATCCCGAAGGTACGAGAGGAGCACCTGAAAGCCTCGGTGAGTTTAGAAGTGGCATTGCTCATCTAGCTAAACAGCATCCTGATGTGCCGATTATTCCCATCTTTCTACATGGGCTTGGCAAATCACTTCCCAAAGGTGACTTTCTCCCTATTCCCTTACTATGCTGGATCTGCATCGGTGAGTCGTTGTACTGGAATGGACAGAAGCAAGTCTTCCTCCAGCAACTGACAGAGCGTATCCAGAAGCTATCTGACGACAGGCTAATTTCTATTTGAAGCAATTCTTTACCCACTTTTACTGATCTTCGAGAGTTTAAAATGTTACTACAAAAATCATCCCTTACTTACGAACAACTTCTCCGTCCTCTACCAATCTGGAATCCTAAAGCTTGGTACTACGGATTGATGAATCTTTCTCTCAAAACGATTGGAAAGCTCTCTCAAGGAATTCAGATTGGCTTTCAGTATGGTTTTGACTCAGGTGTGATGTTGGAGTATGTTTACAAAAATAGACCGAGTGGGATTACTGCCTTAGGAACTCTAATTGATTGGTTTTATCTCAACTCGCAGGGATGGCGTGGTATTAGAGAGCGATCACAGTTAATGAAATCGACTCTCCGCGAGGTATTACGCACTTATCAGCAGCAAAATATTCCCTGTCATTTGTTGGATGTTGCCTGTGGTGGTGGTCGTTACGATCTGGAGGTATTGCAGGAGTTTACATCTGATGCGATCGCTGCAACTCTGCGTGATTACAAATTAGAGAATGTCACCAAAGCTCGTCAACTTGCGCTGCAATTTGGAGTTACCGCCCAGATCGAGCAGGCCGATGCTTTCAATGACGCAGACCTAGATCGGGTAAGCCCTAGACCAAATGTGGTGATTGTTTCGGGACTGCATGAGATTCTGCCCAATGACGATCTGATCAAGCATCATTTCCAGCAGCTTTATCGAATTCTCGATACATCTGGCACATTGATTTTCACAATTCAGCCGCAGCATCCTCAGCTAGAAATGATTGCCCGCACTTTGCCTGCTCATACGGGGCTGCCTTGGGTGATGCGCGTGCGCTCTTGGGAACTAACTCGCCGATGGGCTGAAGAGGCGGGATTTCACAATTTTCAGGTACAAATGGAACCCAATGGCATTTTTGGAGTTGTTACTGCCAAGAAGAAACCGTTGATATAAAAGATAAAGGCAGCGCTTCGCGCCGCCTTTATGATTGAGTCAGATAGTCGCGTTGTGATTTCTCGTGCTGATCAAACCTAGAGCGATCCCATAATTGGAAAATTCCTAAATTTTCTGGTTCAAGATATCGAAATCAGTTGGAAACACTTCTGTAATAACTTGAAGGATTACGTCAGAAATATCCCAATGATTACAAGTAGAAAAATGCCACAAAGCGTCTAGATTCGATCTCTAATTATTTAGAAAGTACAACTTCGCTGCACTTTCTAAAATTTCTTTGTTGATTATTCAGCGCACTGTGTTGTAACAGCTATGCGATCGCGTCAAATTTGGGCAATAAAGTGAGAAACTTATCCTTGGTGAATTGCAAACAGTTGAGCTACAAGTTTGAAACAAAAATCTTCAAAGCGATCGTCGTATTGGCAGATGCGGGATTACGTGTATCCCCAGCGTTTTCTGATCGCTAAAGCCTTTTTATGCACCTTAGTCTTTATCGGCACAATGCCTCTCCTTGCAGAATTACTGGGGCGTGTCGCGCAAGCTTTGGGTAAAGGCGATGTGAATGGCATTTTGCAACTCTCGGCTTTCACTGTAGTCATGTTTATATTTCGGGGCTTGGGGCAGTATGGGCAAGACTCGATGATGTCGCAAGCGGCTCTAAACGCAGCAAGGGATCTGCGCGTTGATGTCTATACCCATTTGCAAACCCTTGATCTGGATTATTTTGCCGAATCGCGAACTGGTGACTTGTCCTATCGCCTCACCGAGGATATTGATCGCATTGGTGAGGTCATCGGCAAATTCTTTCATCAATTTGTGCCGTCAGTATTGCAATTGATTTTTGTGCTGGCGTACATGATCTATTTGAATTGGATTTTGACGCTGACTACGCTAGCAGTCGCACCTTTAATTGCTTTGCTAATCGCATGGTTTGGCGAAAGGATGTTAAGTCTTAGCCGACGCAGTCAAGATCAAGTCTCTAATCTCGCGGCGCTGCTGTCCGAAATTTTTAGCGGGATTCGCCTTGTGCGTGCCTTTGCCACCGAATCCTATGAAATCGCAAGGTTCAAACAGGAAGCGGATCTTAATAGCCGCCGCAAATATGCCGCCGATCGCGTTAGAGCGATTCAATATCCCGTCGTTGGTTTTTTGGAAGCCGCAGGAATTTGCTTCTTGTTTTTATTGGGAGGTTGGTTAATTGCTAACAATTGGTTGCGACCAGAACAGTTTGTTGCTTTTGGTGCAGGTGTGGCTTTATTGATTGATCCCATTTCTAATACCACCAATAGCTACAACGAACTCAAGCAAGCGGAAGCTTCCGTCGATCGCATTTTCGAGATGTTTGAAATTCAGCCTGTCGTTACCGAGAAGCCCAATGCGATCGCCCTTCCTGAAGTTACAGGCAAAGTGGAATATATTAACGTGGGCTTCCATTATCAAAGCGATCGCCCAGTGCTGACAGATATTAATCTAGTTGCCAATAAAGGCGAAGCGATCGCCTTGGTCGGTGCATCAGGTGCAGGAAAATCCACCTTGATGAGTCTCTTGATGCGGTTCCATGATGTCAAGTCTGGACAGATTCTCATTGATGGCTATGACATTCGCGATATCCAAATCAAAAGCCTGCGCCGTCAGTTAGCTCTTGTGCCGCAGGAAAACATTCTCTTCTCAGGAACCGTTGCCTCGAATATTGCTTTCGGTCAGAAGGATTATGATACTCAAGCAGTAGAGAATGCGGCAAAAATTGCCAATGCCCATGATTTCATTATGGAACTTCCTCAAGGTTACGATACTTGGGTGGGAGAGCGTGGGGTGAATCTCTCTGGTGGTCAGCGTCAACGGATTTCCATCGCTAGAGCCGTTCTCCATAACCCCAAGATTCTAATTCTCGATGAAGCAACTTCGGCGCTCGACACAGAATCCGAAAGCCTTGTCCAAGAAGCATTACAGCGCTTAATGCAAGGTCGCACCGTATTCATCATCGCCCACCGCTTAGCAACCATTAGAAATAGCGATCGCATCATCGTTTTAGAACAAGGTCAAATCGTAGAATCAGGAACTCACGATGAACTGCTACAAAAGTCAGGACGCTACGCTCAATTGCATTCTCGCCAGTTTGATATGATTGGATAAATCTTGATGATGCAAATGAAAACCTTGAAAGTGTCAATTTTGTCGAATTTCTATAAATTTTATCAATAAAATCTATGGTTTATTAATAATTTGGCTATACTCATAAGCAACTTTCAAGCAGTATGTATGTCCTATCAACCTCCTAACAATAACCAAAACTGGCTTTATTTTGCTTTTGGTGCGGGCGCTACTCTCGTTTTGGGCGCGATCATATTTATTGTTCCAAATCTAGTGAAATCATCCCAAAATCCAAGTTCTGGAACTTGGAAGGTAGAAGCTAATGGCGTACCTTCAGGCTCTCAAGCTATTACAATTGTGATTGCTCCTGACGGAAAAATTACTGCTTTGAACCCTCAAAATGAAAAAGAAGCGATTGAGGTAGGTAAGATCACTAAAGTATCTGATGTTGCCACCTTACCCGAAGGCGCAAAGGTGCAGTCAAATCCTTTCGCTAATCAAGCCAATAGAGCAAGGCAATCAGAAGCCAAAACTTACGTTGGCTCTATGAATAGAGGACAACAAGCATATTTTCTTGAAAAGGTAAAATGGGCAAAAACAATTGATGAGATTGGATTAGGAATTAAGTCTGAAACTGAGAACTATCGCTACAGTGTTCAGACTATTGATTCTATTAAGACTGTCAATACTAAGAACTATCCAGGCATTACAGTTCAGACTGGAATCGCTAAAAAAGAAGGACTTAGAAGTTATTTGGGTGCTGTATATCTATCTGGTTCTTCAACTAATGATCTCACCACAATAGCTATTTTGTGCGAATTAAACGAGCCAACAATCAAGGAAGCAGGAATGCCAAAATTTGATGGAAAAGCATTGCAATGTCCTGATGGTTATACATCTCTAAATTAGGAGCCTTCTATGTCTCCCTATCTGCTCAAAAAGCTAAATCTAATTCATAAGAATCTGCCATCCTCTGAAGAATTGCCAGATTCCGACGAAACGCCTGTGGATAATCAATTACAAGATCTATTGCCGCACCTGCTGCTCAGCGTCCTAGCCACTATCTGGGCTGAGCGCATGGATTGGTATTTTGGTGTGGATATGGGAATTTATTACGAGCCTGATCAGCCAGCGATCGTTCCTGATGCATTTTTGGCGTTGGGTGTGGAGCGCATTATTAACGATGGGTTACGTCTTAGCTATGTACTTTGGGAAGAAGAACAGTTACCAATTCTGACTTTAGAAGTTGTTTCTCGCAAATATCGTAATGAATATAGTGACAAAAAGGATTTCTATGCAGATTTAGGTATTCTCTATTACGTCATTTACAATCCCTATCGCCGCCGCTTGCCTAGTTTTGAAGTTTATAAACTGGTCGGAAATCACTACGAAAAATTGCAAGGCAAATCGAAACAAGAACCGATTTGGCTACCAGAAATTGGATTAGCGATTGGAGTCGAACATGGCAATTATCAAGGTATTGAGCGTGAATGGGTTTATTGGTACAACGCATCAGGCGATCGCTACCTCACCCCCGAAGAGACAAACCTCCAGCTAAGACAAAAAAATCAAAAATACGAGGATATGCTGCGATCGCTAGGAGTTGATCCTGATGCGATCTAAACCCAATTTCTCAAATTACAGGTTTATCGATCAATGAGTTAGAAGCTTTAAAAGCCTCAAACCTATAGCGTAGTATTATTAAGACCTTGTGATTTCACAGATTTATAGTTAACAAAAATTTTAAGTAACTTTTTAGAATGTCTCTAAACCAGCCCAATTTTGCAACCCTATTAGAACGCGGTGTTGTTGAAATATTTCCCAATAATGAATCCGAAAACTTGCGCGATCGCCTTCAAAAGAGAGATCGCCCTCTCCGCATTAAATTAGGTATCGATCCCACCCGTCCCGACTTGCACCTCGGACATACCGTTGCCCTGCGGAAACTGCGCCAATTTCAAGATGCAGGACATAAGGCAGTATTAATTATTGGTGACTTCACGGCTCAAATCGGCGATCCCACAGGACGCTCCGAAGCAAGACCTCGCCTCACCCCTGAAGAAGTTGCCTATAATGCCGAAACCTATTTAGATCAAGCCAAGAAAATTCTCGACTTTTCCAGCGATCGCTTTGAGTTACGCCGCAATGGTGAATGGCTAAATAAACTCGATTTGCAGCAAATTATTACTTTGCAAGCGAGTATGACCGTCGGTCAGATGCTTGCCAAAGAAGGATTTAGCGATCGCTACGAAAAGGGCAATCCAATTTACCTACATGAATTTCTGTACCCACTTTTACAAGGCTATGACTCCGTAGCGATCGATGCCGATGTGGAGTTAGGTGGCACTGATCAAAAGTTTAATATTCTCGTCGGGCGTGATCTTCAATTAAATGACCCTCATCGCCAAGGTAAACCTGCCCAATTTGGACTATTACTACCCTTGCTGGTTGGCTTAGATGGTGTTCAAAAAATGTCTAAATCCCTTGGTAATTATGTTGGACTCACCGATGAGCCGTTGAATATGTACTCCAAACTCGAAAAAGTCCCCGATCCCCTAGTTGATAAATATTTCGAGCTACTCACCGATATCGATCTCGCTACGCTGCCCGAAAATCCTCGTGAAAAGCAAAAACAACTGGCCCTTACCATTACTAGCCAGTACCATAGCCCTGAAGCAGCCCTCCAAGCCCAACAGGATGCCGAAAAAATTGTCCTTGCGGGTAATACGACCGATCTCGGTGATATTCCTGAGTTTGATCTAGCGCAAATTAATTTTCCTGCTCCCTTGCATTACTTAGTTAAAGCATCAGGACTCTGTAAAAGTAATAGTGAAGCCCAAAGCCAAATCAAAAATGGGGCAGTCAAACTCGATGGCGAAAAATTAGGCGATCGCACCTTTGCAAATGTTGAAGAATTATCAGGCAAGGTATTGCAAGTCGGTAAGAAAAAATTTTTGCGATTAATCTAATCAACGTCAGTTCGGTTTAAGCAGGCAGATTTTTCAAAGCCCCAAAGTAAAAGCCTTGCTAATCAAGGCTTTTACTTTGGGGCTTTGATAGAGGGTTTGCTACGCAAACCCTCTATCAAAGCCAGTTTCAAATTATCTCGAACTCGCGTTTTTGCTTTACTTGTCCTTTAACTGTTCTCTTAAGGCACGTAGCGCGGAAGAAATGGAGTTAAATGTCTCATCTTTCAATAGAGTATTGAGGGTAGCTTGAGCCTGAGCGGCTTCAGGACCTGTCCCATTGGCGGTATTAACCAGTTCATTAACTAATGCATTAAAAGCTGTAATCGCCTGATAAAACTTAGTTCCATCTACCGCAGCAACTCCAATAGTCTCCGAAGGTGTTGCTTCATTGCCAAAAGGAATCAACAAGGTTAGTGCTGCAACCAATTGTCTTGCAGGTCTGCCATCACTCAAATCTAGTCCTAGGCTCGTTAACTTATTCACTAAGTTGACTTGAGACTTTTCAATTTCAGGACTGTTAAAGTTGACTTTGCCCTTGTCGCCTGTGAGCAAAAATACAAAGTCTTTAATGGTTGGGTTGCCTTGAGCTAAGGGATTTAAGACTGGCAAACTATTGGCGTTCAGTTCACCGAGAATAAACCTCTGCCCTTCAAGGGTGATAAATACCTTAGTTCTGGACATATTGTCAAACAAACCACCGTCGGGAGCGCCCGAACCAAAGTTACTGTACAAAATAGAATTTCCAGGAGCAATAGGTGTGGTTCCTGCAAAAACAGGCGCTATTCCTGCAAAGCAGAGCGAAGAAGCAAGCAGTGATACAAATGTTTTCTTCATATTGATTGTGGGGCTAGGTTGGATTCAGAGCGATCGCATGTCAGATGGGTGTAGCATTGCCAAGATGCATAGTGAACTTACTTACGACCAGTGTAGTTAAAGCCATAGCTAACACCTAAAATTAGCTGATTACCAGCGTCACTATTATTGGTGACATCAGAATAGGTCAGCGTAATATTCAACGGCACGGTGGGATCGGGCAAAAATCCTACGCCAAAGTTTAAGCCTTGACCAGACCATGCGGTACTAGCTCCCCATTGTGGAGCAAACTGATATCCAAGGTTAGCAAACACACCGACTCCGCCATTACTCGTAGACTTACGATAAGTACCGCCGCCAACACCCAGAGTTGCAATCAAAGGTTTAGGACTATCTAAATTTTCGGGATCGGTTAGCTGGGAAATTGTTGCTGTCCCATAAACCGAGGAAGGTGTACCACCTGCATTGGTTCCATAGTTAGCAAAGTTTGTCCAGCCTAATGCCACACCAACTTGGCGATAGAAATCTTCGTAAACTATGCGATGCACCTTTAGATCAAAGGAACCATTGGAACCAAAATTACGAATACTGTTGATATTGAATACGCCCTCAACGGCAAGATACTTGCTAGCATCGCCTAATCCAGTACCCATTGAGATACTGCCATCAATCGTATTCCGCAATCTACCAGCAGTGGAGCCAAAAATACCAATAAAGGCATCACCAGTCTCTAAACCAAAACCAACAGGTGTACCCGCATTTAACGATGGTGTATAGATCCGCTTGATCAATACGTTAGTGGTTTGCGTGGTGATGGGACGAATGAGTAATTGTTGACGGAGCAGGTCAGGTGAGTTAGATGTGGTCGTACCTGACTGGGCAACATTTTTAGTTGATTGGGCAATGTCTGCCAAATTACTATCAAGTTGGGTAGGCAGTGAGATAGAAGAACTAGGCTTAAAAGCAATAGGACTAGCAAAAAGTTCCGCCTGAGTATCTTTCAGATCCTTAGCAGTATGTGGCAACCTATTGCTTACAGCAGGAGCTTTAGGAACTTTTGCTTGTGCAGTTTTAGATTGTGTTACTTGTTTTTTTGTTGATGTAGAGTTGACTACCTTATTTCTGGGAGATCCAGAATTATTGACTTTATCTCTGGTAACTTTCGATGGGTTAGAGATATTGCTTGACTGAGCAAAGACCTCATTAATTTGCTCGATCACACCCAAACCAATCATTGCTCCTGTGCATACCAGAAGCAATCTCCCAATCGTAAAGCTTCTTTTTAGCATTTATATTCCTCACCCATGAGCTAAATTTGCTGAACTTAACAAAATCGTGCAATCCTAGACTCAAGACATTCAGAGAAATCAACGATTCTCATAAAAACAACACAAAAATGAAATATTTTTCGGGGCTTTAGCACGAATTTTTTGCGCCGAAGGCTTTTAATCTTACATTATGATGTCCTTAAATGTCATTAATTTGTTGTTTTTTATCAGATTTAATAATTTTAGATTTGTGGAGTTGAATCTTGAGTGTAGCTAGGTACTTTACTAAGCGATTGCGGGCTGAGCTAAATGTAGTTATGCGATCGCATCTTGATTTAAGAGATTTAAGAGGAGCCAATCTTTTAGTAGCGGTATCTGGTGGACAGGACTCTCTATGTTTAGCTAAAATCCTGTTAATACAGCAGGTAAAATACAATTGGAGTCTCACGATTGGACATTGTGATCATCAGTGGCGTAGCGACTCTAGGGCAAATGCTATTCATGTTGAAAACCTTGCAAGGGAATGGGGAATCCATTTTTGTATGAGGATCGCTGAGACTCCTTCTAAAAGTGAGGCTGAGGCAAGGGAATGGCGCTATGCAAAATTGGTGGAAATGGCGCAGGTCAATCAATGTAATTATGTAATGACAGGGCATACCCGTAGCGATCGCGTTGAAACTCTCTTGTATAACTTGATGCGAGGTAGTGGTGCTGATGGATTAGCAGCTTTGGCTTGGCAGCGATCGCTTACGACTGAGATTAACTTAGTGCGACCTTTATTAAATGTCAGTCGTTATGAAACCGCAGCGTTTTGTCTGGAAAATCAAATTCCTATTTGGGAAGATATTACTAATCAAAGTCTCGACTATCGCCGCAATCGTTTACGTTTAGAAACAATTCCCTATTTGCAAGAGCATTTTAATCCCCAGATAGAAAGAGCAATCGCGCAAACTGCCGAGATTTTGTATAGTGATGTGAGCTATTTAGAGCATCAAGCTCATAAATTTTTTGAAGAAGGGGTCTCTGTAATCTGGGATGCACATCAACCTAGTTTACAACGTCAACTTTTGCAGCATCAGCCTTTAGCTTTGCAAAGAAGAATCATCAGGCAGTTTCTATCACATTACTTAATCCATCAGGTAAATTTTGAGGATGTGGAGCGTTTTTTAAAGTTACTAGATGCTCCTAATCGCTCACAGAGTGAACCATTTAAGGGGAACGTTGTGGCTGTTATTGAACATCCTTGGATCTATCTTCGCAAAGGAGATAACGCAAGTTCGAGATGATTTATACCAAAGTTCAAAGTTATGGCTTTGACTGCGCTCAGCTAGCTTTAATTAATAACTGATGTTACGTGGAACAAATATCAGTTATTAACAATTCACATATCTCGATTACTCCCGCTTAAGAATTAATAAAGTAATATCGTCATACACCTTCTGTTCACCTATATGTCGCATTACATCGGTGATAATCGCATCTTTAATCTGTTCAGATGGTAAATGCCAATACTGACTAATGACATAACACATGCGTTCAATGCCATAAATATTTTTATGAATATCATAGGCTTCAGGAATACCGTCCGTATACAATATCACCCCATCACCATGCTGTAGCTCAACTATCACCTGATTGATAAAAGCAGTAATATCACCATCCAAGGCGATTGGGAATCCCAAATCCATCGTATCAATCCGCTCGATCGCACCAGTCTTACGTACCACAATTGTTTCTTCATGCTGACCGCTAATGCTGACTTGCCCATTGGCATAATTGAGAATTGATAGTGTTAAACATTTCTCAGAATTAATGCGTTGCACATTTTTATAGAGAGTGCGATTTAAAATATCCAGAAACCTTACAGGATCTGTTTCACCGCTTTCCTTGAGAGTTCTCACGGCTGTTTGTGTCATCAACATCAAAATGCCACTCTCTAGCCCATGTCCTGTCACATCGCCAATCCCCAAGGTGACGACTCCATCACTATTGAGAACTTCATAATAATCTCCCCCAATATCCGCCGCCGCATTCATATAAGCTGCAATATCTAAGCCTTCTATTTTCAACTCTTTGGCATTGGGTAAAATCATCATCTGCATCTGGCGTACAACATCGATTGCCGACCCTAGTCGCCAAAAATCTTTATGGAGGTTCTCATTGAGGATAATGATTTCTTGATTGGCGATCGCTAAATCCGCGGTACGCTCTCTAACCTCATCTTCTAAGGTCTCAAAGTCTTCCTTAAGCTGTGCCGACATCTGATTAAACGCATTGGATAGATCATTGATTTCGGTGATCGCGCTAGGAGCAATCTGTCCGCTTAGATCCCCCTTGGCTAATCGATTGACAGCTTGACAAACTCGCAAGATCGGGGTGGTAATGAGCTTTGCCGTCAACATCCCTAGTCCAATTACCAAAACTAACGCGACAATACTAAGCAACAGAATGTTTTGAGTGTTTTGGTTAATCTGTTCCATAAAATCTGCTTCTGGAAACACTACAACTACTAACCAATCAAGACCTTTGCCATCGGAATAAGGCTGAGCCAGTAAATATTGACGTTTTCCATCTATATCAAAAGCAAGTTCGTGCATTCTCCGAATCTGTTTGAAGTCTCCAACCTCTTCCTGTAAATATTTCACGGCTCTGGCAGTAAGAAGATTTTGGCTTTTGATCGCCTGAATTTGTTGCAAACTTCCATCTGTATCCTTGGTAAGGAAAGAATGTTCGCCAGTGGAAGTCGCAATCAAAAATCCTTTCTGATCCATCACAAAAACTTGTCCTGTAGGGCTAATCTTCAGACTAGTTAGGAAATCAGTAATTCCTTGTAGCATAATAAAATTAGAAAATACAGCCACAAGATTTCCCTGTTGGTCATAATATGGCTCTGATGCCACCATTCCTAAATTCCGAATGGTGCGTGAATGGAAAACCCCTGACCATGATTGTCCATGTTTTTCTGTGGCTGTCTTATACCAAGGGTGAGTACGGGCATCAAAAGTATCAAATTTCTCAAATTTACGGCGATCGCCTAAATTATCCAGTTGATAGAGGGCTCGATGGGGAACTGTGATCGTGGTTGCTGCGAGCAAGCTACCATCAAATTTACGCCCGACATAGATCGTAGTACCATCGGGCTGTCCGACAAAAATCTCCCCTAACATTGGATAAACCTGCAATTGTGCTGCAAAGTAACGCTCTATAGTTTCCTTATCCTCCAGATTAATCTGCTTAAGCTTTAATGCATTAATGTTGTTTTTGGTGATTTGATAGGAGATTTTTAAATATCCTTCTAAAACTTGGTTAGTTCGGGAAGCCACCTCTGTCCTGACTTGACTGGCTAACCGATTTACCGATTCTTGACCATTGCGGTAGGACAAATAACTAACTAATCCAACGACAGCAACAATTTGTAAAATTAACGGTACAACTACTGCGATACTAAGCCGAAATTTTAAAGAGCTTTTGTTGACTAGTCTAGTGAAGTTCATGGACTAAGTTGAAACGAACAAAAAAGAATCACTGAGACTCCTACTACATCCTATAAGTAGCTGGCGCAATTAAATATAAAACTTGTAAAACTCGTAAAACTCAAAAACCTGCAGTGCATATTGCATTTATGGAAAATCTTTTTAGCAGGGCTTCCATTCCCACATAAATCCTCAAACCTTGCTAAGCCCGTAATTATCTGCAATACTGCGGACAAAATTAGTAAACAATAGCCCCGTAGGAACAAAGGACTGGAAAGTTAGGATGAGACTTAATCAAAGTAGAATCTAATTCTAACAGGGAAATAAAGCGGTCTAGTAAATGACGATTGAGAGAGAGACGTTTATAACTAGCCATAGAGAAAACAAAAGGTTTAGGGGATTGATGGAGTTGAATTGCCTCAAACTTATTGAGATTTAAAGCCATGAGACTAGCATTGAAATGAAAATCGAGTTTGGTCAAGACACGAGCTTGACTATCGGCTAACCCCGTAAACTGCCTAGCATCCTGAAAGATAAATTCAATCTAAAAACGAGCTTTGTAAAAATTAAAAATATCAGATGCGTCAAGATGAATATCATTTGAGAACAAAAGTACTCGACCGATGCATTCTGGATTACGACTGTCAAGAAGAAAAGCAAGACGGATTTTACGCTTAAGACTCAATGACCAAACCACAACATCGTATAGAAACAAGTTAGGTTCAAGTTCACGGACTATAGAACCCATTTTGTATCTTATGAAAGGAAGAAATTAGAAACCAAAATCTAACTTCAAGACTTCTAAATTAACTGTTTCTCCTAAATCTACTTTTCAGATTCCTTCCCCCAATTCTGACATAAACTCGCGATCTCTTAAAATATCTATTGTTTCCACCAAAGAAGCAAACTACTCCATAATCAGCGCAAAAAGCACATGCTTAACGTCTTGGGTAATAATCGCTGGATCTCTGAGATTCCTTAACATTGCTGGTAATTGTTACTGTGCTTCAGTGATTGTCAAGCAATCTAGCATATTATTCTGCCTAGATTACAAAAATTGTATGATATGTTCCCTAAGCTAACGTCAGTTCGGGTTAAGCTGGCAAATTTTAAAAGCCCAAAAGTAAAAGCCTTGCTAAGCAAGGCTTTTACTTTTGGGCTTTGAGAGAGGGTTTGC
>Ga0209990_10000667_pt1 | contig 33217 bp, 39 predicted proteins | sample NOAtaG_6_FD_187304 | JGI IMG/M metagenome (GOLD analysis project Ga0209990, IMG submission 187304) | Freshwater lake microbial communities from Lake Erie, under a cyanobacterial bloom - NOAA_Erie_Diel5S_2200h metaG (SPAdes) (version 2) | ecosystem: Environmental > Aquatic > Freshwater > Lake ...
TCACCGCAGAACAACTTGCAGATAACTACGCAGCAGCTTTTGACGAAGTTCTTCGTGCCAAGCCTGCGTCATCTAAGGGCCGTTACATTCGCAAAGCGGTTGTATCAACAACGATGGGACCTGGCGTTCCACTTGATACGAACTACGCTCGCGAAGGCGGACCAATCATTCAGTAGTTAACTTTTACAACATTAACCCCGTCGCCTCACCGCGGCGGGGTTTTTCTTTTTACTCGCCGTACAATTCAGGGATGAAACGCTTATTCGCCATCCTTGGAAGTATTTCTATTTCTCTAATGTTGGTCAGTCCATATCAAGCAAATGCGGCTGAGTGGACTATGACCGAGGATGCCGGCGTTCATCTCAAAATGAATATGAGTGGCGTATCTCCCCATGTTGAGAGGTTGAATGGCGTCGATCGAGTATGGAGATCGGATGGTCCAACAGGAACTGTCGCAAGTGATTGCAACGAAGAAGGAGTCTGTACAAACGTTGCACTAACAGGTCGACTTGGTAATGACTTCACAGTTGTGACTTTTGCAAATGGAACAAAACGTGCATATTTCAAAGAAGTCGAAGGTTCTAACCAGCAGGTCTATTCAGCTCCTTGTAACGATTCTGGTTGCACAAGCATTGGAGTCAAAACTGCAACGACAACTGATATGAGAGTCCCTTCGACTACTAAGGCGTGGGGAGTACCTGATGCAGTACTTCTACCGGATGGCCGAGTTCGAATCTATATTGTTGAAAGCCCTGTTGTTGGTAAGTGCACGGAGAAAATTGCTTCGTACATTTCTACGGATGGAATCTCGTTTACAAAGGAGCCAGGTTGGCGCTTTGAAAATGGTTATGTAGATACCGAAATCTTGCGCGCCAAAGCTGGCGATTACGTAATGATCATGGCTGATATAGCTTGTACCAGCACAAATCGACAGATGCTTTTCGTAAGCACTTCTAAAGATGGATTGAACTGGACTTCCCCTCTGATGCTCACGGGTCCAGGCGTTGAAGGTTTGGATCCAACTGGTTATGAAGTCTCACCCAATGTTTGGCGAATTTATTATTCGCAAGGTGGACCAAATCAAACCTTTGTTGTGAAGCGTGGCCTTTTGAAGTTCACGCCAGTAGCGGTGATTACTCCTACGCCGACTCCAACACCATCTCCGAGTCCCACTCCAACCCCCGCTCCAACCCCCGCTCCAACCCCAACTCCAACTCCAACAATTATTAATTCACCTTCTCCCACTCCTACTGTGATTGCGCCATTGCCAACTCAGGCTGCTGCAAATAAGAAGATCACAATTACCTGCTTGAAAGGTAAGACCGTGAAGAAAGTTACTGCAGTTAATCCAAAGTGTCCCAAGGGCTACAAGAAGAAGTAGCTGCTAGAGCTCGAGTGTGCGATTCGAGATGCACTCCCTGTAGATCAGAAATTTCTTCAGATTAGTAAGTTTTAAGGATCGAAGTGGTATTTTTCTCACACGAGTTGGTTTGACTCTCTTCAAACCTGGTATCGGCTGCGAAGCGATATTGAAGTGGCTCCGAGAAAATCGGGGCCATTTCTTTTTCCTCAACGTAACTTCTCCACAAAAAAGTTCATGAGTCGAAATCACACTTCTTATTCCATTGATTATTTGCCGCGTATCGGCTTGGTGTAGTGGCAGCATGCTTGACTTTGGATCAGGAGGCGCGGGTTCAATCCCCGCAGTCGATACGCTCAATTTTGACCGAAATCTCGGTCTCACCTAATATTCGGAACCTCACCAGAGACTGCTGGTCTCAGATCGCAAGGTCTGAAATAAATGTCGAAAGACAGCCCGCATAGGTTCGAGCGGATTACCCCGCGCGTTTCTATGCGTCGGGGTTTTTTACATTTAGCAGCAGAAATTCTGGCGATTAATAGAAAGGAAGCCAGATGGCTCGCCCTGATAAGGCAGCAGCAGTTGCTGAATTGGTTGAAGACTTTAAGTCTGCCGATGCAACGGTTGTTACCGAGTATCGCGGTTTGACCGTGACCTCAATCAAAGCGCTACGTCGTTCACTTGGTGCAGATACCAAGTACAAAGTAGCGAAGAACACGCTCGTCAAAATTGCTGCGAAGGAAGCTGGAGTAGAAGTTGATGAAGCACTTCTTTCCGGCCCAACTGCAGTCGCTTTCGTAAAAGGCGATTCAGTTGCCGCTGCAAAGAGCCTCAAGAACTTCCAGAAGGAGAATCCATTCCTTGTTATCAAGGGTGGAGTCTTCGAAGGTAAGCAAGTAACCACAGCTGAAATCATGAAGCTCGCGGATCTCGAATCACGCGAAGTTCTCTTGGCGAAGCTTGCTGGTGCTATGAAGGCATCAATGTCCAAAGCTGCACGCGCATTCGATGCACTTCGTATCAAGAGAGAAGCAGAAGCCGGTGCACCCGCTGCGCCAGCTCAAGCTGCCCCTGCTGCAGAAGCAGCACCTGTCGCCGAAGCAACAGCTCCAGAAGCAACAACTGAAGTTGTAGCCGAAGCTCAAGCAGAAACTTCTGCAGAACCAGCGCAAGCTGAAACAAATACAGAACCAACAGAGAACGCGTAAAGAAAGAGGAAAACAAAATGGCAAAACTCAGCACTGAAGACCTATTGGGTCAATTTAAGGAAATGACACTTGTCGAGCTTTCAGATTTCGTAAAGGCATTTGAAACCGAATTTGATGTAACTGCAGCAGCTCCAGTTGCTGTCATGGCAGCAGGCGGCGGCGCAGCAGGCGGCGAAGCAGCAGCTGCTCAAGATGAATTCACCGTCATCATTGAAGACGCTGGCTCACAGAAGATCGCCGTCATTAAAGAAGTACGTGCGCTCAACTCAAGCCTCGGCCTCAAGGAAGCAAAAGACCTCGTCGATGCGACTCCAGCAACTGTGCTTGAGAAGGCAGATAAGGCAACAGCAGATAAGGCAAAGGCAGCTCTCGAAGCAGCTGGCGCGAAGGTCTCTGTTAAGTAGGTTAAGTAGGTTACGTAGTAAGCGTTTGAAAGGGCCCTCCTTATACAGGGGGGCCTTTTCTATTTCTCCCTTTTACCACGGATTAGACATCGGCGTGTCGCGGGCACTATCCTGACCCCTCGCACAAAATCCTAGGGTCAGGCATATAGCGGCTGAGGCCTTACGTTCGCTGTGCGAAATTAGTAAACGTCCGTAAAGACAAGTAGTGAAAACTTTGGAAGGACAACTCTTGGCCGCGAAAACGAAATCAACTGCACCGTCCCGTATTTCTTTCGCCAAGATCCGCGAACCGCAAGAAGTTCCCAACCTATTAGCTCTCCAAGTAGAGAGTTTTGATTGGCTGCTCGGAAACGATGCATGGCGCGCGCGACTTGGTAAAAACGAAAGACCAGATCGAGGAGAAATTCCTAAGACATCTGGGCTCGAAGAAATCTTTGAAGAGATTTCTCCAATTGAAGACTTCCAAGGTTCGATGTCACTCTCATTCCGTGACCATCGTTTCGAACCAGCGAAGTACACGATTGCAGAATGTAAAGAGCGCGACATTACTTATGCCGCTCCACTCTTCGTCACCGCAGAATTCACCAACAATGTAACTGGTGAAATTAAATCCCAGACTGTTTTCATGGGTGATTTCCCATTGATGACACCGCGTGGAACATTTGTAATTAATGGAACCGAACGCGTTGTTGTCTCCCAGCTTGTTCGTTCTCCTGGCGTTTACTTCGAACGCACAGTTGAGAAGACTTCCGACAAAGATATCTTCACATCAAAGATCATCCCAAGCCGCGGTGCATGGCTTGAGTTTGAAATTGATAAGAAAGATTTCGTTGCAGTTCGTATCGATCGCAAGCGTAAACAATCAGTCACCGTATTCTTGAAGGCGCTTGGTTGGACTAACGACCAGATCCTTGCTGAGTTTGGCGAATACGATTCAATGAAAGAAACTCTTGCAAAAGATAACGTCAACACCCAAGACGAAGCTCTTCTTGATATTTATCGCAAGATGCGTCCTGGTGAGCCTCCAACAAAGGAAGCTGCACAAACCCTTATCGAAAACCTCTATTTCAACCCGAAGCGTTATGACTTGGCCAAGGTCGGTCGCTTCAAGGTAAATAAGAAGCTCGGTTTGGACCTTGATCTAGGCAAGTCCTTGCTCGCAATCGACGATATCGTCGGAACTATCCGCTATCTCGTTGCGCTTCACAAAGGCGAGACGCTGATTGATCTCGGTAAGCAAGTACGTGTTGAGATCGACGATATCGATCACTTCGGAAACCGTCGTCTGCGTACCGTTGGTGAATTGATTCAAAACCAAGTTCGCGTTGGTTTGTCTCGTATGGAGCGCGTTGTTCGTGAACGTATGACCACACAAGATGTTGAAGCAATCACGCCACAAACTCTTATTAACATCCGTCCGATTACTGCAGCAATCAAAGAGTTCTTCGGAACCTCACAGTTGTCACAGTTCATGGACCAAACAAATCCAATTTCTGGTCTCACACACAAGCGTCGTCTCTCAGCGCTTGGACCTGGTGGACTCTCACGTGATCGCGCGGGCTTCGAAGTTCGTGACGTTCACCCATCTCACTACGGTCGTATGTGTCCAATCGAAACTCCTGAAGGACCAAACATCGGTCTTATTGGTTCGCTCGCTACTTATGCGCGCATCACACCATTTGGTTTCGTTGAAACTCCATATCGCAAAGTTGTAAAAGGAAAAGTAACTGACCAAGTCGATTACTTAACTGCTGATGAAGAAGATGAACACATCATCGCTCAAGCAAATGCACCATTAACTGACGATAACCACTTCGCAGAAGCGCGCGTACTTGTACGTCGTCGCGGTGGCGAAGTTGAATACATCCCAGCTGAAGAAGTTGATTACATGGATGTTTCTCCACGTCAGATGGTTTCGGTTGCTACCGCAATGATTCCGTTCCTCGAGCACGATGACGCCAACCGCGCACTTATGGGCGCGAACATGATGCGCCAGGCTGTGCCGCTTCTTCGCGCAGAATCACCACTCGTTGGAACCGGTATGGAATACCGCGCAGCTGTTGATGCTGGCGATGTACTCCTTGCAGTCCGCGGTGGCGTGGTTACCGAAGTTGCCTCAGACCTCGTCGTTGTTAAGACCGACGATGGCGATGAAGATATCTACAACGTAGATAAGTTCATCCGTTCAAACCAAGGCACATCACGCAATATGCGCGTGATCGTCAACGAGGGCGACAAGATCGCTGCTGGCCAGGCAATTGCTGATGGTCCAAGCACACAACTCGGTGAAATGGCTCTTGGTAAGAACTTGCTCGTGGCATTTATGTCATGGGAAGGCCATAACTACGAAGACGCGATCATTCTCTCTCAGCGCCTCGTTCAAGATGATGTTCTCTCATCAATTCATATTGAAGAGTATGAAGTTGATGCGCGTGACACCAAGCTTGGTGCCGAAGAAATCACTCGCGATATCCCGAACGTTTCAGAAGAAGTTCTTGCTGACCTTGATGAGCGCGGAATCATCCGCATCGGCGCCGATGTTGTACCTGGCGATATCTTGGTTGGAAAAGTTACTCCTAAGGGCGAAACAGAACTCACACCTGAAGAGCGTTTGCTCCGTGCAATTTTCGGTGAGAAGGCTCGCGAAGTTCGCGATACCTCACTCAAAGTTCCACACGGTGAAGGTGGAAAAGTTATCGGCGTAAAGATCTTTGATCTTGACGATGGCTATGACTTGCCTGCTGGCGTAAACCAAGTTGTTCGCGTTTATGTCGCACAGAAGCGCAAGATTCAAGATGGTGACAAGCTCGCTGGTCGCCACGGAAACAAGGGTGTTATCTCCAAGATTCTCCCTGTTGAAGATATGCCATTCCTTTCGGATGGAACTCCAGTCGATGTTGTATTAAATCCACTCGGTGTTCCAGGCCGTATGAACGTCGGTCAGGTTCTTGAAACTCACCTCGGTTGGGTCGCAAAGAGCGGATGGGAAGTTAACGGCACTTCTGAAGATTGGCAGCAACGCCTTTCTGCAATTGGTGCAACATCTGCACAACCTGGAACTCGCGTTGCAACTCCAGTCTTCGACGGTGCGCGTGAAGAAGAAATCCAAGGACTCCTTGGATCAACACTTCCTAATGCAGATGGAACTCGCTTAGTTGGCGCTGATGGAAAGGCCTTGTTATTTGATGGCCGTACCGGTCAGCCATACCGCGAACACATCACCGTTGGTTACATGTACATCTTGAAACTCCACCACTTGGTCGACGACAAGATTCACGCACGTTCAACTGGTCCTTACTCAATGATCACTCAACAACCACTCGGCGGAAAAGCCCAGTTCGGTGGTCAGCGCTTTGGTGAAATGGAAGTGTGGGCGCTTGAAGCATATGGCGCTGCATACACCCTCCAAGAACTTCTCACCATTAAGTCTGACGACGTTCTTGGTCGCGTCAAGGTTTACGAAGCGATTGTTAAGGGCGAGAACATTCCAGAACCAGGCATCCCTGAATCATTCAAGGTTCTTGTTAAGGAAATGCAGTCACTCTGTCTCAATGTAGAAGTACTTTCATCTGAAGGTGTTGCTATCGAGATGCGTGATACTGATGAAGAAGTATTCAAGACGGCCGAAGAGCTAGGCATCAACTTGTCACGAGTTGAACCAAGTTCTGTAGAAGAAGTGTGACAGGGGGAGAATAGACAATGTTAGATGTCAACTTTTTCGATGAGTTAAGAATCGGTCTCGCATCTGCGGGCAACATTCGTGAGTGGTCTTTTGGTGAGGTTAAGAAGCCAGAAACCATTAACTACCGAACACTAAAGCCAGAAAAAGATGGTCTCTTTGATGAAAAGATCTTCGGACCAACTCGTGACTGGGAATGCTATTGCGGTAAGTACAAGCGCGTACGCTTCAAAGGAATTATCTGCGAGCGATGCGGCGTCGAAGTTACCCGTGCAAAAGTTCGTCGTGAGCGTATGGGCCACATCGAACTTGCAGCTCCCGTAACACATATCTGGTACTTCAAGGGCGTTCCTTCACGTCTTGGTTACCTTCTCGATCTTGCTCCAAAAGACCTTGAGAAGGTCATCTACTTCGCTGCCTACATGATCACTGAAGTTGATACTGAAGCGCGTGAAGAAGATCTACCAAAACTAGAGAAGAAGTTAAATTCTGATCGTAAGAAGATCGAAACTAAGCGCGATAACGATCTCGCTACTCGCCAAGAGAAGATGGAGAACGATCTCGCTGAACTTGAAGACGAAGGTGCAAAGGCTGACCAACGTCGTAAGGTCCGTGAAGCTGGCGAACGCGAACTCAAGAACATTCGCGAGCGCGCCCAGAAGGAACTCGATCGTCTCGAGGAAGTCTGGACCCGTTTCAAGAACCTCAAAGTTCAAGATCTTGAAGGTGACGAGAACTTGTATCGCGAAATGCGCGATCGTTACGGCATCTATTTCAAGGGCTACATGGGAGCTACCGCTATCCAGAAGCGTCTTGAAACTTTCGATCTCAAAGCAGAGTTCGACAAACTTAATGAACTTGCTGAAACCGGTAAGGGTCAGAAGAAGACTCGCGCCATCAAGCGTCTCAAGGTTGTTAACTCATTCTTGAGCACCTCAAACAATCCAGCATCAATGGTCTTGGATTGCGTTCCAGTTATTCCACCGGATCTACGTCCGATGGTTCAACTCGATGGTGGACGTTTTGCCACTTCAGATTTGAATGATCTCTATCGCCGCGTTATTAACCGTAACAATCGCTTGAAGCGTTTGGTTGATCTCGGCGCCCCAGAAATCATCGTCAACAACGAAAAGCGTATGTTGCAAGAAGCAGTCGATGCTCTCTTCGATAACGGTCGTCGTGGTCGCCCAGTTACTGGCCCAGGAAACCGTCCGCTTAAGTCACTCTCCGACATGCTTAAAGGTAAGCAGGGTCGCTTCCGTCAGAACTTGCTCGGAAAGCGCGTTGATTACTCTGGCCGTTCGGTGATCGTTGTTGGTCCACAACTTAAGTTGCACCAGTGCGGTCTGCCAAAGCAGATGGCTCTCGAACTCTTCAAGCCATTCGTAATGAAGCGCTTGGTTGATTTGAATCATGCTCAGAACATCAAGAGCGCAAAGCGTATGGTTGAGCGTTCACGTTCTGTGGTGTGGGATGTTCTCGAAGAAGTTATTGCAGAACACCCAGTTCTACTTAACCGCGCACCAACTCTGCACCGCTTAGGTATCCAAGCTTTCGAACCACAACTCATCGAAGGTAAGGCAATTCAGATTCACCCACTCGTATGTACTGCGTTTAACGCTGACTTCGACGGTGACCAGATGGCGGTACACGTACCACTTTCTGCTGAAGCCCAAGCTGAAGCGCGCATCTTGATGCTCTCTTCAAACAACATTCTTTCTCCAGCATCTGGACGACCACTTACTGCTCCTACCCAGGACATGGTGCTTGGTCTCTACTTCTTGACCTCACTCCGTGATAATCAAGTTGGCGAAGGACGTTCCTTTACTTCAGTTGCTGAAGGTTTGATGGCATACGAACAACAATCTGTCTCACTTCAAGCGAAGATTAAGATCCGCCTCAACGTTAATGGCGAATCAGTCACCAAGGAGACAACTCTTGGTCGCGCAATCTTCAACGAAGTTCTCCCAGACACCTTCCCATTCGTCGATTACGACGTCACAAAGAAGGCGCTCGGAGCAATCGTTGATAATCTCGCTGAGAGTTATCCAAAGGTTGTTGTTGCAAAGGTGCTCGATGATTTGAAGCAACTTGGCTTCACATGGGCAACTCGCGCTGGCGCCACAATCGGCATCGTCGATGTTGTTACACCTGCTCGTAAGCGTGAAATTCTTGAAGGCTATGAAACAAAGGCTGACAAGGTTCAATCACAATACGAAAAGGGTCTCATCACTGATGACGAGCGTCGTCAAGAATTGATCGAGATCTGGACTCAGGCTACAAACGAAGTAGCTAAGGAGATGGAAGATAACTTCCCACGTACCAATCCAGTATGGATGATGGTCTTCTCCGGAGCGCGCGGAAATATGATGCAGATCCGTCAGATTGCAGGTATGCGTGGACTTGTAGCAAATCCAAAGGGCGAAATCATTCCTCGTCCAATCAAGTCCAACTTCCGTGAAGGCCTCTCAGTACTTGAGTACTTCATCTCCACACACGGTGCGCGTAAGGGTCTTGCAGATACCGCGCTTCGTACCGCTGATGCTGGTTACCTCACACGTCGTCTCTGCGACGTTGCACAAGATGTCATCATTCGTGAAGAAGATTGCGGAACAGATCGCGGTCTTACTCTCAAGATCGGCAACATTGTCAACGGCAAGCTAACTCGTGATGATTATGTTGAGACCTCAATCTACGGTCGCACACTTTCCGAAGATGTAGTTGTTGATGGCACAACCGTCGCTGCTGCAGGTTCTGATCTTGGCGATCGCGTGATTAACTCACTTATCGATGCTGGTGTCTCCGAAGTTAAGGTTCGCTCAATCCTTACCTGCGATAGCAAGGTTGGACAGTGCTCCAAGTGCTACGGCCGCTCCATGGCTTCCGGCAAACTCGTTGATGTGGGCGAAGCGGTTGGAATTATCGCTGCGCAATCAATTGGTGAACCAGGAACACAGCTCACGATGCGTACCTTCCACACCGGTGGTGCGGCTACTGCATCGGGCGATATCACCCACGGTTTGCCTCGTGTAGTTGAGCTCTTCGAAGCACGCACTCCAAAGGGCGTTGCACCAATTGCTGAAGCAGCTGGTGTTGTGAGCTTCCTTGAAGATGCAAAGGGTAAGAAGATCATCGTGACACCAGAAGATGGTGGCGAAGCGGTTGCTTATCCAATTACACGTCGTCAGAAACTTCTTGTTGAAGAAGGACAGAAAGTTAGCGTTGGACAACAGATGGTTGTCGGTGCGATCGATCCGAAGCAAGTACTTCGTATCCTCGGACCACGTGCAACGCAGACCCACCTCGTCCATGAAATTCAAGAGGTTTACCGCTCACAAGGCGTCGGTATTCACGATAAGCACATTGAAATCGTTGTAAAACAGATGCTCCGTCGTATTACTGTTCTTGAACCAGGCGATACAGATTTGCTACCAGGCGAATTGGTTGATCACCTACGTTTCCAAGCTGCAAACCGCGAAGCTGTACAAAAAGGTGGAAAGGCTGCATCAGGTCGCCCAGAACTTATGGGTATCACCAAGGCATCTCTTGCTACCGAATCGTGGCTATCAGCTGCATCGTTCCAGGAAACCACTCGCGTTCTTACCGACGCAGCGCTTTCCGAGAAGAGCGATCCACTCCTTGGTCTCAAGGAAAACGTCATTATCGGAAAACTCATCCCAGCAGGTACTGGTCTTGCTCGTTATCGCAACGTGCGAGTTGAACCTACTGAGGAAGCAAAGGCAGCGGTCTACGCAGCTTATGAAGAGTATGACTATGCGCCATTTGAAACCACTGGTTCCGGCGAAGCAGTTCGCTTGGATGATTACCAAGTTGGAGAAAATCGCTAGTTACGTAATTACAAGAAATCCCCGGCTAGAAATAGTCGGGGATTTTTTTATGGCCTTAATACAATGCGGATTGGATTGCCGATCTTCTTCTCTAGTTTTTCTAGAGCCAGGGCGGCTTGATCAAGTGGTAATACTTCGGAAATCGATTTCGATAGCGAAAGCTTTCCTTGCTTCACGAATTCAACAAGTTCTTTGGTGTGCATAGGTTCAGAACCGTAATGTCCAAGTATTTGAGTGCGCATATAAGTAAATGCCATGTCATTGGGAATGGTGATGGGTTCATTTGCGATTCCAACAATCACTAAACGACCTTGTTCTCCAAGCATGGAGAGCGCTTGTTTGCGCACCGGTGTCACACCGGCGAAATCAAAGGCGGCGTTCAGCCCGCGATGCTTCTTTAATTCCTCATCGCTGGGGTCGAAGGCGAAATCAGCGCCTATTTCTAGGGCTTTTGCGCGGGCTTCAGGGCGGGGGTCGATGGCAATGACTTTGCTACATCCCACTATTTTTAGAAGTTGAACAGCATGAATTCCAAGTCCACCAACGCCAAAGACTGCGGCTGTCTCGCCACTTTTCATCTTTGCGGTCGAAGAGATTGCGGCCCATGGAGTTGAGACTGCATCAGGAATGATTGCGGCTTCCTCAAATGGAAGTGAGTCTGGGATTTTTACCAAGAGCCCAGCTTTAGCGATGACATATTCGGCGTAACCGCCATCGTAATCAAAACCAAGAGTTGTGATCTGATTCTTCTCATTTCGTTCACCAGCAACAACAAGTACTCGATCGCCAACTTTGTAAGTATGTACTCCTTCACCAAGTTGATCGATAGTGCCCGCTACTTCATGTCCGAGAGTTACTTCATCACCTTTGAGATAACCAGGTGAGAGCGTGCCATCGATAAAGTGCACATCAGATAAACAGACGCCAGCCGCGCCAACTTTGATGCGGACTTCTCCGTGGTTTGGTGTTGGAGTCGGGATCTCTTTCACTTCGAATTTTCGAGTAGAGACGGTGATGCGTCCGGCTTTCATGAGATCAATCCTTGCGCACGATTGATGAGAATGTTAACTCCCATGCCGAAGCCCTTAAATGCAGGGTTGGTTGTCTGTCCCGCTTTGTAGCGCGCCCAGATTTGTTGAATGATGACGGTCAATCGGAATAAACCAAACACTTCATAGAAAGTGAAGTCATCACATTTCCTACCGCTCAATTCAAGATATTTTGCAATGAATTCTTTACGAGTAGGCATTCCATCCAGGTGACTTGGTTGGCGACGTAGAGATGCGAACATTGGTTCATCATCTTTATCAATCCAATATGCCAGCGCTGATCCGAGATCCATCAGCGGATCACCCACGGTCGCAAGCTCCCAATCGAGCACGCCCACTAGCTTTTTCTGGGCTAAATCGAAGACCATATTGTCGATCCGCCAATCGCCATGAATGATGCAAGAGCCAACATCATCAGGTTTATTTGAGAGGAGCCAATTCATCACATCCTCACCATCTGGAACATCATCGGTAAGAGCGTTGCGATAGCGCTTCGACCAGCCTTCAACTTGGCGAGTGACATATCCAGGACCTTTGTTGAGCTCGTTGAGAACTGATGCATCAACGGAGTGAAGCTGGGCTAGACCTGAGACCAATGAATGTGCCATAACGGAGATATCTTCTTTAGTTAAAGTTTCGGGAACATCGCGTCGGAAAATCTCGCCTTGGATTCTGTCCATGACATAGAAATCTGATCCGAGAATTGAGTGATCTTCACAGAGTGCAATCACAGTCGGAACTAAGTCATACACAGGTTTGAGTCGAGATTGAATGAGAAATTCACGTTTCATATCGTGCGCAGAAACTGCTTTGGTGCCAACGGGTGGGCGGCGCAGAACTAATTCGCGATCAGGATATTTCAACAGATAAGTGAGGTTGGATGCCCCGCTACGAAATTGAAATACATCTGGTAACGAACTCTCGTTTATATATGAGTTAAGCCAGGTATGGACTCTTGCAACATCAAAAGCATCTTCATCACGAACCGGAGTGAGATCACTCATGACAGATATGACTTGAGCTCTAACCGTGCAATATCGCGGAGGTGGACTTCGTCCGGGCCATCAACAATTCTCAAGGTTCGAATCCCGGCATACATTGCAGCCAGCGGAGTATCTTGGCTAACGCCAGCGCCACCGTGGGCTTGAATGGCGTTATTAATAATCTTCTCTGCCATGCGGGGGACAGCTACTTTGATCGCAGCAATCTCTTTACGGGCTGCTTTAGCACCATGATTATCAATAATCCACGCTGCTTTTAAGACTAGTAAGCGAGATTGCTCGATATCAATACGAGCTTGAGCGATCCACTCTTGAATGACGCCTTGGCGGGCTAACTCTTTTCCAAATGGTGTGCGAGTCATACTCCGCTTAATCATCAATTGCAATGCGCGTTCTGCCATTCCGATGGCGCGCATGCAGTGATGGATACGTCCTGGGCCAAGGCGAGCTTGAGCCAGAGCAAAACCTTCACCTTCTTTGCCGATGAGATTGGAAGCTGGAACTTTTACATTAGTAAATGAAATTTCGGCATGGCCATGTTGGTCGACATATCCAAGTACGGTGAGATTTCTCTTCACATCAACGCCTGGAGTATCAATCGGAACCAGAATCATGGATTGCTGGTGATGATCATCAGCATCAGGATTAGTTTTTCCCATCACAATCAAGATCTTGCAACGCTCATCCATCGCACCAGTGGTCCACCACTTGGTGCCATTGATAATGTAGTTGTCGCCATCTTTCTTGATGCTGGTGCGAATATTGCGGGCATCGCTCGATGCAACATCAGGCTCTGTCATCGCAAAGCCAGACCGAATCTCACCATTGAGAAGTGGTTCGAGCCATTGCTTTTTCTGTTCGGTAGTACCGAACATATCGAGTAGTTCCATGTTGCCGGTATCAGGAGCTGCGCAATTAATTGCTTCAGGCGCGATGTCAGGTGACCATCCAGTAATTTCGGCAAGGGTTGCATAATCGGTGACGTTAAGTCCGTGATCTAAGTGTGGAAGAAATAAATTCCATAGCCCTTGAGCGCGGGCTTTCTTCTTCAGCTCTTCAACAATGGGTGGGAGTTTGTGGGGCGTGCCGGCTTTGAAGAACTCTTCGCGTTGGCGGTGATAGGTCGCCTCAGCGGGAAAGACTTCGTTATCCATAAAGGCTTGAAGTTTTCCGGCATATTCGGTTGCCTTGGGGCTGAGGCTGAAGTCCATGCGGATACCGTACGCATACTTTGCGAAATTGTTAAGGAATCGAAGGAGTAGGCGAATGAGTGTTCTTGACCGCTTTCGTTTAGATGGAAAGGTCGCTGTTGTTACTGGAGCCTCATCAGGCCTTGGAGTCGCCTTTGCAAAAGCGCTCGCTGAAGCAGGCGCAGATGTTGTACTTGGCGCGCGGCGCGAAGATCGCCTCCCTGAAACTGGAAAGTTAGTTGAAGCTGCAGGGCGGAAATTTGCCTATAAGAAAACCGATGTGACAAAACCAGAAGAGTGCGACGCGCTTATTGCGCTTGCTCTAGAGAAGTTCGGCAAAGCAGATATCTTGGTCAATAACGCTGGAGTTGGAACAGCAGTACCTGCTACGCGCGAAACTCCCGAACAATTTAGAAGTGTCATTGATGTGAATCTGATGGGCGCATATTGGATGGCGCAAGCTTTTGCCAAAGCAAATAAAGATGGCGGAGTGATTGTTAACATTTCCAGCATTCTCGGCATCAAACCCCAGGGACTTCCACAAGCTGCCTATGCATCAAGTAAAGCTGGACTCATCGGATTAACTCGTGATCTTGCAGCGCAGTGGACGGGGCGAAAGAAGATCCGAGTCAACGCCCTTGCACCAGGATTTTTCCCCAGTGAAATGAGCGATGAACTTCCAAAAGATATGGTCGAGATGCTTAAGATGTTTGCACCCGCGGGTCGATTAGGTGAACCTGAAGAGTTGGCAGCGACCTTAATTTGGTTAGTGAGTGACGCCTCAAGCTACGTCACCGGAATTACAGTTCCGGTTGATGGTGGCTTAGTAATGCCCTAGTGAGAATAGAAGAAGAACTAGCCATTTATTGCGGCGTGGAGCGCGACTTCGACCATATCGTTCAAAGTGCGTTCGCGAGCTTCTGAATCCATCGCTTCATGAGTGAAAACGTGATCCGAGATCGTCATGATGGCGAGGGCGCGGCGGCCTTTGCGGGCTGCGATGGAATAGAGCTGGTTGGCTTCCATCTCGAGCGCTAGAACGCCGTGGGCTTGGAGTTTTTTAGCCGAGTCAGTTTCGTCATAGAAGAAATCCATCGATGAAACTCCACCAACATGGACGCGTTCAAATTTCTTTGAGGCTTCATAAGCTGCTTGAAGAAGATGGAAATCGCAATGCGGTGCGAAATCTAGGCCATTTGTCATACGTCGATTGATGTTGGAATCGGTTGATGCCGTCATCGCAAGAATCAGATCGCCAACCTTGGTTTTATCCTGGATACCACCGGCGGTGCCGATACGGATTGCAACTTGAACATCGTATTCATTAAAAAGTTCGGTGACATAAATCGAAGCAGAAGGAAGCCCCATTCCAGTTCCTTGAACTGAGATGCGCTCACCTTTATACGTTCCGGTGAAACCAAACATGTTACGGACTGAGTTATATTGCTTAACGTTCTCAAGATAATTATCTGCGACCCACTTAGCTCGAAGTGGATCTCCAGGAAGAAGAATTCGTTCGGCGATCTCGCCTTTAGCTGCTCCGATATGTACGCTCATAGTTAGCGAACTATAACCAGTACTGCAGCGATAAAGTGCGAAACGAATGCTGCGGCGGTCATGGCGTGAAAGAGCTCATGAAAACCGAACCAGTTGATAGAAAAGTTCGGTTTCTTCACCGCATAGATGATGGCGCCTGCGGAATAGAGAACTCCACCAAAGGCGATGAGAATCAAAACGACGAGGCCACCATTGCGATAGAAGTCGGGTAGATAAATCAACGCAGCCCAACCGAGCGCGAGATAAATCGGTACATAGAGCCAGCGCGGCGCAGATAACCAGAAGACGCGAAATACTCCAGAGAGAACGGCGCCGCCCCACACGAGAGAAAGCAGCACAATTGCTTGATTTCTATCTAATAAATAGATGGCGAAAGGGGTGTAAGTGCCTGCAATAAGGAGCGGGATATTGGCGTGATCGATACGGCGCCAGACTGCTTTTGCAGTCGGGCCCCACGGAACGCGGTGATAGATAGCGCTGCAGGTAAAGAGCGAGACCGCGGTGAGAGTAAAGATAGTTAGCGTAACGCGGCCACGTAATTCTGATGTGATGGTCACAAGAGTGAGACCTGCGACGAGCGCCAGCGGCGACATCACTAAGTGGATGATGCCGCGCAGCTTGGGCCTACTTAATACGTTCATGTGTCGCCTTCATAATCTTGTCGAAAGTGAGCAAATGTGATCGCTCGTGAAGAGCGGAGGCGATGACGATTGCGTCCGCCAAGGTTACCTTGTGATGTGATCGAATTTCTGCGGCGCGAACGGCGATATCAGTGGTGACAGAAATGATAGGCGAGAAAGATTTCTGAATTTGATTGAGTGCAATGGGAATACTGATGGCATCACTTTTATCGAAGTCAACGAGCAGTTCAGCTAACGCCAGTGCGCTCAATGAAGGAGGAGAAGTGAGCTCCTCAAGTTCTCTTAGCGCTTGAGAGTGATGTGAATCGTCAGGATTAAAAAGCGCGATCAACCACGACGTGTCTGCGTGGCTTTTTTGTCCCATTCTTCGCGCTCCTTTTTGTAATCGAAGTTCTCACCAAGGCCTGGCATCGTCCCAGCGAGTCTGCGTAGCGTCTTCTTCCATTCTTGTTCTGCAGAAGGTGCAAGAACAATTCGCTCTTCTTTATCAATCATGAACTCAACTTGATCACCTGGTTTGAGATTCACTTCGCGTAACACCTCCACAGGAATCGTGATCTGATTTTTGGAACTTATCCGAGATGAGGTGGCGCGACCACGGCGAGGGCGAGCAGATGTGGATTTCTTGGGCGCCTTTTTAGCCTTTACTTTGGAAGTCATAAGTAAAGGCTAACGCTATTTCGGTCGGCGTGTCGGGGGGTAAAAAGCGGCGTGTTTTACTGCTTTAGCCGTTTTGACCGTCACGCGGGGCTTCAGATAGCCTCGCGCCCTTGTGTCCACAGGGACGACACACCCGACCGCGTGGGTCGGACGAACGAGATGGAGAACAGTAGTGCCAACAATTCAGCAGTTGGTCCGTAAGGGTCGCGTTGATAAGTCAGATAAGACAACAACGCCGGGTCTTAAAGGAAGTCCACAACGTCGTGGCGTTTGCACACGCGTTTACACAACAACACCAAAGAAGCCGAACTCTGCTCTTCGCAAAGTTGCACGTGTTCGTCTTACAAGTGGAATGGAAGTTACTGCATACATTCCAGGTGAAGGTCACAACCTACAAGAGCACTCCATCGTTCTTGTCCGTGGTGGTCGTGTAAAGGATCTTCCTGGTGTTCGTTACAAAGTTGTTCGTGGATCTCTCGATACTCAAGGCGTGAAAGATCGCAAACAAGCTCGTTCACGTTACGGTGCAAAGAAGGAGAAGAAGTAATGCCACGTAAAGGTCCCGCAGAAAAATCTCCTGTTGTTGCAGATCCGGTTTATAACTCTCCAGTTGTAACTGCGCTTATCAATAAAGTTCTTAATCACGGAAAGCGCTCAACCGCAGAATCAATCGTCTACAAAGCTCTCGAGAATTGCCGCGCAAAGACTGAAGTTGATCCAGTCATTACTTTGAAGCGCGCTCTTGATAACGTAAAGCCAGCTGTTGAAGTTCGCTCACGTCGCGTTGGTGGAGCTACATACCAAGTTCCTGTTGAAGTTAAAGCAGCACGTTCCATGACTCTCGGCCTTCGTTGGCTCGTCGACAACGCACGTCTGCGTCGCGAGAAGTCCATGGCAGAACGTCTTGCAAACGAAATGATTGATGCATCAAACGGCCTAGGCGCTGCTGTGAAGAAGCGCGAAGACACTCACAAGATGGCAGAAGCTAACAAGGCTTTTGCTCATTATCGGTGGTAAGGAATTATGGCTACAGCTACTGCAATTGACCTTAATAAGGTGCGCAATATCGGCATCATGGCCCACATCGATGCTGGTAAAACAACCACTACTGAGCGCATCCTTTTCTACACCGGTATTAACTACAAGATCGGTGAAGTACATGAGGGCGCAGCCACCATGGACTGGATGGAACAAGAGCAAGAGCGCGGTATCACCATTACATCCGCTGCCACTACATGCGAGTGGAAGAACCACACCATCAACATCATCGATACCCCTGGCCACGTTGACTTCACAGTTGAAGTAGAGCGTTCACTTCGCGTTCTTGATGGCGCTGTCACTGTTTTCGATGGCGTTGCTGGCGTTGAACCACAATCCGAAACTGTCTGGCGTCAAGCTGATAAGTACAGCGTTCCACGTATCTGTTTCGTTAATAAGTTAGACCGTACCGGCGCAAACTTTGATCGTTGCGTTGAGATGATCGGCTCACGTCTTGGTGCCACCGCACTCGTTCTCCAAGTTCCAATCGGAGTCGAAGCTGATTTCATCGGCGTCGTTGATTTGATTTCAATGAAGGCGTTGACCTGGCGCGGCGAAACCCAAAAGGGCGAAGATTACAAAGTTGAAGAAATCCCAGCCGAGTTAAAAGAGAAGTGCGATGCAGCTCGTCACGCACTTATCGAAACTCTTGCAGAAAATGATGACGCAATCATGGAGAAGTACCTTGGTGGCGAATCACTTTCTGAAGAAGAGATCATCGCTGGTATCCGTCGCGCAACTCTCTCTTACAAGCTCACCCCAGTCCTTACTGGTTCTGCATTTAAGAACAAGGGCGTCCAGCCAATGCTCGATGCAGTAACTCGTTACCTTCCATCACCACTTGATGTTGATGCAATCAAAGGTACAAAGATGGGCGATAAGAGCGTTGAGATAGCTCGCAAACCAGATGCTTCTGAGCCTTACTCATCACTTGCCTTCAAGATCATGAGCGATCCACACCTTGGAAAACTCACCTTCGTACGTATTTATTCTGGTGTTCTTGAGGCAGGTACTGGAATCCTTAACTCCACCAAGGATCGTAAGGAACGTATCGGCAAGATCTATCGCATGCACGCCAACAAGCGTGAAGAAATCCCACAAGCTTCTGCAGGAGACATCATCGCGGTCATGGGTCTTAAGGACACCACAACCGGTGACACTCTCTGCGATCCAGAAAAGCCCGTCATCCTTGAATCAATGGACTTCCCAGATCCCGTTATCCACGTTGCGATCGAGCCAAAGACCAAGGGCGACCAAGAAAAACTCGGCGTCGCTATCCAACGCCTTGCTGAAGAAGATCCAACATTCCATGTTCGTACCGATGAAGAAACCGCCCAGACAATTATCGGCGGAATGGGTGAGCTCCACCTCGAAATTCTCGTCGATCGTATGAAGCGTGAATTCAAAGTCGAAGCAAACGTTGGTAAGCCACAAGTTGCTTACCGCGAAACACTTCGTAAACCAGTTGATCGTTATGACTACACACATAAGAAGCAGACCGGTGGTTCTGGACAGTTCGCAAAGATCCAGATCGCGCTCGAGCCACTTCCTGTTGGTGCAGTCGAAGGTGGATACGAGTTCGTAAATAAAGTTACGGGCGGTCGTATTCCTCGCGAGTACATCCCATCAGTTGATGATGGTTGCCAAGATGCAATGCAGAGCGGACCACTTGCTGGTTATCCACTCACAGATGTACGTGTCACTCTTCTTGATGGTGCATACCACGATGTTGACTCATCGGAGTTGGCCTTCAAGATTGCTGGAATCGCGGCGTTCAAGGAAGCAGCAAAACTTGCTGGTCCTGTTCTCCTCGAGCCAATGATGTCCGTTGAAGTCACTACCCCTGAAGATTTCATGGGCGACGTCATCGGCGATCTCAACAGCCGTCGTGGCCAAATTCAGGCCATGGATGAGCGAGCCGGTGCTCGCATCGTAAAGGCGCTGGTTCCACTTTCGGAGATGTTCGGCTATGTCGGCGATCTTCGAAGCAGAACTCAGGGTCGCGCGAGTTACAGCATGCAATTCGATTCCTACGCTGAAGTTCCTGGCGCAGTATCGAAAGAAATCATCGCGAAGATTCGCGGCGAGTAGTACTACCCCAAAAGAAAAAAATCAGGGAAACAACAACGAAGAAATAAAGAAGGAGAAACCACAGTGGCAAAGGCAAAGTTCGAGCGGACAAAGCCGCACGCAAACATTGGCACCATTGGTCACATCGACCACGGTAAGACCACTCTTACTGCTGCGATTTCCAAGGTGCTTCACGATAAGTATCCAGATGTAAATCCATTCACACCATTCGATCAGATCGATAAGGCGCCAGAAGAGCGCGCTCGTGGTATCACCATTTCGATCGCACACATCGAGTACCAGACAGAGAAGCGTCACTACGCACACGTTGACTGCCCTGGCCACGCTGACTACATCAAGAACATGATTACTGGTGCAGCTCAGATGGACGGCGCAATCCTCGTAGTTGCTGCAACTGATGGACCAATGCCTCAGACCAAGGAGCACGTTCTCCTTGCACGTCAGGTTGGCGTTCCTTCCATCGTTGTTGCTCTCAACAAGTCAGACATGGTTGATGATGAAGAAATTCTTGCTCTCGTTGAGGAAGAAGTTCGCGACCTACTCACCAAGTACGAATTCCCAGGTAAGGACACCCCAATCGTCCGTATCTCAGCTCTCAAGGCTCTCGAAGGAGACGCTGCATGGGGCGACAAGATTATGGATCTCATGAAAGCTGTCGATGAATTCATCCCACAGCCAACTCGTGAAGTTGATAAGCCATTCTTGATGCCAGTTGAAGACGTCTTCACGATCACAGGTCGTGGAACAGTTGTTACTGGTCGTATCGAGCGCGGTATCGTCAAAGTTAACGAAGAAGTTGAAATCGTTGGTATCCGTCCAGATTCACAGAAGACAGTTATCACCGGCGTTGAAATGTTCCGCAAGCTCCTTGATGAAGGACAAGCTGGCGAAAACGTTGGTCTACTTCTCCGTGGTTTGAAGCGTGAAGATGTTGAGCGCGGTCAGGTTGTTTGCAAGCCTGGTTCCGTAACTCCACACACCGACTTCGAAGCTTCTGCTTACATCCTTTCTAAGGATGAAGGCGGACGTCACACTCCGTTCTTCAACAACTACCGTCCTCAGTTCTACTTCCGTACAACTGACGTAACTGGTGTTGTAACGCTCCCATCAGGCACCGAAATGGTTATGCCTGGCGATAACACCGCAATGACTGTGACTCTCATCCAGCCAGTTGCGATGGAAGAAGGTCTCCGCTTCGCAATCCGCGAAGGTGGACGTACCGTCGGCGCAGGTCGCGTAACAAAGATCGTCAAATAGATCATCAAGTAACAAAGAAGTAAGTGACTGGGGCAGAGAAATTTGCCCCAGTTACACAACTAAAAAGATTTATTGAAGTAACCAGCAGTAATTAGGAAAGAAGAGGAAACGATCATGGCGGGACAGAAGATCCGCATCAGGCTCAAGGCCTATGACCATGAGGTGATCGATACTTCAGCGAAGAAAATCGTTGAAACTGTCGAGCGCACAGGTGCAACGGTCGCGGGCCCAGTTCCGCTACCCACAGAGAAGAACACGTACTGCGTGATTCGTTCTCCTCACAAATACAAAGACAGCCGCGAACACTTCGAGATGCGCACACATAAGCGCCTCATCGACATCATCGATCCAACACCTAAGACAGTTGATTCCTTGATGCGTCTCGATCTTCCTGCTGGCGTCGATATTGAGATCAAGCTCTAAGGGGATCTGACATGACAACCACACAATCGAAGGGCAGCGCTATCAAGGGCATCCTTGGCGTGAAGCTCGGTATGACTCAGGTCTTCGACGAAAACAACAAAGTTATTCCTGTGACTGTTATCGAAGCAGGTCCATGCGTTGTAACTCAGGTTCGTACTCTTGAAAAAGATGGATACGAAGCGGTTCAAATGGCATTTGGCGCTATCGATCCACGTAAAGTTTCTAAGCCAGAAGCGGGTCAATTCGCAAAGGCTGGCGTAACACCACGTAAATATGTTGGCGAACTTCGCACCTCTAATGCTTCTTCTTACTCAGTAGGACAAGAAGTTAAGGCAGATATCTTCACTCCAGGTGAGATTGTTGATGCACAAGGCACTTCACTTGGTAAAGGTTCTGCTGGTGTTATGAAGCGCCACAACTTCCGCGGTTTCGGCGATGGCCATGGTGTTGAAAGAAAACACCGTACCTCCGGTTCTATCGGTAACCGCACCACACCTGGTCGCGTTTTCAAAGGAAAGCGCATGATGGGTCGTATGGGTGTTGAGACTGTCACCGTTCAGAATCTCACCGTTCACTCCGTTGATGCAGAAAAGTCGCTCATTCTTATTAAGGGCGCTGTTCCTGGTCGTAACGGATCACAAGTTTTCATTCACTCAGCATCGAAGAAAGCTGTCAGTGAAACCATCAATAAGGTCGCAACAAAGGCTGGTGCATAACCATGGCTCTTACGGTAGAAATTAAAGACGCCAAAGGCGCAAAGGCTGGAACATTCGATCTCCCATCCGAGATCTTCGATGTTCAAGTCAATGTTCCTTTGATCCACCAAGTTGTGACTGCACAACTCAACGCTGCTCGCGCTGGTACTGCGAAAGCAAAGAACCGCGGCGAAGTAAGCGGTGGTGGAAAGAAACCTTTCAAGCAGAAAGGAACCGGTCGCGCCCGCCAAGGTTCGACTCGTTCACCAAATCAGCGCCATGGTGGTGTTGCTCAAGGACCAGTCCCACGTAAGTACGACGAGCGCACACCAAAGAAAATGATCAAGGCAGCGCTTCGCGGCGTTCTCTCTGATCGCGCGCGCAACGAACGCATTCACGTTGTCTCAACCATTGTTGAATCAGTAAACACAAAGGCTGCAATCTCTGCGGTACGTCAGTTCTCTGATCGCCGTCGCGTTCTTGTGGTTCTTGCTCATGGTGAAGAAGCTTCATGGCGTTCACTTCGCAACGAAGCAGATCTACACCTCATCCGCCAAGACCAACTCAATGCATATGACGTTGTTGTCGCTGATGATGTCGTCTTCTCAAAGAAGGCAATCACTGAATTTGTTGCTGGACCTGCTAAAGGCAAGTCTGCAACAGCAACCGCTCGTGAATCAGAGTTAGTTGAGGTGTCAGCATGAAAGACCATCGCGAAGTTCTAATCGCGCCTGTCGTATCTGAAAAGTCATACGGCATGCTCGATGAGAATAAGTACACATTCATTGTTGCACCAGATGCAAACAAGACCGAGATCAAGATCGCAGTTGAAAAGATTTTCAAAGTGCGCGTCCTCAAGGTCAACACCATGAACCGTGAAGGAAAGAGCAAGCTCACCCGTTACGGTCTTGGAAAGCGCAGCGATACCAAGCGTGCGATTGTTCAAATCGCAGCTGGGGACCGGATCGACATCTTTGGAGGACCAGTTTCCTAGTAATAGGAAATTGGACCTAGAAAAGGGATAACCATGGCACTTCGTAAGTTAAAGCCAGTAACGCCAAGCTCTCGTGGCCAGAGCGTTTCTGACTTCGCTGAAATCACCCGATCAACTCCAGAGAAGTCACTCATCCGTCCGATTAATTCTCGCGGCGGTCGTAACGCATCAGGAAAGATCACCACACGTCACCAAGGTGGCGGACATAAGCGCGCATATCGCGTTGTAGATTTCCTACGCAACGATAAGGATGGAGTTCCAGCCACCGTTGCACATATCGAATACGATCCAAATCGTTCGGCTCGTATCGCACTTCTTCACTTCGCAGATGGCGAGAAGCGTTACATCATCGCACCTGTTGGAGTAGAACAAGGCACAAAGATTGAAAATGGCCCAGCTGCAGATATCAAGCCTGGCAATAACTTGCCGCTTCGCAATATCCCAGTCGGAACCATGATTCATGCAATCGAAACTCGCCCAGGTGGCGGCGCTCGCATTGCGCGTTCTGCAGGAGCTTCAGTTCAGCTCGTTGCAAAAGATGGTCCATACGCACAACTCCGTATGCCATCTGGTGAAATCCGTAACGTCGATGTTCGTTGCCGCGCAACGATCGGAACTGTCGGAAACGCAGAACAATCAAATATCAACCACGGTAAAGCTGGACGTATGCGCTGGAAAGGCCGTCGCCCAACCGTTCGTGGTGTTGTTATGAACCCAGTCGATCACCCACACGGTGGTGGTGAAGGTAAGACTTCAGGTGGACGTCATCCAGTTTCACCTTGGGGTAAGCCAGAAGTTCGCACTCGCAAGAAAAAAGCGAGCGATCAACTCATTGTCCGTCGTCGTCCAAGCAATAAGAGCCGATAAGGAGCCCTGAAACCAAATGCCACGTAGTTTGAAGAAGGGTCCATTCGTGGATCAACACCTCGAAAAGAAGGTGGATGAACAGAATGCCAAGAACACTAAGAACGTTATTAAGACTTGGTCACGTCGTTCAATGATTACACCTTCAATGATCGGCCACACCATTGCGGTTCATGATGGTCGCAAGCACGTTCCGGTGTATGTAACCGAAGCGATGATCGGCCACAAGCTTGGCGAATTCGCACCAACTCGTACCTTTAAAGGCCACGTCAAACAAGAAGATCGGACGGTGAAGCGTGCCGAGTAATACTCCACTAGTAGCGAAAGCATCGCTCCGTTCCATTCGCGTAACCCCACAGAAAGCGCGCCGCGTCGTCAACATGATCCGCGGACAGCGCGCTGATGAAGCGCTTCGCATCGCGAAGTTCTCACCACAGGTTGCAGTCAGTGAAGATCTTTATTCACTACTGAACTCTGCTGTTGCTAACGCAAAGCAGAAGAACCCTGCAATCCGTGATGCTTCTGAACTCTGGGTTACTGAAGCTCTTGTTGATGAAGGCGTCACAATGAAGCGTTACCGCCCACGTGCACAAGGTCGCGGTTACCAAATCTTGAAGCGTTCTTCACAGATTTCTGTAGTTCTTTCCGATGATAAGAACTATCGCAAGCCTTCCAAGGCTGAAGCGCGTAAAGCTGCTGCAGCAGCTCTTGCTGACACTGCAACCGAGGTTGCAGAGAAGCCAAAGAAAGCTGCAAGCAAGAAAGCTCCAGCAAAGAAAGCTGCAGCTAAGTCTGCGAAAACCGAGAACACTGGGGAGGCCAACTAAATGGGTCAAAAAATCAATCCACATGGCTTCCGTCTAGGAATTACCACTGAATACAAGTCACGTTGGTATGCAGACAAGCTCTATAAAGATTATGTAAAAGAAGATGTGATGATCCGTCGCATGATGGAGAAGAACATGGAACGCGCTGGTGTATCTCGAATTGAAATCGAGCGCACCCGTGATCGCGTCCGTATCGATCTCCACACTGCACGTCCTGGAATTGTTATTGGACGTCGCGGAACAGAAGCAGATCGTCTCCGTCTTGATCTCGAGAAGTTAACTGGAAAGCAAGTCCAGCTCAACATTCTCGAAGTAAAGAACCCGGAAATTGATGCCCAGCTTGTTGCACGTGGCGTTGCTGAACAGCTCGCAGCACGTGTCTCATTCCGTCGTGCAATGCGTAAAGCAATGCAGACTGCATTTAAAGCTGGCGCAAAAGGTGTACGTATCCAATGCGGTGGACGTCTTGGTGGCGCAGAAATGTCGCGCTCTGAGTTCTATCGCGAAGGTCGCGTTCCACTCCACACTCTCCGTGCCGATATTGATTACGGTTTCGCTGAAGCCCACACAACATTCGGTCGTCTTGGTGTGAAAGTTTGGATCTACAAGGGCGAAGTCATTGAATCTCGCGCAGAACGCGAAGCTGCAGCGCTGGCACAAGCAAAAGCCGCTAAGTCAGAGCGTCCACGTCGCGCACCACGCGCACCACGTGGTGAAGTCACTACTTCTTCTGTCGAAGAGCGCGCCACAGATTCTGCTCCGGCAACTACTGCTGAAGTAACAACTGAAGTTAAATCCGAAGGAGGCGAGGCATAATGTTGATTCCACGTCGCGTTAAGCACCGCAAGCAGCACCACCCAAAGCGTTCAGGTAAAGCAAAGGGCGGCACAGCTGTTGCATTCGGCGACTTCGGTCTGCAAGCAACTGAAGGTGGTTATGTCACCAACCGTCAGATTGAAGCAGCGCGTATCGCAATGACACGTCACATCAAGCGCGGTGGAAAGGTTTGGATCAATATCTATCCAGATCGTCCACTCACAAAGAAGCCTGCTGAAACTCGTATGGGTTCCGGTAAGGGTTCTCCAGAATTCTGGATTGCTAACGTCAAACCAGGTCGCGTGCTCTTTGAAATTTCCGGCGTCACTCTTGATGTCGCAAATCAAGCGCTATCTCGCGCAGCACACAAACTTCCAGTCAAGTCCCGCGTTGTAGTACGTGAGGAGGCATAACAATGGCGAACATCATCACTGCAGAAGAACTTCGCGCACTTAATACCGAAGAACTTCAAGCAAAGCTCAAGGATGCAAAGGAAGAGCTATTCAACCTTCGCTTCCAAGCTGCGACCGGCCAACTTGAAAGCCATGGTCGTCTCACTGCTGTCCGCAAGGAAATTGCTCGGATCTACACCGTGATCCGTGAACGTGAACTAGGAATCGGAGGTGCCGCATGAGCAGCGCTGCAAATAGCGAAGACCGCAAATTCCGCAAAGTTCGCGAAGGAATCGTTGTAAGCGACAAGATGGATAAGACAGTTGTAGTGAAGGTCGAAGACCGCGCTGCACACGGCCTTTATTCAAAAGTTATTACCAAGAACAAGAAGTTCAAGGCGCATGACGAAGAGAACACCGCTGGTGTTGGCGATCGCGTGCGAATTATGGAAACCCGTCCACTATCTGCCACAAAGCGTTGGCGTGTAGTGGAGATTATCGAGAAGGCTAAGTAACCATGATTCAAGCAGAATCACGTCTACGCGTCGCGGATAACACAGGAGCTCGCGAGCTTCTCTGCATCCGCGTTCTTGGTGGCACACAACGTCGCTATGCATCAATCGGCGATGTCATTGTCTGCTCCGTTAAGGATGCAATTCCTGGCGGACAGGTTAAGAAGGGTGAAGTCGTCAAGGCTGTCATCGTTCGTACCGTTAAGGAAAACCGTCGCAACGATGGTTCCTACATTAAGTTTGATGAAAACGCAGCGGTCATCATTAAAGATGATAACGAGCCACGCGGTACCCGTATTTTCGGACCAGTCGCTCGTGAACTCCGCGATAAGCGTTTCATGAAGATCATTTCACTTGCTCCGGAGGTGCTGTAATGAGAATCAAGAAAGGTGACACCGTTCTTGTCATTGCTGGCAAAGATAAAGGAGTAACCGGAAAGGTTCTCGCTGTTGACACTGTCACTGCGCGAGTAACCGTTGAAGGTGTAAATCGCGTTAAGAAGCACACCCGTGAAGACACTTCACAGCGTGGAGCAAAGGTTGGCGGCATCCTTACTATCGAAGCCCCAATCGCATACTCCAACGTGATGTTGCTTGATGACGATAACAAGGCAACTCGTATCGCTGTTCGCAAGAACGACGACGGTAAGAATGTGCGAATTTCCCGTCGCACAGGAGGGGACATCTAATGTCAACAGTTACAGCTCCACGCTTGAAAGAGCGCTACAAGAGCGAAGTTACTGCACAACTTCAGAAGGAATTTAACTTCTCGAACAAGATGCAGATCCCGACTCTCTCCAAGATCGTTGTAAATATGGGCGTCGGCGAAGCTGCAAAAGATTCGAAGTTGATTGAAGGCGCAATCCGCGATCTCACAACGATCACTGGACAACGCCCACTCGTCACAAAGGCGCGTAAATCAATCGCTAACTTCAAACTCCGTGAAGGCCAACCAATCGGTGCGCACGTAACACTTCGTGGCGATCGTATGTGGGAGTTCATGGATCGTCTGCTCTCAGTTTCACTTCCTCGTATTCGTGACTTCCGTGGTCTGTCACCAAAGCAATTTGATGGCAGCGGTAATTACACCTTCGGTCTTACCGAGCAGGTTGTATTCCCTGAGATCGAACAAGACAAACTCGATCGCGTCCGTGGAATGGATATCACCATCGTTACTTCAGCCAAGAATGACAATGAAGGTCGTGCGCTTCTCAAGGCGCTCGGTTTTCCATTTAAGGATTAAGGGGATCCAAAACAATGGCAAAGACATCACTCAAAGTTAAGGCGAGCCGCAAGCCAAAGTTCAAGGTACGCGGTTACACACGTTGCCAACGTTGTGGACGTCCTCACTCCGTCTATCAGAAGTTCGGTATCTGCCGAGTCTGCTTCCGAGAGATGGCACACCGCGGAGAACTCCCCGGTATTACGAAAGCTTCCTGGTAACAACTATCGGATAGGTCTCTCACGAGATACCACCCGAAGAAAGGCGATGAGCCAACAATGACAATGACAGACCCGATCGCAGACATGCTTGCACGTCTGCGTAACGCCAATACGGCTTACCATGATGTGGTTGCAATGCCATCTTCATCGGTAAAAGTACGTATTGCCGAAATCCTTCAAAAAGAGGGATATATCGCTGGATACAAGGTCACCGATAACTCAGAAGGTTTCGGCAAGACACTTGTAATCGATCTTAAGTACGGTGCAAACCGCGAACGTTCTATCGCAGGACTTCGTCGCGTTTCCAAGCCCGGACTTCGCGTGTATGCAAAGTCAACTGGACTTCCAAAAGTTCTCGGTGGACTTGGCGTTGCAATCATCTCAACTTCACAAGGTTTGCTCACTGATAAGCAGGCCAATAAGCAAGGCGTAGGCGGAGAAGTTCTCGCCTACGTATGGTGATCTCCATGTCACGTATTGGAAAGATGCCGGTTGCAATTCCATCTGGAGTTGAAGTCAACGTCTCTGGTCAGAACATTTCTGTTAAGGGTCCTAAGGGAACTTTGACCCACGTTCTTCCAGAACTCATCACGCCAAAGAAAGAAGAGAATTCATTGGTACTTGCTCGCGCAAATGATGAGCGCGCAGCAAAATCACTCCACGGTTTGTCACGCACATTGGTCTCCAACATGATCACTGGCGTCACAACTGGATATTCAAAGAAGATTCAAATCGTCGGTGTTGGTTACAAAGTTGCCGCGAAGGGTAAGGATCTTGAGTTTGCTCTTGGCTACTCACATCCTGTTGCTTTTGCAGCTCCTGCTGGAATCACATTCACCGTCGAATCACCAACAGACTTGATCGTCTCTGGTGTTGATAAGCAACTCGTTGGCGAAGTTGTTGCAAAGATCCAGAAGCTACGTAAGGCCGATCCATATAAGGGTAAGGGCTTACATCTTCAAGGTCAGCGCATTCGTCGCAAGGCTGGAAAGACAGGTAAGAAGGCATGAGTATCGCTAAGAAAATCGTTAAGGGCTCTACTCAAGTCGCCCGCGCACGTCGCCACTTCCGCGTACGTAAGCGCATTACCGGAACATCCGAGCGTCCACGTTTGGTTGTTACACGTTCTGCCCGTCACCTTGTTGCACAGATTGTTGATGATTCCAAGGGTCACACTTTGGCTTCTGCTTCAACAATGGAGAAAGATCTTCGCGCAGCATCTGCAGATAAGACAAAGAAGGCTCGCACCGTCGGCCAACTCGTCGCCGATCGCGCAAAGGCAAAGGGAATTACCACTGTCGTATTCGACCGTGGTGGCAATCGCTACACCGGACGCGTAGCTGCACTTGCTGAAGGTGCTCGCGAGAATGGATTGGACTTCTAATGGCCAACGAAGAAATCACAACAACAGAAGCTGAAAAGCCAAAGCGCGGTCGCGAAAAACGCGAACGTCGTGGTGATGATCGTCAGACCGAGAAGTCGCCATACATCGAGCGCGTTGTCTTTATCAATCGCGTAGCAAAGGTTGTCTCCGGTGGTCGTCGTTTCTCTTTCACCGCACTCGTTGTGCTCGGTGATGGAAATGGAATGGTCGGCGTTGGCTATGGAAAAGCAAAAGAAGTTCCACAAGCAATCGCTAAGGCTGTCGAAGAAGCGAAGAAATCATTCTTCAAAGTTGCTCGTATTCAAGGCACAATTCCTCACCCTGTCCAAGGTGAAGATGCAGCTGGCGTAGTTCTCCTTCGCCCTGCTGCTCCTGGTACCGGTGTTATCGCTGGTGGTCCAGTTCGTGCAGTTCTTGAGTGCGCAGGAATTACTGATGTTCTAACCAAGTCACTTGGTTCTAACAACCCAATCAACATGGTTCACGCAACTGCAAAGGCGCTTAAGATGCTCGAAGATCCAGCAGCTATCGCCGCACGTCGTGGACTTCCACTAGAGCGCGTTGCTCCCGCAGCAGTTATCCGCGCTATGACAACAACGGCAGGTGCGTAATGCCACGTCTTAAAGTCACACAAGTTCGTTCCAAAGTTGGCAATGCTCCAGACCAGCGCGACACACTTCGCTCACTCGGTTTGAAGCGCATTGGTGATGTTGTGGTGAAAGAAGATCGTCCCGAAATTCGCGGCATGGTCTACAACGTTCGCCATCTCATCAAAGTTGAGGAGGTTGAATAACAATGGTGCTTAAAGCTCATCATCTTCGTCCTGCGCCTGGCGCAAAGAAGGATAAGACTCGTAAGGGTCGCGGTGAAGGTTCCAAAGGTAAGACCTCTGGCCGTGGTGGAAAAGGAACGCGTGCACGTAACGTCGTTCGCGCTGGTTTCGAAGGTGGCGCAATGCCGCTGGTTCAGCGTCTACCAAAACTCCGTGGATTTAAGAATCCTGAGACCGTTACTTATCAAGCAGTAAATGTCTCGACCATCAACGCGCTCTTCCCAAAGGGTGGCGATGTCTCGGTTGACGATCTTTACAAAGTTGGCGCTGCTCGCAAGGGCCATCCCGTCAAAGTCCTAGGAAATGGCGATATCTCCGTTAAGGTAAATGTCACCGTCCATAGCTTCTCATCATCTGCTTCAGAGAAGATCTCTGCCGCAGGCGGAAGCATCAAGGTCCTCTAGTTATTCATTTATATCGATAACTTGATCGAATAAGGAGAAGAAAGTGTTGCTATCAGTTTTCGCAAAGGCGTTCAGAACGCCTGATCTGCGTCGCAAGATTTTCTTCACCCTTTCCATCATGGCGCTCTTCCGCTTTGGTTCCGTTGTCCCAACCCCAGGCGTTTCCTATGCAGCGGTACAACGCTGCCTTGCAAACGTTGATACCGGCGGACTTTTCGGACTCATCAATCTCTTTAGCGGTGGAGCACTTCTCCAGCTCTCAGTCTTTGCTCTCGGCATCATGCCGTACATCACCGCATCGATCATCGTCCAACTTCTCACCGTCGTCATTCCTCGATTTGAAGCGTTGAAGAAAGAAGGACAATCCGGAACTGCAAAGCTCACTCAATACACTCGTTATCTCACGATCGGTCTTGCAGTCCTTCAAACCACAGGTTTGATTGCAGTTGCTCGTACACCTGGTCGTTTGATTAGCGGATGTACCGAAGCGATCATTCCTGATACTTCATGGCAGCGTATCGTCACCATGATCTTCGTAATGACTGCAGGAACATCTGTAATCATGTGGCTTGGTGAATTGATCACTGATCGCGGCGTTGGTAACGGTATGTCGATTCTTATCTTCACATCAATCGCGGCAAGCTTCCCTGGACAACTCTGGTCCATCAAGCTCTCACGCGGTTGGCCAACATTCCTCTTTATCTTGGCAATCGGAGTTCTGATTGTTGCCGCTGTTGTCTTCGTCGAACAATCACAGCGCCGTATCCCCGTTCAATATGCAAAGCGCCAAGTTGGTCGTCGCCAATACGGTGGAACTACTACCTATATTCCAATCAAGGTAAATCAGTCAGGCGTTATCCCTGTCATCTTTGCTTCATCACTTCTCTACATCCCATCCCTGGTCGCAAATTTCACTAACTCGACTGCGCCATGGGCGGTATGGATCTCCTCCAACTTTGTACAAGGCGATCACCCGACTTATATCGCGTCATATGCGCTCCTCATTATTTTCTTCGCATACTTCTATGTGGCAATCACCTTCAACCCAGAAGAGACTGCGGAAAATATGCGTAAATACGGCGGCTTTATCCCAGGTATTCGCGCTGGAAAACCGACGAGTGATTATCTCCAATATGTCCTCAATCGCATTACTGCGCCAGGCTCTCTCTACCTCGCGCTCGTTGCGATTATTCCGATTGTCGCGCTGGTGCTCTTTGGTGCATCACAGAACTTCCCATTTGGTGGAACTGCGATTCTCATCGTTGTCGGTGTTGGTCTTGATACTGCAAAGCAGATTGAAAGCCAGTTGCAACAGCGTTCATACGAGGGATTCCTCCGCTAATGCGCTTGATCCTGGTTGGACCACCAGGTGCGGGTAAAGGAACTCAAGCTGTACATCTTGCGGCGCACTATTCCATTCCTCATATTTCTACTGGGGATATCTTCCGCGCAAATTTAAAAGAGGGAACACCGCTTGGCTTACAAGCCAAGAGTTACATGGATAAAGGTGAGCTAGTTCCTGATTCGGTTACGAATGCGATGGTTAAAGATCGTTTAACTCACTCTGATACCGCTAATGGATTCTTACTTGATGGATTTCCCCGCAATGTTGCGCAAGCAGAAGTTCTTCGTGCGATTTTGGCAGAGAAGAAGACGCCTATTGATGCAGCGCTAGAACTTGCTATTGATAATTCCGAAATCATCAAGCGACTTTCGGGTCGACGCACCTGCCGAGGATGCGGAAAAGTTTTCCCTGGCCAACTAGATAAATGTGATGCTTGTGGTGGCGAGCTCTATCAACGTGATGACGATAAAGAGGATGTCATTGCGCGCCGCCTAGAGGTCTATGCCGAACAAACTGCGCCCATTATTGCCTTTTATCGCCACGAAGGACTGTTGATCACCATTCCTGCCGTTGGCAAAGTAGATGAGATTACGGCAAGCGCTATCCGCGCTCTCGCCCAGAAACTGAGCTAAATCATGGCGATCCAGATAAAGACTTTGGATCAACTCAAGACCATGCGCAAAGCCGGTCTCTTAGTTCGCAGCACTCTGGAATTAGTCAAAGCAAATATCAAGGCTGGAATCACTACAAGCGCACTCGATGCGATCGCTGAAGCAAATATTAAACGCGGTGGTGGAACTTCAAACTTCAAGGGTTATCACGGGTATCCCGCAACAATCTGTGTTTCAGTCAATGATGAAATCGTGCATGGCATTCCTGGTGATCGCATGATTATGCCGGGCGATATTGTGTCGGTGGATTGCGGCGCTGTCATCGACGGTTGGCATGGCGATGCAGCTTTCTCGGTCATTGTTGATCCTATAGATGACGCGCGACAGAAGATGCTTGATGTCTGTGAAGAGTCAATGTGGGTCGGAATTGCAGCTGGAAAAGTGGGAGCAAAACTCTCGGACATTGGCCATGAGATTGAGAAGTACACGAACGCTCAAGGCAAATATGGAATCTTGCGGGAATACGGCGGGCACGGCATTGGAACTGCGATGCATATGGAGCCTCATATCTTCAATTATGGAAAAGCCGGACATGGCCCGACTATTGAAGTTGGAATGGTCTTTGCAATCGAGCCGATGATCACTATGGGCAGCGAGAAAACCAAAGTTCTTGATGACAATTGGACCGTCGTTA